>CENT01047081.1_pt1 | contig 15571 bp, 17 predicted proteins | sample 530141 | NCBI WGS metagenome assembly CENT01 (sample SAMEA2591074, study PRJEB7988) | marine metagenome | isolation source: saline water (ENVO:00002010), including | reverse complement strand
CACGGGTTATGGGGCCGATATATGGGCGAGCGCGAAGACCAATAGACCTTTTAAACTTAACTATTGCGGACCGAGTTTTAGGACCCAATATGCCATCAATTGGGCCTGGATTGAATCCTCGGCTAGAGAGAGCCTCTTGGATCGCTATGACTTCATTCTTGCTCATGCGTGATACTATCTAATAATTCCGCCAATTTTAATGCGGCCATATCCGTAAATCAGTAACGATGAGGATACGAACAAAAAGGCTGCCAACCATATCTTTTTCCATTTCGCCTCTAGCTTCAACTCTGCGGCGCCATCCAGGAGGTTAACTTGCAGGTTGGAAATCTGATCCAATGAATCGCCAATGGAGGAATTGGCTTCATCGAGCGCTTTTCTGAGGTTCTCATTCTCGCTTTCCATCTTGGCTAAATCAGACCTAGCTGTCTTGAGATCTCTTGTTGCGATCTGCAATCCGTTCAAGGAGGCTTCAAGGTTCTTTGACAGCAGGGCGCCATCCTCCCTTGTCTTGTTTAGGTCGACCTTGAGCTTATCGATAGCTTGCGTCAACTCAAGAGCTTTGCTTGAACCGGCTTCTAGCCCGCTAGCAAGCGCCTCTTCGGCCTTAGTTGAAGCGTCATCAATATCCTTTTCGACCTGATTAATCTTGTTGAGCAAAGCTTTAGATGTCTCGTGCGCCTTATCGAGACGCTTGTCTGTAGCCTCAATGGCCTTCTCGACAGGGAATAAATTAACTGGACTCGCCTGGACTGGAACTTGGACCTTTCGGGGGAGGCGGGTGTTTTCAAAACAAGAAGAAAGCAGCATCATAAATACTGAGAAAATCACTAGGGGTATTGTTTTCATGATACTGCCGTTCAATGCGTTTTCTGATAAAGTAGTAATGAAGAACCCCCACCCCAAGCTTTTAGGACGGGGTGAGGGCTTTCACATAACATCGCATACACAAAACACCAAAGACTAGCGATGCATGAGATGGTTGCGGAGAAGGGATTCGAACCCTTGACCTACTGGGTATGGGCCAGTCGAGCTACCTGACTGCTCTACTCCGCTTTAATAAAGGGAGAGCGGCCCTCCTGTTTAAGCTTCTATGAGAGGCTTGGAGGGCTCACTAACCGTTATTTGTTAAGGACAGGCAGTCAATCCAAGATTGGATGGGCAAACCTTGTGGCGGATGGTGAACATCAGATGTGGGTTAATACCCTCCGATGCAGACATCAACACTCCACGGAAGCGGCCAAGGGCGCCATCGGGGTTGTAGGAGTCCGAAGATTCGTCATCATTCTTGATGTTGAGCCAGCGGAAATCCCCCATGTAGTTCTGAGGATTAAACTTAGCACGACCAACACCTGTGACAGAGCCAGGAACCCGGAACTGGAGCGCGTTGCGCACATAGATATAGGAGTCCTGGAATTCGGCATCACGCCATGCTGGGTTAACTTCGCGAGATGGGTTCGCTGCATCAGAAGTGTCCAAGATGTAAGGAGCAACTTCGGTGTAGACGCCACCTGAGAAGGTGTAGCGAGGAGGCATATCGTCAACCATATGGATAAAGCCATTGTAAGTATGACTAATGCCCAAAGGCTTAAGCAAGATGTCCCGCTCGGCTGAGTGACGGTAATCCTCACGGATAGCGTCATCGTCACGAGTGAGTCTGCGAGAAGTAATCTGATCAGTAATCAAACCAAAGATAGGTCGACCGTTCTGCATGGAAAGCGAGTTGTTAATACCCTGCTCGAGGATAAGAGTCTCGTAAACATGCTCAAGAAGACCATTGGTAAGCTGAGAAGTAGCCTCAGTGGTTCCAAACGTAGTCCCGCCTTCACCAACAGTCTCAAGACCAGGCTCAGCGATTAGCTTGTTTGACCACTTCGTCCACTCTTGACGATTCCATTTGATCCAGTAGTGGCGGACCTGCTCGTCGAGAGACTTAACTACAGCTTCCATCTGCTTCTGGCGAGCGCCAGTGAAAATGAGGTCATTCACGCAGAACTTAGGAGAATACACGCTCTTATGGTAGAGCTGCATTTCACGCAAGGTCTGGTGGAATGTTACGTTATCCGCAGGGGGAATACAGGAGTTTCCTGTTCCATCATTAAACGAAAGGGCTTCCCAGTCGTTTTCGGTCTCAACGTATGGTCGGTTAAACATCACGTTGGAAACGGTCTCTCCCATTTCTTGAGGCCATGCGACCTTTTTGGGAAGAGAGAGCCAGGGCGAGGAGAATAGGGTCCGCTGATAAATATCGTATGTCAGCCGCCCACTCTCAGTCGCCAAGTAATTATCAATATTAGACATTTTTTTCTTGGAGTTATGCTAGATTCCTCTCTAGCGGAGATGTGGATTTATTAGTAGAACAGGTAAGCCCTGAGCCAGCCGACAATCTATTTATTCAGTTCCCAGATTATCAGTGAGAACGGCGAGACCATGACAGGTCTTCTCAGTTGCGTCAACATAAAAAAGAGAACTAATCGAAAATAAATCCAATTAGCCCTCTTTTTAGAACCTCTCTCTCGGCTTCAATGGTTGCGCATTAACACATTAGCCAGAACGTGTCAATCCAAATGAAGCCCTACTTCCCGAACCTCTCATTAAACCCAGCAAGGAATGTCCCACCTGGGCGAGACTCTTCAGGCTCGGCAGCAGGGGCAGACTTACCAGCGAGAATGTCTCGACCTTTATCACCGGCAGCGACCTTGAGATCCTGAATCTGTTTCTCCATAGACTGGATATGTTTGAGGGCTTGAGGAAGTGACTCGACGGCGAAAGCCATATACCCAAGATCCGAAGTGGTCAGGTCATTCACTCTCACAAGACTTGATTTCGCAAGAGACTTCTTGGCCGCAGCGCTCAACTGGCCATTACCATCAGTAAATCCAGGGATCTTGGAGGCAAGCTTCTCAAAATTCTCTTTGGCTGCACCCTTAAACGCCTCGGATCTGACACCAGCCTCTTTAGAGGACTCGCTAAGCTCCCTGTCACGAGCAGCTTTGACAATCTCGTCGGCATTCTCGCGCATCGTCTTATCGATATGGGAAATGACTCGGATATCCTTAGCCATAGCCGCGACCTCCATCGCATTGCGACCACCAATCCTAGACTCTAAGCTATCTAGGGCTGCCGTCCGCTTTACGGGATCATTTTCACTAATGACGTCCCATATCTCCTTTGGGTCCATTTCTCGAACCTCAGCAAGGGCCGCTACAGTCTTTTTAATTTCCTCATGGGGAGTTACAACCTTATCCTGATACTCAGGGCTCTCCTCAAGCAATAAGACTGAGTTCCGACTCGCGATGGAAACAACTCTTTCCTTCATAGCTTCCACCTCAGCTGCGGTCTCCTCAAGAGAGGCGACCTTCTCTGAAAGCTGTGCAATCTCAGAATCCTTATCGGCGTTACCTACGGCCCCAGACTCATAATCTTTAAGCTTAGCCCGAAGATCCTTGTAAACATCCCCTGGGTGTCCCTTGTCCTCAAGCCCCTTAAGCAGCGCAGCAGTCTCGGCGTCAAAAGCGCTCTCATCAAAAGCGGTGGGATTATCTACAGGGGGAGGGTCCTCCTCAAGCGCTGAGAGAGCAGGGAGACCTAAATCCTCCTCCTCCGCAGAAGGCTCATCATCTGGCTCAGAAGCTGAAGGGATATCAATTACGGGCCTTCCATCATCGTCGACAGGGGGGAGCCCATCAGTCTGACCTGAGTCAGTGGGAGCAAAATCCTCGCCACTATCGCTTGCGTCATCCTCTTTGGGAGTATCTAAATCAGCTAGCCCTGCAAGCAAGCCGGAGCCCTCGGCGGGGGTGTCATCTGCTTCCTGTCTTAATAAAGACCCATTGAGTAGGTTGTTTAATTTCATTAGTGTTTATTGGTTGGTGATTTTCTTAAAAGGGATTTGGGAGTAACCGCTTTAGGCTTCTCGGAATCTGGCAGCAACAAGTTTTCGAGAGCGTTAAATGCAGCTATAACTCCTTTTTCGACAGCCATATCCAGCGCTATATTTAGAGGTGCTCTTGAGGATCCAACGACCTCAGCGCAGCAATTCGCTACCACCTGCTTTTTGGCCCTCTCGTATAAGTTGGTATCTGTAAGAATTGATCGCAGCTTTATTTTCTCGGTGTCCGATAAGGTGTTCATATATGGCGTTTAGGCTTGTTTAGCAGACTGCAAGATCTTAGCACGCTGGACTTTCGCTGCGGCTTCTTTATCAAGCATTGCTATCTTGGACATGCTTTCAGCTTGATCAAGAGCAATTTTCGCGGCGCTAGACCTCTTCATGTCTTCAATCTTAGCCATAGCGACTGCAACATCCGTCTGCATCTTAAATTGAGTCTCCTGCTGCTTCATTTGAAGCTCTGCTTGAGACTTCTGAAGCTTCTCCTGCATTTCCTGACCTTCCTGGCTTGGCTCTCCCTCGACTTGCTGCGCCTGCTCTGCATTCTTGCGCTCCTCGGCGGCAATTTGGCGAAGTCCATTCTGGATGATCTCACCAACCTGTTGCAGCCTCTGGCGATACGAGTTGAGCTTAGGAACACCCGTCTTGTGAACTGTAGTCCCTTCAAGGGTTTGTTGGGCGTGCTGGAACAATGTAACGTGCTCTGTGACAAATTCTTCAAGGGTCATTGACCCCTCCTCAACGGCAGCGAGAGCAGGCTCAAGGCCTTCCCCAATATGGATGTCAAGATGCACCATCTTGTTCTCTCCGTCAACTGGCTCGATGTAGTCGCCCTCGCTAAGACGGCCATTTTCAAGGCGAGCCAAATTAACGTCAATATGACCACGACGATCCAATGGACGGCCAAGGTAACGGACAGCGTTATCATGCCCAACAAGCTCAGTGGCCCAGTCGAATGAAAACCTTTCCTTCCCTTGATCATCCATTTCTGGGTAAAGCTCAGACATTTGAGTAAAGATCAACATGCGGGATCCTCGACTTCCTGCCCCCATAACCTTGCTGACCATAGATCCTTTAACGTCGATCTTGGAAAACATTTCAGGGGGGACGCCGCGAGAAACAATCCTCTTCTTCATGTCCTTGACCAACTCCATCGTCTCCAAATCGGTCTGAGTCTCAGTAAAGGCCCGCCGAACAAGCTCACGAAGAAGCTTCTGGAAAGGAGGGTAGTAAAGGTTGATCGCAAAATTGAGAAGCTTGGAAAGGTGGTCTAGCTCAGCGGCAACCTGAAGCTCATTTCTACGAGCCCCAGGATTCTGCAAGACGCCTTGGCTCCCTAGGCCTCCAGAGTGCCTATCCATTACCTCCTGTGTAATATCTTGAGCAACGCCAAAGGTCCTATCAAGAGGTTGCCCCGCAGGGTTTGTAACGCCTTTAAGGGACTGAGGCACGATCATGGCATGACCAGTATCGATAAACTGCATATCCTCTTCCGAATCAATCCCCCCGGATGGCTGGTAGATTTCGGATGCTCTCATTCGGGCTGCATCAAGAGCCTTGCACTTCATTACGTTATCCGCCTGACCAGCCTCGTAAAGGAAGTAAGCCAGTCCGCGAATGGTGTGAATATTGTTCCCGTTCCCAATGCCAAAGCAAAAAAGTTGAAGAGCTTGGTTTGCGTCCTTGTAGGCATGTCGCTTGCGGAAAACCCACTTTTCTTCTTTTTCTGATTCAAGAGCCTCGCCGTTTTGATTCTTGCCCTTATTATTGTTGGAGGCTGCATATACGGAGTAAGTTCCATCTAATTCACGGATGAAACCCCAAACTAGATTGATCGAGGGAAGGGTCTTGTTTGCCCCAATCCTGTTTCCTTTAATGCTCCGTTGAAGCTTTTCGTAACTAAAACTATCGTCATCTTGACTTGTTGGTTGGGCGCTGGCGATCAAATCCAAAATAGTTTTTTGATGCCATCCCTCAGAAGTGTATCCCTCAGCGTCAGTTGACTTCTCTTGAGATTTAGACCATAGCTTTGAGACGCTTACGTCCCTTTCGCATGTGCACGCTTCACACTTAGATGCAATGGCGACCTGATCGTCGTCAAAATTAAAGTCTTCCATTCCTGAGACCTCGAATTGAAGATTGTTTGCATCATCAAACCAGGTAATCCCAACACCATGGGTCACGATAAGGTCATTGAGCAAAAGCATCTGTGGGGTTGCAGCATCCCAAGAGCGAAGCATGATGGTAAACTCTTCAGACATAATAGCTGCCCACTCCTCCTTCTCTTCATTGTCAACCTCAGGCTTCAGCTTAATATCCAAAAGGGCTGTAGGGGTGGTGTATAGATCATGGTATGCCCCTACAGCCTCGTTTCGGATAGCGGCAACCATTCCAAAGTTCACATTAAAACGATCAGCCTGCCCACGCGCAGCAAGCTCTGCGGGGTCGTATGGAGGGACAAAGTCAACCAGTTCTTGGGTTGCTGCTCGGTTAGCTGCGGAGTCCTCATCATTCGCCTTAAACGATTCATGAATTGTCCGAAGAGTGGCAGGAGTAGCAATACGCTCCTCTAAGACATTCTGCTTATCATCAATGTCAGCAAGAGTCATCTTTGACTCCTCGATAGTATTGCGTTTGTCGCTCATTGTTTGTTGAGTTTATTGGGATACAGACTTTTCAAGATCTGCAATATTCTTCTTTAGGCGCTTGATGCCGGTTGCGTGATGAGGCTTTTCTCCTCCAAGCTCAGCAATTCGAGCAAATAGCTCGCTTTTAGATGGCTCCGAGGCTTTGGGTTTATCGTCCCCGGCTGAAGCTGTTTTTTTCGAAACGGACTTCTTTTTAGCTGCAATTGGCTGGGCGCCATCAAAGGACTCCACAGGGCTAGCGTCTGGAGATTCTGCGATTTTAAAAGGATAGTCTTGCGGATCGATCTGGTTCCAGGAGCAGATTTTGAATGCAAAGCGACCTCGCTGGCGCCAGTCTTCTCCAGAGGTGGAGCGGAGGGTTTTGATTTTCTTAACACTCGCGCCCAGAACAACCGGCCCGATAGGGACAACTCCTTGATCTGGCCCAATAATGGCTCGTCCGGAATTCTCAGCCATGCCTAGATTGTGCTGGTCCTCAAAAATAGAAAGGGGATCATCATCGCTGATGCTAGTATACCCGTCTATAACCAACCACGGGCCGGGAACAGACACATATCTCTGCATCATGAATACGGCGATCATAGTTGCCACTTGGGAGTAATGGGGTGGGGTTTCAGATAACTGAACCTTTGTGCACTCAAAAGCCTCATACTGACCCGAAAGAGAGTCTTTAATCTCGTGCAAGTCCTCGTCGGGGAGGTAGGAACCTCCGGTGATAAGGAGCTTGCCTGAGTTGTCTTTTTTCTGCCTCTTGGATAACTCTTCGGCAAATTTCTTTACCTCCTCAAGGTTATGTTTTGTTACTAGAATTACGGTGTTCATTTGAATTTTAGTCGCTTTGGGTGGATGTTACCCCTGCTGAAGTTTTGAGTTAAAGGATTTTTGCTGCCTAATGCAAGCTTATTCCATTGGCGGAGCTCACTTCTCTCCACCTTCTTTACCTCCTCAAACTCTAAAAGTCCATTCAGCAAAGCGACCTCCACCAGTATTACGAAGGAGTCTGCCAAGTCTGGGGACTCTCCAGTTCGGCGCTTCATCTCGTCTTTGGTTTCAATCCAGAGCTTCCCGCTAGTAGCTTTGGAGGAGAACTTGCGTTGACACAACTCCATTGAAAGCTCTCTAGAGATCCCGGTTATCTGACCCTGACGCACTAGCGGCTTAGGTTGACACCAGAGCTGAGCTACACGATTTCCATAATCTCCTTCCTCCTCATTAAAGGCTGTTAAGCGATCAACAGGCTTCGATCCAAAATTAATCGCGCGACAACCCGGCTTCCAGTCTGCGGTAACCCAATCAGAGAAAATCTTCCCTCCAGCGGTGGAGTCAAATCCTGTAAACCGAGGCTTGATCCCTAGCTCCATATTGAGGCTTTTGTATTGATGAATCATATGTAGGTTCGAGCTCATAACCTCCTCCTTGTCGCTCTTCTTCCCCTTGAATGAGTCTTCGGAAATCCCCTCCGATAAAATCTTCAGGCCTAGAATGCGCATTTTTTTAACTCCATTAACCTTGCCGCACTCAGCCCAAATAAAAGGTGCTCGGTCGCCCCCGGAGGTATATGGGATATCCAGCGCGCTAATACGCTGAACCATAGCCGGATTATCCCAATGTATGGGTTCGCTGTCCTGAGCCGCGAGAAGCTCTCCCTCTGACCAGATAGAGTTACTTAGGCCATCAGGCGGCCACATCCCTTTAACCTGGGACCAAAATTCAGCGGAATCCTCCCCAAACTTCTTAGCTATTTGCTTAATGTATTCAGCGTCAGGCATCCATGGATACAACTTGTCCCCATTAGGATCAGTAATCCTAGGGCTCTGAGTGGCGTCAAACCTGATGCAAATTCCAAGATCGGTATCCCATGACTCATCCGAGGCAGTAACCGCTCCATAACCACCTGGGCGAGAGGGTTCACAAAGCTCCCCAAAAGGATCCATTTTGTATCTAGGGTTGCCAAGACCGACGCATTTGAAATCTGGGTTAGCATTAAGGTTTCCCACGGCAGACACATAAACAGATCTACCCAAGTCTGGCAGCTCGTCCGCAATAAGCCTAAGGCGCCCCCGCCCCTCGGCTGGAGACTTGAGACCCTTCAGCTTCTTGGAGGCAGCCTGGTCGGAGCTGGTGTCCGCAGCGACAATGCCGAGACCTAAAGCTTCAGAGAATTTACCGTTAACATCCACTCCTTTAATCATGGCGTCATTACCGGATGAAAGCATTTTCCCTGGAAGACTTTTGCCGTCACGCTTCCATTCGGACTCAAGGGAGTTCCAAAGCTCTGTGACAGACTTCCAGACACGCTTTTTCGCTCCGCTAATAGTAGTAGAGGTAATAAGACAAAGGGTCTCCGTCGGTGCGGCTAGCCACTCCACCAAGGCAAAGACGGCTGCGGCGTCACTTTTTCCGCTTGAGCCACAACCGGCTAGACCCACATATCGGTAGTCTAGCATGGCGCGAAGCATTCGTTCCGTCCAAGGGTTCCAAACAACTCGACGAGTAGAGTTCTCGTTATTCCAGAGAAGGTCTATTATTTTAACTAAGGCCTCCCATTTATCGTCAGCGCTAGGACCACCCTTTTCAACAGGTCGCTTATCATGCGCGTAACGCCAGAACCAAGAGTCTAGCTCCGTGACTGATGCCGGAAACCGAAAGCCCCAACGCTCTATTCGATCTGACATCAGGTCGTCTGAGTGAACTTAAACTCAAGTCGATCCGTGTAAACATCTCCCGTAGAGAGCGTTACAAATAAGTCGCCAATCAAGTGAACGAGTCCGGTTGGGCGAGCGGAGTCGGCTAAAATGGCTGCAGACTCAGCAGCACTCCATTTAAGGGTTACATTGTAACCAAGGTCCGGGGGTGTTGAGCCTGATTCCAAGGAGCCATCAAAATAAAAGGAATCATCGGAGTCTGAGAACTCAACAGTTGCTCCATTTGGAGCTGAGCCAGAGGTCGTCGAAGTTAACACCAGACTAATGTCTGTGCTGCTAGCATCAAATTGGTCCTGAATAGTTTCTGCTGTTACGCTCGGGTGGGCCGTGGGAGATCTTCTAACGGAGAACCCCGGCTCAGAAGTATTTCCAGTGTTAATTACGTCGACAATAGCTCGAGTTACAGCCTTCCAACCAAAGGCGACACCCGCTGCAAGGACTAACGTGGGTCCGCTTGTAGGCTCCGGACTGCCGCCACCATCAGCCCACCAGTGAAGGGTCCAGATATTTGAGGTTAGATGGTCCTGTATGTCCAAATACCCCAACTCATACACTGGAACGCTTGAAACAGAGGAAAGTGCTATGGACGCTGTGGCGTTATATTGCTCATTGGAAACGGTTTGTATTCGACCATTTGCAGAGGTTAGAGTATCAAGAATCTCACCAGAAGAGGACTCCCGAATGTTCATAGAAGATGAAGAAGCAAGAGATAGGTCCCGAGGAGTCTCGCCATCACTTTCGTAAAGAAAAAACTCTAAATCAAGTGATTGCCCCTGAATCAAGTCGATGAGGTTTGCGGTTGGTGATACTTGAGTCAACATATCTTCCTGAGCGTATTTGTTTCTTGTGGCCTCCTGGCAATCCTTGGTCGCTATATGCAGATGCCAGGACCGACATGGCTGGGAAGCCAATCACTTAGATTTGGCGTTGAACACATTAAGCGCAAGCCAATTAATAACTTTGTAAGCCTTTCCTACGAACGTGTCGTCTTTTGGGGTAGGTGTTAATGCGGCAATAGCAGATGCGGCAGCGATGACGGATGTAACAACCCCGAAGAGTTGTTCTTTGTTTTCAATAATATAGTTAATCATTTTTTCTTACGGTTGCGGAATTTTTCAACTGCTGTTATAGCGGACAAAACAGCGATAAACAAGCCAAGAAAAGTTGACAGTAGCTGAATTCCGGTATCAAGATCTTCGGGCAAAGTAGACATAAAAGCAATAGCGGAGCCAACTATGCCTGATATTGGATGTGTGACATGATGGAACATTGAGATTCAATAGGTTAAAGTTATAGGTGGATCAGGCTCAAGGCTAAGATGGCAAGGCGGCCTCTTCAGGTTTTATGGAAAGCCATTCCAACTCAGTCACGATAGATAAGTCTCCTTGCTCGATGTAAGGCTCAAGGGCTGCAAAGTCGTCGGCGGTTACTCTCCAAGTTGCTAGCTGTAACATTAGCTGACCGCTGCCGTCGGTGGCTGTCAAAACATCCTCGACTGATGGAAGCCCGTTAAGGGTCGCGGCTTTTGTTCCCTCTCCGATTGGATAACCGCGCGACTGGTCAACGTAGCCAGACAAAGCAGGATAAATTTCTGGAGCAGCAAGGAAGAAGAACCAGCCAGTGTCTAACTGGTCTTGCTCCAACTCTGTGAGTGGTTCGTCGATGTATTCTTCTTCAGGCATGGTTAGTAAATTGAGCTTTTCGCATTCAGGTAGTCCCTTACTTGTGTGGCTTCATCATCAGTCAGGGTGTGATCAAACAGGTAGAGCGCCTCGAGGTCGAGGGAAGCGTTTCCGTTTCCGTCATAACGTCCACCAATAGTGAACTTCTCCGAAGACAACCCACTAAGGTCGAGAGATTTGGTTTTAGCGTCTGCATTGTTGACTTTGGAAACCTGCTCCCCATCAATAGCTTTTAATTCGTGTAGAACAGCTCCTCTATCCTTGTCGTATGTTCCAGTGTGTCCGTCGCGAAAAGCGTTGTTGTAATACCAACCGACATCATCGGTGGTCGTCTGACGAAGGGAGAATGCCAGACTTCGCGGATTATTATAGTCAGGTTCGTCTGGATCGGTGGAATTGACGGCGAATACTCTGGCATATGTCTCGCTGCCATAATTAACGCTAAACGCCGCGAACATATACCCGCCGCTAGAAAGTGTCTGGTTAAACAAACCACTCATGAAATTATCAGCACCGTCGAATCGAAGGAAAGGTCTGCGAACAATGGTGGCGGCATCTCTCGTCGTGCTACCTTTATTAACGGTTACGGTTTGTCCTGAAGCGCAAGTGAACGACGAGGCCTTGTGGTCGCCGTCAGCCATATCCAAATCAAGCGTCACGGTGGAATCGGCTGTTACTTTTAGCGTCTGGTATGAACAGTCAGCATACTTCTGGTTGCCTGACCGCCAACGCCCGATACTCAGTTCTTGGCCTGAGCCTGTTGGGGCAGCGCCTACTGCTCCCAATGTCGTAGACCCTAATGAAGTGAACGACCCGTCGTGGTCTTTGTAGAAGACTTCCGTTGACGCATCTGTTCCGTCTCTGACAATTTTGATAACTGTCTCGAGAGGCGCGTCAGTTGGAATCACGCTGGAGGTCTGGAAATTCGCGCTTGTTCCGTAGTAGACTTGGAACTTTCCGGTAGTCCTTTGCCACACCATAATAGAGGCCGGATACTGGTCAAACAGAGACTGGTCAATCGAAGGTCTCCAAGTTCGCACCTTCACCCCAATCAGGATCTCGGTCTGAGTTCCTAAGTTTACCCCTGCTGCCAGTGATGCGTAGTTTCCGGTGACTGCTGGTAAATGTAAATGCCCACCGCCAACTGGAGTGTGGGCAATGGGTTGGTTGGAGGCCGTGCTTTGGGCTGCATCCGCGCCTCCGCTCACTCGGTTTGCAAATGTCGGGACGAGGTCAAGGTTTGCTGCCGCTCCTCCCCCAGCCGCCAGCATCGAGGTGCTTGCCTCATACGCCAGAATCGGGCTTAATGATAAAGGGTCAAAAGACTCACCGGGGCCGTGGAGAGAGCGAGACAAAGCTCGAGAAATTGGCTTAGATAGTGATGCTCTCGTTAACATTTTTTTATTTACTTAAGGTCTCAACCATCTCGCCCTCTTTGTAGCCCTGTGTGAAAAGGAGTAGGCCGCTGCGCCTTTAGGCGTTTCGGTGATTTATGGCTTACGCGACTTAAAGTTAAAGTTTACCGTTCCAGTTGGGACAAGCTTAATCCTCCTGGTTGGTGGAGCGTCAAAAGTAAATCCACTTTCTGTTCCTTCGGAGAATGCGGCCCATCCTGAACCATCATAGTATTGCCACTCATGAGTCCCGTCAGAGGTAACAGTGTAAATGCGTCCAGGTTCCACATAGAACTCGACACTAGATGAGGTTGCTCCTTCAGAGGCTCGGGTTGTCGGGTAGTGACCCCGACCATTAAGGGAGTAGAAATAGTCGACTGTCCCCGCATCTACAGAGATCTGGAAGAGCCCAGCAGAGTCAGATCCGACTGAGACATCCTTTACCCACTCCTGAGATCCTGTTCCAGTATTGCCGGAAATACCTGATGCGCCTGGAATGTCGGTAAAGTAATATGTTTGATAGTCCCTTTGCCAGACAGCCACTGCGTCTGCCGTTGTCCCTTTCACATAGAAATCATAGTAAAAGTCTTCCGCCTCGAACACGTCGTTGGGATCGAGAAGTTGAACCTGGGTCGTAGTAGAAGCCGATCCAGCCCCCTTTAGCATTGAAGAACTCATGCAAGGCTTTTACTAGATCACTTCTTCGTTGTCAACCTTTAAGGTCTCTGAAATACGATTCGGAGTGTAATCGTCCATCGGTGACTCGAAAACCTGCTCGGCGCAGTCATGACAGACAAGATTTAGAGAAAGAGAGAGGCGAGTGTAGGCAATGTCGACCTCTTGCCCACAGTGGAAACACTCTACAATCTCATCCATTAGTCGGTAAATCGTATTTCGTTCCTGATCATCACTCCCCCGTTTGCTTGATGTGCGGTAGCTGCATCCTTCTTGCGCCCCATATATGTCTGGGTAAACCACGCGCCTCCTAGGGGTTTGGGTGGTCGGCCTAAGATATCGTGGAACTGGGTAGTGTCTGGAGCATACTCCTGCTTGTAGGTGGGAACGCAAACGTGGACCTGCTCATCCAAATAAAACTCTCCAGTGTTTGTGTTAATCCTGTCCCGGACAGTAGTGACTTGCCACTTTTCATGGATATGCCCTGAAAATACAAATTTAGCATCGGGAAGGTAAACAGCTCTCCGGTTTGTTTGAATTACGCCTTTCGTAACAGGCCCGCCTCCCCCGGCTCCGTGATGGAAGAATGTCGGGGTCATGTGCTTCCGTGTTCCATTCTTGTTGCAAGTCCCGAAAAGCCACCAGCACCCAATGCCTCCCACTACCGGATGACCTCCGTGCTGGCGAATGCCTTCCGCAAAACGGTCAATCACTGATGTTTCGTTATTCTTAGAGACTGAGGCTTCATGGTTGCCATGCCCAATAAAGATGATCTGCTCAGCATAAGGCGCAAAAAACTCAACGGCGGTATCGATAACGGCGTCAAGGTAGTGGGTTGTGTCATGCTCTGGACGAATGCCTGATCGAGATCGGCGGGGGTCGTATCGTCCTTGCATAACGCAGAACAAGTCGCCACCAAATAGTATTTTAGCATCCCGCTCCTTAGCCTCTTTAAGGTGTCGCTTCAAAAGATCATGGTCAGATTTTGGGTTATCCCAGTGAACATCAAACAAAAGAAGGAAATCTTGACTATCCCCTACGTTATTCAAGATTGATTTCGTTCTAAGGGCTTTTCCGTGTTTTTCGTGAGTAAATTTCATAATTATGAGTGGGGGCAGTCAGGCTTAAGTCGTTTTAAGAGTCGTTCGTATGCAGGAAAAAATATCTCATCTACGCACCGGACGCAGGCCTCCTCCTGAAAACTCTCAAGAAAAGAGATTCCCGCGAGGTGAAAGGAGGCGTGAAGCATTTCATGTCGCAGGGTGGGAAGGTAGTCTTTGGGTTGCAGCTTGCTATCGAGCTGAATGGTGCGTCGTTCATGTGAGTATTCTCCGTAGCAGTCTTCTAAATTCCCTCTAGTTATCTTTACCCGATGGCCCGCGATCATTACTGAGTTAATAGACTGCATCTCGTTGGGTGATAGGTCGATTCTACTGCATTATTTAGGCATGTAGGGATATTAGTAGTCCTTGCTCTTCTTGGAAGAGGGCTTGGTATGGGTAAACCCCCTTGCCTTCATCACAAGATGCTGAGCGTGGGTTTTGGCTCGATGAGCCTTTCCATTCTTATCAAACATGTTATGGGGCTTAAAGCCGCTTTTGGAGTGTTGCTTTTTCATGTCTGGCTACCATTTAACTTTATTTGCCCAGTAAGCCGCTGACATCTTTCCTTTTGCGATGTTTTTCCCGTGACGCGCCTTGAAACTCTTTCTTTTTGCTGTCGTTTTACTGGATTCTCCAGCCTTGGGCTTTCCAGCAGTCTTAGCTCCTTGCTCACCAAACCTAATAGTCTTAGTCTTGCTCCCCTCTTTCGCTAAGACGACATGGCTCTTCTTGGGGTGGCTAGGAGTCCTCTTGGGCTTATTAACGCCAGACAGACCCAATCTCTTGAGGGTGGACTTAGTGCGGTTAGAGCTACCTTTGGAATTTCCTTTTTTCATAGATTTTACTGACCTTTTATTTGGGCGATCTAAATGCTTGGGGTGATGGGTGTTGCTTCCGCCACAAAAACATATCGACCACCTAATAAGGATCTTATTTTAAAATCCCCCTATTCGTCAACAAGAAAAATAGCACTGCTAAACCTGCCCCGATATTTCACCTAAATCAATAGAAACAATCCCCATAAGCCCATCAAGCTCCTCAAGAACATCCGCATAGCTGGAATTCTCATCAATAACACCATCAGCCGTTCGCTCAGGTTGAGGCATTTCCACATCAGGGTGAATTAAACCCCATACAACCTCCCGGGCAAAATGATTTGCCATATCCCACAATAAACCAATCCCCACCTTAGCTATAGGCTTAATCTCCTCCCCGTCATCACCAGCAATAGTCATCACATATCCCAGCCTGCTCTCCGTTACTTTTACATCAATATCCATGCCCACTTCGAGCAAACAGCCTATAGACTAGGTCGCTTTCGTCAACAATTAAAGGATGCTTGCATCCGAAAATTTTTTTTCGAAAATACACCCCTTTTTCCAAAAGGAGGGAAATCCAAAGAAATGATGATCAGCCGGGGGGCAGTTTTTTGATTTTTAAGAAATTAAATTTTTTAGGGGCTTATATATATG
>CENT01078530.1_pt1 | contig 15585 bp, 10 predicted proteins | sample 530141 | NCBI WGS metagenome assembly CENT01 (sample SAMEA2591074, study PRJEB7988) | marine metagenome | isolation source: saline water (ENVO:00002010), including | reverse complement strand
TCTACACCAGAGCAACCCCTCTTGGTATCGAATTGGTGGTTGGAAATCCTGAAAACAATGATTTTTCAGACGTTTTTTTTGGAGCCATTTATCAATATCCAGGTAAAAAAGGAAAATTACCCGACCTAAAAAAATGGATGCAAAAGGCTCAATCATTTGAAATGACTACCGTTGTAGCTGCTGATATTATGAGTCTTGTCCTCTTAGAAAATCCAGGCTCTTACGGCGCAGATGTAGTAGTGGGTACAACACAACGTTTTGGCATCCCTCTCGGTTATGGCGGACCTCATGCTGCATTTTTTGCAACAAAAAGTAGTTACAAAAGAAATATCCCTGGGCGAATTATTGGGAAAACCAAAGACCTGAACGAAAACCCTGCCTTACGTATGGCATTGCAAACCAGAGAACAACACATCAAAAGGGATCGTGCTACTTCCAATATTTGTACTGCTCAAGTCCTCCTGGCGGTTATGGCAGGTATGTACGCGGTATATCACGGACCTGAAGGTTTAAAATACATTGCCAACAATATCCATCAAAAGGCCTGTCAGCTCAATGCCAACCTGAACGATTTGGGTGTTATCCAAAAAAACAACTACTTTTTCGATACCTTACAAATTGAAATTGACGCCAATGCAGTAAAAAGAATTGCAGAACCGAAAAAACTCAATTTTTACTACCCCGACGAACACACAGTTTGCATTTCAATAAATGAAACAACTGGTGCAAATGACATTAACGAAGTCACAGCAGTTTTTGCTCAAATTCTAAATAAAGAAACGCCTGAGTTCGAAGGTCAAGTGGAGCGACAATTACCAGGAGATCAAGAAAGAAAAAGTGACTACCTCACGCATTCCATCTTTAACTCCTACCATTCTGAGACAGCATTGATGCGTTATATTAAAAGTTTGGAAAGAAAAGATTTGGCTTTAAATCAATCAATGATCTCTTTGGGATCGTGTACGATGAAGTTGAATGCTGCTGCTGAAATGCTCCCATTGAGTGACCCCAACTGGGGAAGCATACACCCCTTTGTTCCGATAGAACAAGCAAAAGGTTATCACGAAATGCTTGAAAAGCTAACGGATCAATTGAATGTAGTCACTGGTTTTGCCGCGACCTCATTGCAACCCAATTCTGGAGCCCAAGGAGAATATTCTGGTCTCATGGTCATTCGTGCCTACCACGAATCGAGAAATGACAGCCACCGAAACATCTGTCTGATTCCCTCCTCTGCTCATGGAACCAATCCTGCTTCTGCTGTAATGGCAGGAATGAAAGTGGTTGTAACAGGAACAGATGAAAAGGGCAATATTGACTGGGATGATCTTCATCAAAAAGCGATGGAATACAAAGACAATCTTGCTGGATTGATGATTACTTATCCAAGTACTCACGGTGTATTTGAAGCAAAGATTAAAGACATTACTGACCTCATTCACCAATGTGGAGGTCAAGTTTATATGGACGGTGCCAATATGAATGCTCAAGTAGGCTTAACCAGTCCTGCAGCGATTGGAGCAGACGTCTGTCATTTAAACTTACATAAAACATTTGCCATTCCTCACGGAGGGGGTGGTCCTGGGGTAGGTCCAATCTGTGTCGCTAAACATTTGGCTCCTTTTTTACCGGGCAATCCTGTAATTCCAACCGGAGGCAGCCAAGCGATTACTGCAATTTCAGCAGCACCCTATGGCTCAGCATTGGCGTGCCTAATCTCTTATGCTTATATCAAAATGTTAGGGAATTCAGGGCTTCAAAAAGTAACAGAAATTGCCATACTGAATGCCAATTACATCCAAAAGCGTATCGAAGGAGCCTATGATATTCTTTACACAGGGGAAAAAGGAAGAGCTGCTCACGAGCTTATCATTGACTGTCGTCCTTTTAAAGAACATGGAATTGAAGTGACTGATATTGCAAAACGTTTGATGGATTACGGATTTCATGCGCCAACAGTTTCTTTTCCAGTGGCTGGAACCATGATGATTGAACCTACTGAAAGTGAAAATCTAGCTGAGATAGATCGTTTTTGTGATGCGATGATTTCCATTCGTATGGAAATCGCTTCAGACAATTCAGATGATCATGCCTTGCTAAAAAATGCTCCGCATACCTTAGCCATGATCACATCTGACAAATGGGAATTTCCATACTCTAGACAAAAAGCAGCTTTCCCGCTTGAATTTGTCCACGAAAACAAATTCTGGCCCACCGTACGACGTGTTGATGAGGCCTATGGAGACCGTAATTTGGTATGTAGTTGCTCTCCTATAGAATCTTATGTAAGTAGCTGATTTACAATAAGTTTATTTAATGACCTTTGAGTTTTAGCGGTTTATTTAACAGTTTAGACTTCGTAGCGTTTTTTTGCATAGTCCGCTGTATGGAACTCAAAAAAGTATTTTTGTTCCAAGCATTATGAACATAAAGATCACAGGTAGCGGAAGTAGTATTCCACAACAAATTCAACCTAATTTGAGTTTTTCAAATAACTTATTTTACGATGCTGAAGGAACCCCTATTTCAAATCCCAACGAAGAGATCATTGAAAAGTTTAAAGCCATCACTGGTATTGAACAACGCCGATATATTAAGGATAATCAGACCGTTTCGGATATTGCTGTAAAAGCCGCACAAAATGCTATCGAGGATGCTCAATTGGATGCAGAAACCCTGGATTACATCATAGTCGCTCATAATGTGGGTGACATTGCCTTAAATTCAAATCAGGTTAACACTTTACCTAGTCTTGCTTCTAAAGTCAAAGCAGGTCTTAAAATTAAAAGTCCAAGTTGTGTAGCTTATGACATCTTGTTTGGATGCCCTGGTTGGGTTGAAGGAGTGATTCAAGCCAAAGCATTTATCAAAGCAGGCATGGCAAAAAAATGTTTGGTCGTAGGTGCGGATACCCTATCCAGAGTTTTGGATCAAAGCGATCGAGACTCCATGATTTACGCTGACGGTGCAGGAGCCACAGTAGTAGAAGAAGTAGAGGATGAAGGTGGAATTTTATCTCATAAAACAGCAACCTATACTTTTGAGGGTGAGGCAGAGTTTATTTTTTACGGCCCTTCAAATTCCAATGGAAAAGGAACCAAATACATCAAAATGCATGGGCGAAAAGTATATGAATTTGCACTGAGTAATGTTCCCGCTGCAATTAAAGAATGTCTTGAAGCTTCAGGAAATTCAATAGATGACGTAAAAAAAATCTTTATTCATCAGGCCAATTTAAAAATGGATGATGCCATTATCAAACGTCTATACCGACTCTATAAAAAACCCATGCCAGAAGGGGTATTACCCATGAATATTCAAGAATTTGGAAATAGCTCAGTGGCTACTGTCCCAACCCTTTTTGATTTGATACGAAAAGAAAATTACGGTGGTCATGAAATCCATCAAGGTGACTTAGTCATTTTTGCTTCCGTAGGTGCAGGTATGAACATCAACGCAATTACCTACAGGATATAACCTATAATTTATAAATCATAAAACAGTTTTTAGTTAAAATTGCTACCTTTGGGAGGGTATGAAAATCCTCTCAAAAATTGGTAAATATTTCCTTATGCTCAAAAGTATATTTGGAAAATTCACCAAATGGAAAATCCTTAGACAGCTTATTTTAAAAGATATAGACACCCTTATCATAGGGTCGCTAGGGATCGTTTCTTTTATTTCTTTTTTTGTAGGAGGAGTAGTTTCTATACAAACTGCACTCAACCTTGAGAATCCACTACTGCCAAAGAATTTAATAGGCTTTGCGACACGTCAATCTGTAATTTTAGAATTTGCTCCTACCTTTATTTCCATCATCATGGCTGGAAAAGTAGGTTCTTACATCACCTCTAGCATTGGTACCATGCGAGTTACAGAACAAATTGATGCCCTAGAAGTAATGGGAATCAACACTTACAACTACCTTATATTTCCTAAAATTGTCGCCCTTTCACTCTACCCTCTGGTCATTTGCATCTCAATGTTTTTAGGAGTTTTTGGTGGGTATATAGCCTGTGTGTATGGTGGTTTTTCGTCTAGCTCAGAGTTTATTCAAGGTATTCAAATGGATTTTATTCCTTTTCATATTACCTATGCTTTTATCAAAACGGCCTTCTTTTCTTTTGTATTGGCAACCATCCCATCCTACCACGGTTATTTTATGACTGGAGGAGCTTTGGAAGTAGGAAAAGCAAGTACAGTCTCTTTTGTTTGGACCAGTGTGGTTATCATACTACTCAATTATTTTATCACCCAAATGCTACTTACCTAGATGATTGAAGTTCAAAATATCACAAAATCATTTGACGGAACCGAAGTCCTCAAGGGTATATCTACCATTTTTGAAAAGGGAAAAACCAATTTAATTATCGGTCAAAGCGGTTCAGGAAAAACAGTTTTTTTAAAATGCTTATTAGGGCTTTTTGAGGCTGATAGCGGAAAAATACTTTTTGAAGGCAAACGGCTGAAAAAAATGAATGTTCAGGAGCGGTCTATTTTACGCCAAGAAATGGGAATGGTTTTTCAAGGCAGTGCCTTGTTTGATTCAATGACAGTTGAAGAAAACATCATGTTCCCCATGCAAATGTTTACTCAGAAAGTTGATGATGAAATTCGGGAAAGAGCCAATTTAGTCATCAAGAGAGTAAATCTAATCAATGCCAACGAAAAATACCCTGATGAAATTTCTGGGGGAATGAAAAAAAGGGTGGCCATCGCAAGGGCAATAGTCATGAATCCCAAATATCTGTTTTGCGATGAACCCAATTCTGGTCTTGACCCGAAAACAGCAATCTTGATCGATAATTTGATCCAAGAAATTACGGAAGAATACAACATCACTACGGTAATCAATACCCATGACATGAATTCAGTGATGGAAATTGGAAAAAAAATTATCTTTTTGAAAAACGGACATAAAGCCTGGGAGGGTTCTAAGGAGGAAATTTTCAACACCGACAATGAAGCGGTAACTAATTTTGTATACTCCTCCGATTTATTTAAAAAAGTCCGTGAAGTTTATCTTAAAGATTATACTTCAGGAGCGACTGATACTACCTCAGCATGAGGACTAAAAAGATAAATTCTACCTGAGCCTAGCTCCCTACATTCAAAGCGAGTTCTTCGCTTTTTGATTTTTACAAATTTTCTGCCGTTCTCTAACTCAAACTGCTGTCCATCCTTAAGCTCAAAAATGGGACAAGTTGAGGATGGAGGATCGTGTTTTTTTAATGCCATGACCAAAGTAAAATCTCTATCTGTACTTGCCTTGGGATTGATCATATGAGAAGCTAATAATGTACACAAGGGTTCGGGAAAGATTTTGGGATTTAAAAATGGAAGTAGTGTCTCTCTATAGGCATTCTTCCATTCTTTACCGTGAGGTTTTATTCGGTATTGAACCGATTGAGAAACCCTAAAATGAGCCAGTTCATGCAAAAGGGTGATCAAAAAACGATAAGGATTGGAACTGGTATTTAAGGTTATAAGGTAACTACCGTTTTCATTTTTTCTAAAATCTCCATGTTTAGTTTGTCTCTTTTTGGTGATTTTTATGGAAACCTTTGAAGTATTTAAAAGTTGCTCTACTTGATTTTTAGCTTGTTCAGGGACAAGAGATAAAACTTGGTCCATACGTAATCAAGGAGTTGAAGAAGATACTGAAAGAATTTTACCGTTAAAAAACTGCTGACCTTCTAAAGCAAATTTTAAAATATAGCGAGCCATTTCATCTGCTGAAACTGGTGCCTTTAATCCAGGAAATGCTTGTGCCAACATTTCAGTTTGAACGGCACCCAGTGCTAAAGCATTAAAAGCAGGACCGGATGTCTTGTATTCCTCTGCAAGCAATTCGGTCAAAGTATTAACTGCTCCTTTGCTGCTACTGTATGCTGCCAATCCGGGGAACTTTGAGCTACCATCTACTCCTCCCATACTACTGATGTTCAACACTTGTCCTTTTGAATTTATCAGGGGCAAAAGCATCCGTGTAAGCGAAGCCAAACCAAAAACATTAATTCGATAAATTGATTCAAAAACGGCAGTTGTAGTTTCACTAAAAGGTTTGTTATCAAGTGATCCAGCATTATTGATCAGCGCATCTATTTGAACGCCCTGCTGTTTTAGCTTATTTACAAAATCAGCCACAGCATGTTCATCAGATAAATCAATGGCATACGGATAGAGTAAATCGCTTTTTTTTAAGGGTTTGATATTACGCGAAAGTGCGTAAACACAATGGCCCGCTTGAGTTGCTTGCTGAACCATTGCAAAACCAATTCCACGACTTGCTCCTGTTATAACGAGTGTTTTTGACATGTTTTAAAGGTAATGAATCTAACAGAACTCAGCTTAAGCAGCAGTCAAGCTTATATCTAAATACTGTATTTTTTATAAAATTCTTTCCAGTTTTCCTACACCACCATAGTTAGCGGATTCTCTACAAACGTTCTAAGTGTCTGTAAAAACTGAGCGCCTGTCGCACCGTCTACCACTCTGTGATCACAAGCAAGGGTCAATTTCATCGTATTCCCAACCACAATTTGTCCTTCTTTGACAAGGGGTTTTTGAACAATCGCTCCTACAGATAAAATTGCTCCGTTGGGTTGGTTGATAATCGAAGTGAACTCTTGAATACCAAACATCCCTAAATTAGATATGGTAAAAGTGCTCCCGTCCATTTCATCAGGAGTTAATTTTTTATCTCTTGCACGAACAGCATAATCTTTTACTGCAGCTCCTATTTCTGGCAAGGTCTGCTCTTCTGTAAACTTAACCACAGGAACAACCAATCCATCTTCTACCGCAACAGCTACCCCAACATGCACATGATGATGTTGAGTAATTTGATGGTCTTCCCATTTTGCATTGACTTGTGGATGCTGTTTTAGTGCTAAGGCTACAGCCTTTACTACGATATCGTTAAATGATATTTTAGTATCGGGTATAGTGTTGTATTGAGTACGGAAAGCAATGGCATTATCCATGTCAAACTCTACACCCAAGTAATAATGAGGTGCAGTAAATTTTGACGCTGACAATCGCTTTGCAATTGTTTTGCGCATTTGGGAGTTCGCTATCTCTGTAACCGACTCTGTTCCAGTTGGAGTAAAAGCTTGAACCCCACCTCCTGCTTGAGGTTGGTAGTTGTCGATATCTCTTTTGATGATTCTTCCATGATCTCCCGTTCCTTGAACACTTGAAAGGTCAACACCTTTCTCACTAGCTAATTTTTTAGCCAATGGGGAAGCAACAATTCTCCCATTAGAAGAAGTTTTTACAACTGGTGGAACTGCTTGAGGAGCAGCCTTAACCTCAGCTACAACTTCTGGTTTTGCTGGAACAGGGGTTGGTTCAGTTAAAGGCTTTTCTCTGACAGCAGCGGGCTGGGAGTGTGCAGCCAAAACACCATTTATATCAGTGCCTTTTTCACCAATGATAGCAAGTACACTATCTACTGGGGCAGATTCACCCTCGTTTAAGCCAATATGTAATAAGGTTCCTTGATGAAAGGACTCAAATTCCATAGTCGCCTTATCCGTTTCTATTTCTGCGAGTATATCTCCCTCGTTAACCGTATCTCCTACTTTTTTATTCCATTTAGCGACTGTTCCCTCTTCCATAGTATCACTTAATCGAGGCATATTGATTATTTCAATTCCCTCTGGGATAGCTGCGGGTGCAGCTACAGTTTCATCTTGTGATGCACTAGCTGCTTCCTCAACTTGTTCTTCAGCTTTTGGAGCTTCTACAGAGGAAAGTAAGCTAGAGATGTCTTCTCCCTTTTCACCGATGATGGCTAATAAGGTGTCTACTGGGGCTGTCCCACCTTCTTGGATTCCTATATGGAGTAATTCTCCTTCATTAAAGGATTCAAATTCCATGGTGGCTTTATCCGTTTCAATTTCAGCGAGTATATCACCCTCATTTATCGTGTCTCCAACTTTTTTAAACCATTTTGCCACAGTACCTTCTTCCATGGTATCGCTTAATCTCGGCATGTTTATGATCTCAGCCATCTCCTATAATTTGTGTTTGATAAAAGGGTAATCTTCTTGTTCGTAAACTGCATCATACATCACATTCAAATCAGGATATGGTGATGTTTCAGCAAACTTTTCACACTCCGCTACGCGCTCTTTAACAAATTTATCTACAGTATCCAATTGTTTTTGAGTAGCGTATTTTTTAGATAAAATCAACTCTTTTACCTGGGTAATGGGGTCTATTTTACGATATTCTTCTACTTCGTCTTTAGTTCTGTAATGTTGTGCATCAGACATCGAATGTCCTCTATATCGATAGGTTTTCATCTCTATAAAAGAAGGTCCTCCGCCAGAGCGTGCAAATTGGATTGCTTTATCCATAGTCTTAGCAACTGCTACTGGATCCATACCGTCGCAAGGTTCGCAAGGCATATCATACCCCAGTCCTAATTTCCAAATTTCTACATGTGAAGCTGTCCGGGCTACCGAGGTTCCCATAGCATAGCCGTTATTTTCAACTACAAAGACAACAGGAAGCTGCCAAAGGGTTGCTAGATTAAGGGTTTCGTGGAGCGATCCTTGACGTACAGCACCGTCACCCATAAAGCAAAGTGTTACATTGTCTCTCTCAAAATACTTATCTCCAAAAGCCATTCCAGCTCCTAGAGGAATTTGACCCCCTACGATACCGTGACCTCCGTGAAACTTATGCTCCTTAGAAAAAATATGCATGGAACCCCCTAAACCTTGAGAAGTACCCGTAGCTTTTCCAAAGAGTTCAGCCATGACTCGTTTAGGATCAACTCCCATTCCTATTGGCTGAACGTGATTTCTATAGGCTGTAATCATTCGGTCTTTACCAATTTCCATAGCGTGGAGTGAACCTGCTAATACGGCCTCTTGACCGTTGTATAAATGTAAAAAACCGCGAACCTTTTGTTGAATATACACGGCTGCCAGTTTATCTTCAAACTTTCTCCAGAAGAGCATATTTTCGTACCAATCTAGATAAGTTTGTTTTGTTATTTTCTTCATAAAATCCTAATAAGTAAACCCAAATGGTGATTGCAAAATTACTGATTTCTATTTTTAGGGGGAAATATTCAGCCTAATTTATTCAAATAGTAAATTGGGTTATTTTAAGGCGACATCAGTAGTCGATTGTGGAACGGGATTATCTAAATCTAGAGCCAGGGAAAAACGAATTGTGTTTTCCAAAGGATTGCGAACATTGGAAGTTGAAAACAAGTAGGAAATATCGATATTCATAAAGTTGAGATCAAATCCAGCGCCTAAAGTAAAGTAGCGTCTTGAGCCTTTGTCTTGGCTTTCATTGAAATAACCGGTTCTCAAAGAAAAAACATCTTCAAATAAATACTCCAATCCAAAGGCCATGGTAATTTCACTGAGCTCCTCAGACAATCCGCCTGGGGCATCGCTAAATGAAGTAAAAATTCCACGTAGAAAATCAATGTCTGGCTGGCGATAACCAATAAATACACCCTCATCATCAGTCACCGCTACGGGAGTAGGGACTAATAATTTATTAAACTCTGTATAAATACCAAAGCTGTTTTGATCGTCAAATATTAAATCCAAGCCGAATCCCATTTTAAAATTGGTAGGAATAAAGCTCTTTTGCCCTCCGACATCATAATTCAATCTAGGACCAATATTTGAAATATTAACACCACTGCGAAAAATGGCATTGTTGTCCCCCATCTCAAAAGTGCTGCTTTCATAATATCCTGCAATGTCTATTCCTAAACTGTTCGCTGATGAATTGTCGGCATCTGAAGCGATCCTCAAGTCTGATCGAATATAGCGCCCTCCTACGGCCATTGAAAATTGCTCGCTGAGCTTTAAAGCGTATGATAAATCTAATGTCAGCTCGGAAGGACGTTCTTGACCTTGATCCACTATAGTCCCTCCGATAAATTCATTAAATTGAATATCCCCTAGACTAAAGTATTTTAAACTCGTTGCCCAAGAACTCCGCTCAGATATCTTGTTGTAATAAGTAAGATTACCTAAAAATATATCATCAACTAATTTACTTAGGTAGGGAGTATAACTAATTCCTATTCCCTTTTCTGAGGAGGCGAAAGCGTATTTTGCTGGATTCCATTGTTGTGAATAGGCATCTGCAGGAGTTGCCACTCCCAATTCACCCATTCCGGCTGACCGCGCATCAGGAGTAATCAATAAAAAAGGAACACCAGTGGTAATAACACGATTGGAATTTTGCCCAAAACTGTAGCTAGACAACAGGGCAAACAATGAAATTAGTATGATATGAATTTGCTTCACAGAAATTCGATGTTGTGATTTTATAACGCAGGGAAATAAAAATTCTTATTTGATTTAAAACTTTTTTCAGCTACTGTAATTCTTACAACAATAATTTACCAATACTGACGTTGAATAGCTAAACGAATTTAATTGAAACGCATTTGTTTTAAAGAAAACGATTATTTGTATATTGCATAATGTTTTGAAAATAACATCGAACTATATGAAATTGAGTCAATTCAAACAATTTTTAATTCCCTGTGTTGGACTTTTACTAATCGCATCGTGCGGAGGAAACAATGCTTCAAGAGCAACAGGATGGGATATTAACTCAAAAAGTGGAGGATTTCAATTCAATGTTGAATTTGAAGATCAAGAAACCGGTCCAGGACTTGTTTTTATTGAGGGAGGAACATTCACCAAAGGACAGGTTCAAGATGATGTCATGCACGATTGGAACAATACACCAAATAAGCAGCATGTCATGTCCTTTTACATAGATGAAACAGAGATAACCAACCTCATGTACTTGGAATATCTAGATTGGTTGGAATACGTCTTTCCGACTAGTGAACCCAGATACCGACAAATTTATGAGGGAGCGCTTCCCGACACCCTGGTTTGGAGAAATCAATTAGGCTTTGTTGAAGAACTCACTACAAACTATTTACGACACCCTGCTTACGCAGAATACCCTGTTGTAGGTGTCAATTGGCTGCAAGCAGTCCAATATGCGGAGTGGAGAACAGATCGTGTAAACGAATACATACTTGAACGTGAAGCATATGTCCAAAAAGATGTACGCTACACCGAAGTTGGAACCAACAGTACTTTTAACACTGATGTTTATCTCAAACGTCCTGAGACAGTTTACGGTGGTAAAATGGACAGTATAGGTGGTAAAAATGCAGAGGAGAAAAAAGGAGACTCCATTGTTAAGGTGTATGCCGGAGTAGAAAAGGGAATTTTACTTCCCTCCTACAGACTCCCCACCGAAACCGAATGGGAATATGCTGCCCTTGCCTTGGTTGGTGATAGAGAATACAATACGTACAGAGGTAAAAAGAAATATCCTTGGTCTGGTGAATACACTCGTTCTAGTGATCGAAGAACAGAAGGTGACCAGCTTGCCAATTTTAAACTCAGTAAAGGGGATTACGGTGGAATTGCTGGATGGTCAGATGACGGTGCAGATATAACCATCCAAGTAAAGCAATACCCTCCTAACGATTTCGGTATTTACGATATGGCAGGTAATGTTGCTGAATGGGTCTCTGATGTGTACAGGCCTATCGTAGACGACCAAGCAAATGACTTTAATTATTACCGTGGGAATGTGTATCTTAAAAATGTAATCGGAGAGGACGGCAAGGCAATCACAATTTCTCCTGATGAATTGGTATTTGATACACTACCCAATGGGAAAGTACTGCTCAAAAAATTACCCGGTGATTTAGCTCAATCACCGATAGACGAAGAAGAAACCTTCCTCAGACAAAATTTTTCAGAAAGTGACAATCGCAACTTCAGAGACGGTGATGTAGAATCATCTAGAAGTTATGCTTCAGGACAACCTGAACAAACTGATGGGGAAGCAAAACCAGAAACTTCTTTGATGTATGACGCTCCTCAGCCTCCCAGAGTAACTTTCAACGATGATGGTGAAGCTGTAAGAGAAGTTGATGCCTCCAACAAAAGAACTACTTTGATTACTGATGAAGTTAGAGTCTACAAAGGAGGTTCTTGGAAAGACAGAGCGTATTGGTTAGATCCTGCACAGCGCAGATACCTCCCACAATACATCGCTACGGATTACATTGGTTTCCGTTGTGCCATGTCGAGATTAGGCTCCAAGAGCAAGGTCAAAAAGACAGCCCGCCACAAAAGACGCGGATAGCAATATTTAAAAGCATCTTAGCATTAAGGTGCTTTTTTTAGCATGAATACATCTTCTCTTTACGACATCTTTTTAAACTCTAAAGGAGTTAGCACAGACACCAGAACATTAGAAAAAGAAGCTCTTTTTTTTGCATTAATCGGACCCAATTTTAATGGAAATCTATTTGCAAAAGAAGCTCTTGAAAAAGGGGCAACGGCGGTCGTCATGAACGACTCTAAATCAAATATTGCCGATGATCGTGTAATAGTAGTTGAAAATTCTCTTAAAGCCTTACAAAAGCTGGCTACACATCATAGAGAGCAATTGAATACAAAATTAATTGCATTGACAGGCAGCAACGGTAAGACAACCACTAAGGAATTGATACGTGAGGTTTTATCAACAAAATATATGGTATTGGCAACGGAAGGGAACCTCAACAATCATATTGGAGTTCCGCTAACCTTATTACAATTGAAAGAGGATCATGAAATTGGGGTCATTGAGATGGGTGCAAATAACCCTGGAGAAATCGCTGCTCTTGCTGAGATCACTAAGCCCAATTGGGGCTATATAACAAATTTTGGAAAAGCACATCTAGAAGGCTTTGGAAGTCTTGAAGGGGTTGTTCAAGCCAAGTCCGAGCTGTATAACTATCTCAGGCAAAACAATCAGCAAATTCTTATTAACGGAGATGATGCTAAGCAGCTTAAACAAAGTCAAGGAGCCAAGGTATCTTCTTTTGGAAATACAGCAAAAGCTGATTTTATTTGGAAAGCCTTAGATACTATTAATGGCTATGTGAGTATTAAATTTCAAGATCAACTAATCCAGTCAAAACTTTACGGCAGTTACAATGCTAGTAATCTTGCTGCTGCTCTATCCATTGGTGAAATCTTTAGTATACCATTAGCTAAAGGTAAAAAAGCAGTATCAAATTATCATTCGACTAACAATCGCTCTCAATTGATCAAAATCAATGGAACCGAATACGTACTGGATGCTTATAATGCAAACCCAACGAGTATGTTGGCCGCTCTAACAGCATTTGCCAAAAAGCCAAAGGGTAGTAAGGCGGTAATTTTAGGGGACATGAAAGAGTTGGGTCCAACTGCTCTACAAGAGCATGAAGAAATCGTTGCTCAATGCCTTAACTTGAATTTTGAAAAAATCATACTCATTGGAAAACAATTTTATTCTACATCTATTGAAAATGAGCGAATTATAAAATTTAATGACCTGAATACGTTCACGAAAACCTTTGATCAGTCAAATTGGAACTTTAATGAAGTACTTATTAAGGGGTCTCGAGCATTGCAACTTGAACGTTTAATTCCTTTTTTTAAATCACTGTAAAGACTAATGAAGAAATTACCTCTACTTTTAATGATGCTTATTTTTTTTAACTGCCAAAATGAGGACGAGCGCTGTGGACAGATTATTCAAAAAGTAACTCAAAACGCAGTCTACTATTTTGTACTTCAAACAGATGAAAACATCAGCTCTTACGGAGATCAGAATCTTCCATCAATCCCAGACGATGGTGTTCGCCAAGGAAGTGTATCCAAGGAAGTTTATGAGTCCTTTGAAGTGGGTGACGAATACTGTGCCGAAATCTAAGAATCTTCTATCCCTGCACCTTTAATTATTTGCTCGACAATTTCAGGGTTGAGCAAGGTTGATGTATCTCCAAGATTTGAGATGTCTTTACTCGCAACTTTCCTTAAAATTCTTCTCATAATTTTACCCGAACGGGTCTTTGGTAAACCGGGAACAATCTGAACTTCATCTGGTTTAGCAATCGGACCGATGATTTTTCGAACAGTATCTTTTATCTCCTGAATAAGTACTTCTTCTGTTCGTCCTTCCATATCGCAGATGGCATAAGCATAAATTCCTTGTCCTTTAATCTCGTGAGGAAATCCAACAACTGCAGACTCTATAACTTTTGGATGCTCGTTGATAGCGTTTTCAACTTCAGCCGTACCCATACGGTGACCTGAAACATTGATTACATCATCGACCCTTCCTAAAATTCTCAAATAGCCATCGTGATCTCGTTTGGCTCCATCGCCCGTAAAGTAGAGTCCTGGGTAAGCTGAAAAATAGGTTTCTTTGCAGCGTTTGTGATCACCATAAGTAGTCCTTAACATGGAAGGCCATGGAAATTTGATACAAAGGTTACCCTCAACGTTATTCCCCTTGAGCTCATTCCCCTCTGCATCGACTATGATGGGCTGTATCCCAGGTAATGGAAGTGAAGCGTGGGCAGGTTTATTCGGTGTAATTCCTGCTAAAGGAGAAATCATGATTCCACCAGTTTCCGTTTGCCACCAGGTATCTACTAAAGGACATTTTCCCTTTCCAATATGATCGTGATACCAGTGCCAAGCTTCTTCATTGATAGGTTCTCCAACAGAGCCAATAACTTTTAAAGAGTCAAGCGAATAGGGTTCTAAAGGTTCTAGACCATAGGCCTGCAAGGCTCGAATAGCAGTAGGAGCTGTATAAAATTGATTGACATTGTATTTATCCACAATCTCCCAAAATCGACCAGCATTAGGGTAAGTCGGTACTCCTTCAAACATCAATGTAGTTGCTCCAGCTAAAAGTGGGCCGTACACAATGTAAGAATGTCCTGTAATCCATCCTACGTCAGCAGTACACCAATAAACATCGTCTTGCTCGTATTGAAAAACGTTTGAAAACGAATAATGTGTATAGACCATATAACCTGCTGTGGTGTGAACGACTCCCTTCGGTTTACCTGTTGATCCTGAAGTGTAAAGAATGAATAGCAAGTCCTCTGCATCAAGGCTAGCTGCTGTATGTTCCTTTGGTTCATTTTGAATCACTTCGTGCCACCAAAGATCTCGACCAGTTTTCATGGTCACGGCTGCCTTGGTACGTTCATAAACAATTACCTTTTCTACACAACTGGTATTTTCCAGTGCCGCATCAACTACTGATTTTACTGCTATATTTTTTGCACCTCTAAAGTTACCATCTGAGGTCAAAACCATTTTGGCTTCACAATCGTTAATACGATCTGCCAAAGCATTGGAAGAAAACCCAGCAAAAACAACCGAGTGCACTGCACCTACCCTTGCACACGCAAGCATGGCTACAGCAGCTTCTGGGATCATCGGCATATAGATGATTACTCGGTCTCCTTTTTGAATTCCTTGGCTTTCAAGGGCGTTAGAAAACTGGCAAGTGAGTTTAAATAGTTCTTTATAGCTGATTCTTCGTTCAGCCTCAGTGGGATCATTTGGCTCCCAAATGATTGCAGTTTTATCTCCGTGAGTAAATAAATGACGTTCAAAAATATTTTCTGTAATATTTAACTGGGCATTTTCAAACCATTTGATGTCAGGACCTTCAAAATCCCATGCAAGTACTTTATCCCATGGTTTTTTCCAATGAAAA
>CENT01096137.1_pt1 | contig 15644 bp, 20 predicted proteins | sample 530141 | NCBI WGS metagenome assembly CENT01 (sample SAMEA2591074, study PRJEB7988) | marine metagenome | isolation source: saline water (ENVO:00002010), including | reverse complement strand
CCGATCCCTACTCCATAGGGACCATAGTATACTCGACATATGATACACGACTAAAAGAAGCAGGTGTCATAATAGAAGCACTCGTCTCAGAGGCAGGGGATGTCCGGAGCGTGCTGTGGCCAGATGGCGCCATAACCACAGAGTATGCAGCTCGCCTTATCCGGGCAGAAGACGCATAGTGATGTATACCTCGCGACATCGCTACTCCCCAGGTGACATTGTCAGAACCGAGCATGTCTGGCAAGAGGGACATCAAGTCCACCATGAATACTCAACAGGCATTATACTAGACACAGACTTTAGGCCAACTCGTGTATTAATCGATAATGAGGAAGACATTGCTGAAGAATACGCTCTATACGGAGTGTTATGGGATGACGGGACGATCAGTTACTCTCTAGCAAGAGACCTCAAGCTCGTTACCGAGTAGATCTCGAGCGCGGATTACCCAACAAGTCAGTCCTGCCCTACGGGGCATACTTAATGGTCATGCCTAAGGAGACGATACATAACACGAGAGACACGCTTATAGGTCGGCTAATAGAGCATCCACATATGGGTATTGGGTTAATCACGGACTATACGGTATACACGAGTACTGGGGGACACCCAACCCGACGGACATATACTGTCATGTGGGGGGCCGAGCTTGGCGAGGTCGAAATGGAGACTAGCATTATAGACGAGTGTCGCGTTTTTGACGGTCCATTACACTTCCCTGACTGATCTGTTACTATACACTATATGAGTGAGTCTAGACCGATACGCGTGGGTGACGTCGTTTACTTCATGCATATCAATAACATGATCGAGAGGGTCCGCCCCGAGATCATGCCGCCGGCGCCGGTAATAGCGGAGGGTCGTGATTTCATCGTTATTCATGCCGAACGCGAACTCTCTAGTTTCTCAAGTGAACGTGATTTCCTCATTCCTCGTGAATTCTGTGCCCATGAGCGTGAAACGCTCGAGTCTCGGTACTCGAGTCTGGTCATGTCTGTGATCGGTCTTGGGGATCAGGTCGGATATATGGTTGACGGAGACCCTCGGCACGGCATTGTCGTTGATCGAGGTGGAGACGGAGGTTACCATTATCAAAGTGCTTGGATCGAAGTGCTAGGATCTGATCGTCGAGTTACTCGAGTTCCTAGAAATAACCTGTGGATCATCCAAGAAGCGGCCAAGAAAGGGTCGTAGACGACCCTCTGTTAGATCCTGTGCTGCTGATCCGTTTGTTTCCTTGGCTTTTATGCTCCGGCCTCTTAGAGTGCGATTCTCTATCGCGGCTTTTTCGGGCGAAAATGAGCCATTGCCCGGAGTTTTTCGCCTGTTTTCGGGTGCTTAATATCTATTTCACCGAATATGTTGCTCGGAAGCTCTGTTGTCTGCTTCCCGTTAGTCGGTGTGTCCGTCCACTCTACGTCATGTAGACGTTTGTTTAGGCTCTTGATCTTATTATTGGTATCCCTGTTCATCCTTACCATCGAGTTGACAACAAACCCGATCGATCCTACGATCATTATGGCGATGACATATACGGTGATTTCAAATCCCATTGTGTCCCTTTCTGCGGCATCGCTGTATGTATACTTTCTACTATTAAATATGGTTCACCTGGGTTTGTATGTCGTGGCTATTGGGTAGCAACCGAGTGAGAAGGTATGCCTTCGGCGCGAGGGTGCACCCAGGCAAAACGCAAAAACCCCCTGTGCCCCACGCGTCCCGCGTTGGGTCTGGAAATTGCGTGTCTCCGGCGCACCGCGCCGTTATATGGAAAATTCACTTCGCTCTCCGGCGGTGCCATTATTATTACATGCGGGTGTTACCGTATATTTAGTTGCAAGTGTGTATACAATAGTGGTGGATAATATGCAAGACCTAAATTCTACATTCAAGCCAATCACTCATGATATCGTTATTAGATCGATCATAAGAGAACAACTGTATCTAAGTGATGCGCAAAACAATGACCTGCTTACAGAAGGTATCGCCGCCGATTTGGCGCAAGATGCTATTCAGTTCGCTATTGGAGCTGCAGCTGAATATGCTATTGGTGGTGCAATTGCTGTTGGTACATTCGGAGCTGGTACTGCGGTCGGCCCAGCAGTTGAGACTGCTGTTGATGCCGCGTTTGCTGCGAAGGAAGTCGCGGGTACTATAGAAGCAGTCGCTAGCGCTGCCAAGAACGCTGGTGAATTTGCGGGTATGCTTAATAAAGCTATCGATGGGTTCGGTGGCGACTTTGGTGGTTACTACGACAAGTTAACGGAAGCCGTACAGATAACAGTCGGTAAGATGTCAGAAGACGGTAAGTCAAAGATCACGGAAATTGTCGAAAAACTTAAGCAGGTTGTAGAGGATATTGTTTCAGAAATTATCGGTGCTATAGAGAGCGGTATAAAGCTGATCATTCCAGACGCTACAGCGGGTCTTGCGGCGGCAAAAGCTATCGGGGTGGCGCTCAAGTCTCTTTCGGAAGGTGCCTATGATACGCTTACCGGAGCTATAGAAAGTGTTGATTTCCTAAACAGCGCAGTGACTAACCCAGATCAAGTTGTTGAATACTTCGAAGATATACTGACTCAAATAGCTGAAAAGCTTAAGGATGTTGGTGAGTACTTCAACGAAATGAGCTGGCCTAAAGCCATGCTTGTTGTAGGTCCTGCCGCTGGTGCAATGTTAAAGAAGCTAGGGCCAAAGGGGATGGACGAGCTCTCTAAGATGCTTAAAGGTTCTATCCCGGATATTGTTAAGGTAATAGATGCAGTCCTCACAAAAGTCATTCCTGCTCTTTTTGCCTGTTTAGGAATCTATCAGATTTTAATGAAAGATGAGTACATGACTGAAGAGATGAAATCAGAGAAAGAAGAAGGTGGACCAAAGGCGCTCGATATCGAAACCGATAAACCTAAACCTCTTACTGGTGAGTCCAAGAAGTATCTGCACAATCTTATTAATGAAACCATAGAAGAAAATCTTTCGTTAATCAGTTCACAACCAGAAACACGACAAAACATATACGAAGAAGAATACGTCAGGAAGGTACTGGGTATTGACTTACCTCTAAATGAGTCTTATCCTTATTCATCGGCGATCCAAGAGCGTATACTTGAGGAGCAGCTACAGCTCGAAGGCTTCTTTAAAGACTTTAAGAAGTTAGGCGGTGATACAAAGAATTCAGCTCTTGCCCTCCGTTATATTATGGAAGATCCCGCTAGAATCTCATCTTACGTTGACATAATAAAGGCTGATCTCAAGGAAAGTTATGAGTCTCTTAAGGACTTCTTAGCCAGCGTTGTTAGCTCTCTAAAAGAAGTGATCGGTGCTGGCCTTGGAGATATCGACAATCTTACAAAGAATATCCAGACCGTGATAGACTGGGCTTCCGGACTTCTTGAAAAGATAAAGAATCTTGTAGGAAAAGCGATGAGCACTGTTGGCTGGAAAGGCGCGATGATTATATCTGGTGCTCTGGTCGGGATCGGTTATGTGTGGTCTAAGCTTAAGGGTCCATCAAGTAGTATTATTGATGGTCTTGGAAAAGTCACGGGAATGCTCAAATCAAAATTAGAATCTATTAGTATGTCTGGTGCATCGTTGGTAGAGCTAATGTACACTTCTGACCTGAGTAACTTACTACAAGAACAAAGCTTGGGTGAGAAGGTAAAGGCTAAACTTGGTGAAGCCCTCAAAGAACTGACATCTACGATCAAAGAGATTGGACCTAAGGTTGTGGCCGGACTCGCTGTAAACGCTCTAGCTAGCGCTCTTACAGGTGGCGTTGCGACGGCGTTTAAAGCTCTTCAGTCTGTCTTTGGTGGTGCGAAGGTAGTGTTTAAGTTTCTTGGTGGTCCGCTTGAAAAGTTTGTAAGCAAGATCAAGAATCCGAAAGAAGAGACCAGAGAAGCTGAAGCTGGTGAAGATGATCCGACTGATTCGACCAAAAATGAATCTGTTATTCTTACACGTGATCAGATTAGATCGATTATTGGGCGTAGCTTAAACACGATCTAGGGTGCTTCTATATTTCAGAGTGATGCTTATTCCAGCAAGGAAAAATCTCGTATATGCAGTCTTCGCTCTGGCTGTGTCTATAGCAATGAATATCTACATTCGAATTCACCTACCGAAGCCTGATGTTTCAATTACCCAAAAAGATGTATATTTAAAAGAGCAAGGAGGACATGATGAAAAGCCCAAAGAAAATCACAGTCGATCAACTTCGCGCTCTAATAACGGAAGCGATAAGCGAAGACAGTAGTATAGAGGATGCGTCAGATATGGCAGCAGAGCAGGAAGAAAGTGAAGATTCTGCAAAAGCAGCCTCAGAAGAACAAGCTGCTAATGAATCTGCTAAAGTTGATGACAAGGTGATACTGGAAAGATGGCGAAAGCTAGCCGGTATCTTAAACGGTTAATCTAGATGTACGCCGTCTGGTACACAGAGGGTGATTCTAGAGAAAGAATTGTTGGAATATCTCTAAACAAAGAGATAGCCTACGATATGGCCAGAAACTTGTACTCCATAAAAAAGAACATAGATAAGCTAGAGTGCATTGCCACCGGTGTTTTTTTAATGAGTGAAGGATCACTATATACTTCTTCTATTCCGAAAAAAGCTCAAGTGCTTCCTCTGCTAACAAGCTTGAATTAACAGCACAAGAAGTATATTTAGTGAATAGTAAAGCCAGGAGACTGCAAATGAGAGTTACCAAGAATAAGCTTAGAGATATTATACGCGAAGCGTTAGAGAACAATGACCCGCAAGAAGCGATTGAAAAGCTTGAAGACATTGAACTTGTGGAACCTGAGGATTCTGACGATGAGTTAGTACATCACCTTGACTATTCTAAAATAATGACAGGCGAAAGTTCAGTGGATCATCCAGAGGTCCTTGATGTGATCGTAAAAGAAGTTAAAAAGAGAATAGCTGAAAAGAAAGACCAGAACAAAGACGGCGAAAATGACTTCGACGATGTTAAGATCGCTAGAATGAAAGCTTCTGGTATGTCTGATGAAGAAATCAAGAAAAAGCACCCAGATCTATTCAAGGAAGATATCGGCGAACTGGTCGGAAAAGTCATCGCTAGAATAACTGATGAACCGGCTGATGAAGACGGTAGAGATCTTGGTTATGGCGAAGGTGAAGGTAGAATGTCAAAGGCAGCTTTAGATAAGCTGGCTAGATACTCTCAATCTTTGCATGACAAGATTAGAGACGAAGATGATCTTCCAGAGTGGGTTCAAAGTAAGATCGCTGTTTCTGCTGAAAACATCGGAAAAGTATATCACTACCTAGATTACAAGATGAAAAGGATGGAAGATAAATGAACCATCCAGAGGTAATACACATCGAAGCAGAAAAGGCTCCGCAAGAAGTAGAGATCGTAGTCGATATTAATTCTTTGGAAGACTTTATTCCGCCATCTCCTGTTGAAGTATTCTGCGCATATGTTGGCTTTACCAGAGCGTATCATCTCTGGTTTCACGGAGCCCATAATGTTACTAAGGGCCCCGGATTTGGTGGTGATCATGAAGTAATATACGGCAAGATCTACACTGAGGTTCAAGACCAGATTGATAGAATTATCGAGAAAGGTGTTGGAGTCTACAAGGACGAATCGATTGCATGCCCTATGAAAATCGTTGAGAATGCAGCGCTGGCGATGGAGCAGTGGGAATCCCCCTCTGATCAGCATGCAGAAAGAATAGCTGAACTGGCCTTGATATATACAAAGCAGCTTGTCAAATGCGGTGAAGGTACGGCTAAGATGTTAGAAGAAATGGACTCACTTACTCTCGGGATGGAGAACATGATAGCTGAGTTCGCTGACATTCATGAAGGCTACGAGTACTTGCTACAACAAAGAATCAAGAGCTAGAACAATCACGCTTCATCATCTATAATCTCTATAGAATTTCATAGGAGCGTTACAATTGTCAGATAAACAAATGGTTGTGGTATCTCATCGCGGTTGGGACGGAAGCAGAATACTAGGGATATTCAATGATATCGATTCTGCTAAACTAGCCACAAAAGATTTCATCTATGATCCAGATAGAGAAGAGTTGATATTCGATATCATGAAAGTTGGCAAGATATCCAAGTCAGCTTGTCATACAATGCAAGGACGATCAGGCATTGTAGAAAGAAAGCACCAGTATGACTTCCCAAGTGGTATGGACCACCGCGGAAATGATACTTAAGAACATGAATATTAACGAAGTAGGTATAGGTAGTAACTATCATACACTGGACAATGATCCGATTGATAGGTTTATAGACCCCAGAATAGATGTAGAGATCTTCCCTGACTCTAGTAACAATACTAGTACGAACATCAGTTGTGATTTATTAGGCTACAATTCTGGACTACGTACGTTCTCTACAGAGCAAGAAGCCAGACACCATGCAGGTCAAGTTTATGATAAGCTGGTTATGATGATGGACAATACTTTAAAAGAAAGAGTTATTCTACGTCTTCTTTCTCTGTAAACCTATCTATGATTTTTTGAGTTGTACCCTTCTTCTTCTCCGAAGGTAAGCTCTTAAGAAGAAAAAGTCTTAGGCTGTCAGTTGTAGGGCAAATAGCAAATTCATCAAAATTAATTGCCGCAGCCGACACCACTGTTATTATTTCATTCTTGCTATTCATTATTGGGCTACCACTTGATCCGGGTGAGGCTGGTATCGTAAATAAAATTCTATTCGAAACCTTGCCTATATAGTATCCCTCAAAGACTGGCACGGCAATAGGGGCAGCTAACCCTCGGGGGCTAGCCATATTATAGACTTTCGAGTGAAGGTTAGTTTCGTAACCCTGCACTACTAGTCCAGGACCTAAATAAATTGGTGACTTTACTAGGCATAAGTCATTCTCTAAATCTAATGCAACCACAAATCCCGGGGACTTCTTACCAAAGCCAGTAACGAGAGATATTTTATAAGCCACACTAACATCTCCTGGTATACTAGTCGTAGGAGGTGGGGGCATACACACATGAGCCGCTGTTAAAACGTAACTTTCCTTTGTTTCTGTCTTAACAATCACTCCTGATGCAACTGAACTAGAAGTCGAAAGGTTATGCGTTATACAATTTTTTTTCTCATCGCATATCGTGGAGTCAACTTTGAACACTTGGCTGGTCATAACAAATGATTGGATCGGAAAGAGGGTATTGTCTTTCTTGATTACCGTACCTGTTGTAGTCTTTATTGTCTTTTGCGGCTTATGAATAGCGCTGATGCAACCCACACAACTCACTAGGGTCAGTGTGAATATAGAGATACCGACGCAGACAGATGTTATTTTTTGTCTCAACATTACAATTCTCTCCACAGTCTATTAAAATTTAAGTATACTTCAGAACAAAGGGTGAACTTAATGACCAATAAATCTATAGCACTGTTCGACATGGACGGTACCCTAACACCTCCCAGAGGTAAGGCAGAAGACTGCATAATACGGTCGCTTGTTGAGTTATCTCAACACTGCGATATTGGAATCTTAACGGGTTCTGATCTCGATTACGTGATGCAGCAATTACCGCAAATAGAGGATTTAGCTAATCAAGTACAGAACAGTATCGATATCTTACCTTGTAATGGTACAAAAAGATTCACCATCAGTAAAAGTGGCAAGTTTGAACAGCAGAATTGTGTTAATATGCTTGACGTATTAGGAAGAGATACGTACAATAAGATATTAGTGAAGTGTTGTGAGTGGCAAAGCGAAATTATGAGACAGCACAATGATCTTTCTTTTACAGGCACTTTCATTCAATATAGAGGTTCGTTGATCAATTGGTGTCCCATAGGAAGAAACGCGGGCGAGGTTGAACGAAAAGAATGGGAAGATTTTGATTCGAGAACAGGAACTCGAGTTACATATCAAGATAAGCTGCAAGGTGTCTTAAGCGATTGGGGCTCCAAAGTAACTGTTGCCTTAGGCGGATCCACAAGCTTTGACATTTATCCGGACGGTTGGGACAAGACATATGGGTTAACTTACTATGGCGGCTACGACGCTTACTTCGTCGGTGATCGTTGCAGGCTGGGGGGTAACGATTGGCATATATACGAAAAGCTTTCTAAGGTTGGTAACGCATATGAAACAACTGGACCAGATCAGACACTTGACATAATAAGAGACATCATAAACCGCGTAAGTAAAATGTAGCGACTTCTGTTAAAATTATTGGACTAGGAGGTCGTTATGAGTGTTGATTTAAACAAGTACTTTCCCTATAAACAAATTAGAGACCAGCAGCAGGAAGCGATTGAGTTTGCGCTTAAGAGTGTGGCAGATGGTAAGAAATACGTAATCATTGAGGCTGGTACCGGAGTTGGAAAAAGTGCTATTGGTCTTACAATAGCCAGGTATCTTTACAACACTATACCGAGTGAAAAAGATCCAGGGTCGTATTTTTTGACGACTCAGAAGATACTACAGGAACAATATGTAAAAGACTTCGGGGGATTCTCTGGCCCCATGAAATCAATTAAGTCATCGTCCAACTATACATGCAACTATAATAAGAAAAGCTCATGTGGTGAAAGTTTAAGGGCTCTAAAGACAGCTGACAAGGCAAGCAAGTTCTGGAAAGCTTGCACTTTTAACTGTGTGTACAGAAATGCAAAGGATTCATTTCTTGGATCGAAGGAAGGAGTTACTAATTTCCCTTACTTTCTTGCTGAAACACAATATTCTGGTAAGCTTACGCCTCGGCAAGTACTAGTCGTTGACGAAGCTCATAACATAGACAATGAGCTAAGTAAATTTGTGGAGGTTACTTTATCAGAAAAGTTCTGCCAAAGCTTTCTTGGTTTCTCAATCCCAAGTGGCATGACACAACTACAATATGTAAAGTGGGTATCAGAGACGTACGTTCCTACCATAGATGGAAAGCTTAAGCATCTAGAAAGAATGATGGAAAAATACGTCGGGTTGAAAGAGAAGATCAAATCAGGTGAATTCGCCAATGTTGCAAAGAAATTTGAAATGCTCGATAAGCATGTCTGCAAAGTTCGAAGATTTCTAGAGTTGTATAGTAAGGAAAACTGGGTACTTAACGAAATCGACGCTGATCAAAGATCATCTAGAAAGATTCAATTTAAACCGATAGACATAGCTCCTTATGCACCTGATATGCTTTACAAGTATGGCGACGCGGTGATTATGATGTCTGCGACAATACTCGACAAGGATGCGTTTTGTGAATGTGCTGGTATACCAAGGAGTGAAGCTGCCTTTATTAGTCTACCATCTCCATTCCCTATTGAAAACCGACCAATCATTTACAGTGGTGTCGGAAGAATGAATGCGGGATCCATTAATGATACTTTACCCAGGATGGTAATGGCCGTTAAGGAGATACTAAAGCAGCATAAAGGAGAGAAAGGTATAATACATTGTCACTCTTACAAAGTGGCGCACTTTATCAAAAGGAATGTTAAGAGCTCCAGACTACTGATCCATGGATCTCATGATAGAGACGTCATACTAGAGAAACACAAGAGATCTAAAAGTGCGACAGTCCTGATATCACCGTCCATGTCAGAAGGCGTAGACCTTAAGGATGATCTAAGCAGATTTCAGATTGTCTGTAAAGTCCCGTATCCATACTTAGGTGACAAACTAGTCAAGAAAAAAATGAATAAGTGGAGATGGTGGTACGCTTTACAAACAGCTAAGACCATCGTGCAGTCTGTTGGGCGCTCAGTTAGATCAGAAAGTGATTCAGCTGTAACCTATATTCTAGACTCAGATTTTGAAAGATTCTTTAATTCTAATCGACTGCTTTTTCCCGAAGAGTTCAGAAGGAGTATGAAAAAATGAAAGTCTACAATAACATAAAAGAATATCTAGATGACAAAGAAAGAAACAACGATACCACACCGGTTTACACTACGTGTGGCGGCTTTGATCCTCTACATATAGGCCACCTAAGATGCATTCTTGAAACAGCCGAAATGGCGGCAGACAATGACGCTAAAGCTGTTATTGTCGTAAACGGTGATGGTTTTCTTACTAGAAAAAAAGGGAAGCCATTCATGAAGCAAGAAGAAAGAGCAGAGATAATCGCGGGTATTAGAGGTGTTAGCGCGGCCGTCATTTGGGATGATGGATCCCAGACATGCGTCGGAGCAATAGAGGGTATAAAGCCTGTTGTGTTTACAAAGGGTGGAGACAGAGCTAAGCCTGAAGACATTGCTGAATGGGACATATGTCAGCAGATCAATTGTGATGTAGTGTTTAATGTTGGAGGAGGTAAGATACAATCTTCTTCATGGTTAACAAAAGGGTCTAACAATGACTAAGATAGACAAGCCTTGGGGATACGAAATCGTATGGGCTAAAACGAACGACTACATTGCAAAAATAATTTTTATTGCCCCGGGACATAGGCTGTCTAAGCAATACCACGAAAAAAAAGAAGAAACAGTATACGTACTTGAGGGTACTTTAGTCAACATGGACGAGTGTGATAATATATCCTGGTTTTCACCTGGTGATGTCTTTCATGTTAGCCCAAAACAAGTCCATAGATTTTGTGCGATGCCAGATCAATATGTAAAGATTATGGAGGTTAGCACAAACCACATGACAGATGTTGTGCGATTAGACGATGACTATGGAAGAAAAGAAGAAAGAAAATAAAGTGTCCGGAGCAGGTTTCTTATTATTTAGAAAAGACACCCTAGAGACAGACAGCCCACTAATGTTGGCCCTAGTGAGAAGTGACGGACAGCTTGATATCCCAAAAGGAACTATCGATCCTGGGGAAGATAGCTTAAGTGCCGCTAAGAGAGAGTGCTTTGAAGAGTGCTCAGTCGTGATAGAAGACAATGACATTCTATTCTCTAAGCTTTCGCATGTTCATGGTCCGCTAGAGATATTCTGCGCTAGTACAGACAAGGTACCTTATGTGACCAGGAACCCAAAGACAGGTATCATGGAACACGAAGATCATATGTGGGTAACTGAAGAAGCTTTTTGTTCAAACTGTCTTTTTTACCTCATACCAGCAATAAAGCACTTTTATTCTTCCCACTCCTCGCTGTATAATAATACTTAAGGTTATTATGGAAGAGCGTAAATTAAAGATGTCCATTTTCAAGAAGCACAAGACTAATGCAGATAGGTCCGCCGGGGATCGCTCGAGGCATCGAAAAAAGATAGAGAAAGCCATAAAAGATGGCATTCATAATATCGTGGCTGAAGAGTCTATTATCGGTGAAAGTGGAAAGAAGAAGTTTAAGATACCAGTCAGAGGTATCAAGGAATACCGCTTTGTATATGGAGAGAACGGTAACCAAGCTGTCGGCTCAGGTAACGGTAATGATCTTCAGCGCGGTCAGGTAATCGGAAAAAAGAAAAAAGGTAAAGGGCAAGGCAAGCCTGATAAACCTGGCAACGAGAAGGGTGAGGAATTCTACGAAGTTGAGTTAACGCTTGAGCAAGTTGCTGATTACTTATTCAAGGATCTAGACTTACCTAATTTCGAAAAGAAAAAAAACGCGGAAGTCATATCTAAGAAAATTAAGAGAAGAGGCTATCGTACAAAAGGTATTCGGCCACGCCTGGATAAGAAAAAGTCTGCCATACAAAGAATAAAGAGAATGAAGAAAGAGGAGTACTCTGGTAAAAGAGAGCTAGACTCCGATGAAGGCTTTTCGTTCATAGAGAAAGACCTTAGATACAAGCACTACAAGGTTAGCGAAAAAAGAACTTCCAGTGCAGTAATATTCTTCTTGATGGACGTCTCCGGATCAATGGGCAAGACAAAGAAGTTTCTTTCAAGAAGCTTTTTCTTCTTGCTGTACCATTTTATTAGATCTAGATATGACAAAGTTGAGATTGTTTTCGTCTCCTATGAAGCCGAAGCTTACGAAGTTGATGAGAAAAGCTTCTTTGAAAGAGGATCATCGGGTGGCACAATCGCTTCAACGGGTGTCAAGATGGTAAATGAGATTATCGATAGCAGGTACCACCCTTCTTCCTGGAATATATACGCATTTCACTCATCAGATGGTGATAATTGGCCAACTGATAATGAAAACGTTACCTCGTTAATGAGTCAGCTCATGCCGAAACTGCAGTTTTACGGCTACTGTGAAATTGAACCATCTATAGAAAGGATGGGGTGGCTAAAGGATACAAGCTTAGGGTCTGTTTTTGACGGAATGATAAACGACAAGCTTAAGACGGCTAGCATCACATGTAAAGAAGACATATGGGATGCTTTTAATTCTTTCTTTAAGGGCGAAACTTTATGAATTTCTTAGAGCAGCTAGAAGTATGGGATGAAAAATTATGTAAGATGGCCAGTGACTATGGTTTAGACTGGTTCCCACTAGCGTACGAAACTTGTGATTATTACGAGATGATCGGTAGCATGGCGTATCACGGTATGCCATCGCACTACGCTCACTGGAGCTATGGCAAGTCCTTTGAAAGACAGCACATGATGTATAATGCTGGCCAAACAGGTCTACCATACGAGCTAATAATAAATAGCAATCCGTCTTTAGCTTACTTAATGGAAGAAAACCCGATGTACTTGCAGGTCCTGATCATGGCGCACTGTATAGGACACTCTGACTTTTTTAAGAACAACATAACATTTAGCCACACTCATCCTGAAAACATTCTGCTTAGAATGCGAAACGCAAAGAGATACGTCGACAGCCTGATCGAAGATCCAAGTATAGGTGTAGAAGCTGTTGAACGTATCCTTGATTCTGCACATGCTTTATCTATGAATGTACCTCGTAGATATGAAGAATACGTTCCACAAAAAGTAAGACAGAAGAAATTAGTACAAGATATCAAGTCTGGATATTACCAGAACCAAGTGTACACTCCTGATCCTGCTCATATGCCTATTAACCCCGAGGTCAACATACTAGCATTCATAGCTGATGTTAGCCCGAACTTGGAGGATTGGCAGCGGGAACTAATTAATATTGTTGTCGAAGAAGCTCATTACTTCATGCCGCAAATAAGGACCAAGGTCATGAATGAAGGTTGGGCTAGCTTCTGGCATTACAGGCTAATGCATGATCTAAAGCTTGATGGAGATATGCACATACCCTTTTTAAAGACCCACAATGAAGTTATTAGACCTCATCCTGGCTCAGTGAATCCTTACTGGCTTGGCTTTCATATGTTTAGAAAGATTGAGGAAAGATATGGTCTCGAAGAATGCTTTATTGCTAGAGAGTCTTTAAATGATGAAAGTTTCTTAAGACAGTACTTAACTCAGGAAGACTGTGAGGAGCTAGAACTATTTAGCTACTCTCTGCACAGGGATGAATACAAGGTGGATGATGTTGGAGACGAGCAGGGGTGGAAAAATATTCGCGAAGACCTTATCAAACAGGTCGGAGGTAATAGTATTCCAATAATCATGGTTGATAATATTGATGAATCAAATGTGCTTTGTCTCATCCACGAGCACGATGGAAGAGACCTAGAGCTAGAATATGCCGATGCAGTGACACGGCACATCAGCGCTTTGTGGGGCGATGTGGTAAAGCTTGACACTATCATAGAAGACGAACCTTTTGAGATCTAATAGAGGATAAAATGGCCAAAAAATATTTAGACGTTATAAAGACACAGCGTAAAGAAAAGAAAAAAGAAAAGTTTGAAGGAACTTTCCTTGAGTATCTTTCACTTGTTGAAGAGAATCCGTCTTTAGCTGATCATGCTCATAAGAGACTTTACGAGTCGATTACTGAAGCTGGTGTTACTAGAATGGATGATTCAGATCCAAGAAAGCATAAGATATTTGGGGGTGACAACCTCAAGACTTATGACTACTTTCAGTCTGAATTTTTCGGAATGGAAAGCGTCATTGCTAAGCTTATGAGGTTTTTGCGTTCAGCTGCTCTTAAGGGAGAAGAAAGCCGACAAGTACTCTTACTGATGGGCCCTGTTGGCGCTGGTAAGTCTGCTCTCACAGAGCATATCAAGAGCGCTTTGGACGGAAAAGCTTACTTCCACTTACAAGATGATCCTCAAAGGGGAGACCCATTACAACTTGTTCCACGATCGCTTAGAGATAAGTTCGATGATATGCTTGATGTAAGAATTGAAGGAGATCTTTCACCGGTTGCGAGGCACTTGCTTTTTGAAGAGTATGACGGCCAATACGAAAACTTCAGGGTGAAGGAAACAACATTCTCACAAAGAGCAAGAAGAGGCGTAGCTTCCGTGCCTCCAATGGATGCAAACAGTCAAGATGTGTCAGTCTTAATTGGCTCTGAAGATATTTCCAAGCTTGACAAATACTCTGAGGATGACCCTAGAGCACTATCTTTAAATGGCGCTTTCAATGTAGGTAACAGAGGTATAGTAGAGCTTGTAGAGGTCTTTAAGAACGAAATTGAGTTTCTCCACACAATCATCACTGCGACACAGGAGAAGAGAGTTCCGTCCCCCGGAAAGCACGATATGATTTACTTCGACGGTGTCATACTTGCTCATTGTAATGAAGCTGAATGGAATCGTTTCCAAAGTGAGCATACAAACGAAGCTATCCTAGACCGAGTTGTGAAGATTAACGTGCCCTACATCTTGGAACTAGAGCAAGAGATAAAGATATACGAGAAGATACTGTCTAGATCTAATTTTGATGCCCATATTGCTCCTCATACCATTAGAGTTGCATCAATGTTCTCGGTACTGAGTCGACTTAAGGAAAGTCAGAAGTGCGATCTCCTAACCAAGCTTAAGTTATACAATGGAGAAGAGGTTGTTGAAAAGGGAAGAGTCAAAAAGATAGACATTCGAGATCTTAGAGATGAAGCGCCGAACGAAGGTATGCATGGTATCTCCACAAGATTTATAATGAAGGCTGTCGATAACGCTTTAAGCGACTCTGATAAAGAATTCATTACCCCTATCTCCATAATGGACTCGTTAGTTAAGCAAGTCAAGGAACAGATAATAGACAGAGAGTTCCAGGAAAAGTGCTTGGACCTGATTAGAAATGTCGTAAGAAACGAATATCTAAGAATGTTGGAAAACGAGATTGCAAAAGCGTTTATTGCAGCGTACGAAGAACAAGCACAAGCTATATTCGAAAACTATCTGGATAACGCCGAGGCTTACACTACCAAGAGCAAGCTCAAGGACAGAGTAACAAGCGAAGAAATGCATCCTGACGAAAACTTTATGAGATCCATAGAGTCGACTATCGGCGTAAGCGGGTCTGGTAAGGATGGGTTTAGAGCAGACGTTACTGCCTACATGTTCTCAAAAATGAGAAGAAGCGAAAAGGTAGACTACACTTCTTACGAACCCTTGAAAGAAGCTATTGAGACATACCTGATAACTTCAGTTAAAGACCTCGCCAGAATTGTTACTAAGTCTAAGACCAGAGATGATGAGCAAAAGCAGAAGTATTCTTCCATGGTACAAACGCTGATCGACGATTATGGTTATACACCAGAGTCTGCTGAAGAGATTCTGGTATACGCAAGTAACAACTTGTGGCGTGATAGCTAGGAGGCAACATGCGCTTTGGTTTTCCAGAATTCTTTTTAATTTTTGCAGCGATTCTTTCTTTTCAAGATATTAAAATATCATTGGCAGTAGGGGGAGTCGCGGCATTCTTCGCTTTTTGTAGATATGCTT
>CENT01092505.1_pt1 | contig 15650 bp, 22 predicted proteins | sample 530141 | NCBI WGS metagenome assembly CENT01 (sample SAMEA2591074, study PRJEB7988) | marine metagenome | isolation source: saline water (ENVO:00002010), including | reverse complement strand
TTATTTGCAACACCATGCTGCAACCATGAAGGAAATAGACAGATAGTCCCTTTCTTGTTCGGACACTCAAATGGTCCGTCATATAAACTAAAAAGAGGCAACCAATAGTCAGTTGAGGTAGGGTAGTCATCTAGACTCATGTTACCACTGACAAAGGTATAGTCATGCAATGAATGGGAGTGCATACCAATTGGTTCTCCTGGTTCCAATCGAACTCCCCACCCACGAATTAATAAATTTTCTCGTTCTTCTGCATAAACATTGAGAGACATACAATAATGTACATATGTCTCATAGATTTTAGATTTCAATTCCTCAATACATGGTTCATCCCAATCAAATAGATTGTATTTTGTCCACTGATCAAAGAAATTGTTGTTTGTTATACTCTCATTGTAAGATCCAACACCCGCTTTCTGAATGATGTGTTTGAGTTTGGATGAAATATTTCCCACATACTTATCAATGTACAGGGAAACATCAACATTTGGAGCAAATGTCGTTGAAGGATTAGTTTTCCATCGATGTAGTTTAGGGTCAAGAGTTGACTGCTTGATCCCTAATTCATTCACGCCAGGCATCAGACCTCTTGCTTTTTCCTTCCGATATTATACTTACTTTCTAGTGTCCACTCACCCTTTTCTTTGAATGCTAGGACTTTAATTTGATTTAGTGGTGCCAGATCAGCAATTTGTTCTGCGTTGACAACACCAATCAACCCCCAGTCACTCAACAACTGGACGATACGGTTACGACGCTGCACATCATTCAAAGAAAAGTTTGTTTTCTTACCATCTAAGGCAAACAATTCTTTAAAGTGTACAATATAATACTTGCCCTGCTTGTGCAGAATATGACAGGACTGATAAATCTTTTTTTCTTTGCGCGATGCTACACCAATTCTAGTCAGTGTTTCTCTCACCTTGAGGAAATCATCTGGTTCTTTGAGAACCACTTCAATCATATCAGATTGCTTCCACTGTACTTCAGTTTCAACGCTCATGCTTACCACCTTTTCTCAATGAATATGTAATACTATCTAGTTGATCCTTGGTGAGAATTCTCAATGCTTGCAAAGCTTTATCGTCATTATAACCATAATAATCTTTGACTACATCAAGATAATCAATAGAATCTTTTCGTGCCCAAGGAGAGAAACGCTTCCTAGGCTTCACACTATTTAGTAAAAAGTCATATTGCATCTTCTTTGGTAGATGCGAACACTTGTTCATCTCATTGACATAAAGGATAGTATCAGTGAAAGAACTGAGGCACCTGTTAACAATGTAAGGAGGATACCCTCGCTCAGCATCAGTATCATCATCGAGAATGTTCTTCTTAGATTGGTTGATTGAATACAAATAATCTTTTAGTTGATAAGACATATGTTTGCAGAAATTACAGTTCTCTTTGAGTCAGTTGGTGGCACTTCGTGCTTAAGATAAGCAGGAAATATAATTAACTTACCTGTCTCAGCAGGTATCTCTAGTTTACCCTCAAATATGATAGGAGAGCAACCCTCTTCAGCATCAACATAATATGCACATGCAAATGTATATGGAAAATGTTGATGTTGTTCGGCAGAATCTCCCTTCTCATATTGCATCACCCAAAAATCTTTGCAGTTGAGTTTTGCATCATGCTCATAGTAACCTGCCATGATAAATTCACAAGCACCAACTAGGTGCTCTACGAATGGATCAAACTTATGATTTATATTATGAGTATTCCAAGCACTATGCCATGCATTGACATTGCTTTTGTACGATTCGGGATGCTTCTTTCTATGTTTCTTGATGATACGAGAAAGTCCCCACTGTTCTGGATTCTCATGAAGAATGAACACGGGGATCTCCTTCCGAACAGTGGAGATATTGATTCCTGCCATTAGGACTTAGCGTTGACACCAAGCACTTTGGCATTAGGGTTACGAGCAAGAGCGACTTCTTTTGCTTCTTGGTAGTTGCGAGCGATCACGGTCTCATTAAAGACTTGACCTGCAACATAGAGACGGACTTCACACTTCATAATTAAAAAGGACTAGTTCCTTGCGAGCTGCTTGATCTATATTATAACTCCCCACGGAGCGCATGGTGTAAGTGTGTGCAAATTCCGCAACTGTCCACCCATCAAACCTATCTTTGATAAGTTGTGAGTTGTTATAGGAAATCAACTGTGGACCACAGAATCTGTCACACTGGACAGCAAAGTCATCATGATTGAATCCTTTGTGCATCGATCCCCTCTTACCATAAAGATTGTCTTTGATCTCATACGGTGGATCTAGGTATGTAAATACTTTCCTATCATCAGTCAAGAGATCTTCATATGAAAGATTAGTGATCTTCCAGTTTGCAATCAATTTTTGATAATCAGTTAGTTTTTCAATTCCGTTGAAGGAGAAGTTGGAATCGCTTGCTTGTTTGGAGAAGGAGGAACTCTCAGTAAGACCCGAAAAAGAACACTTATTAACAACATAGAAAGAAACAGCACGCCATATGTTTTGAGAATATGGCGGAAACTTATCTGTTGTCGCAGATCCTGACAGATAGTCCTTAGCGTCCAAGAAAAGTTGCTTAGCGGAAGCGGGGTCAGGGTGCCTTTGTTTAAGTTGGAGGAGTATGTTCTTAACTTCACTACCGTTGTCCCTCAATTCACACCAAAAATTGTACAGTGGTTCGTATAAATCATTGACCCAAATATTAATGTGTGGGTAACGCTTAGTAACCTCAAGGGCGACACTACCGCCGCCCAAGAATGGTTCACGATACTCGGTTGCCTGGGAAAGGTCTGGGAGGAATCGGAACAGGTTTGCTAGCGCCCTGCTTTTGCCCCCTGGATAACGGAGTGGTGTCTTCAGTGATTTCAAAGTCTTGGGCATTGTACTTAAGATATTCAAAGAATGTCATTTTTAACTCCTTTTGAGTCATACCACAGTGTGCTGCAGCATCTGGTAGGTTCATTGTAGCACGAAAAAGTCCTTCATGCGCTTCCCTAACATTTTCTGGTGTAGTTTTTACTTGAACTCGCACCTCATCATGATTTCTGTTAAACATGCTAGTAAATTAATCTCCTGATCTGGAACAATAACAATGTCTTTCATGTACTGAGCAATAATCAACACCGCTTCTGGAACTGATGATGGTTTTAGTACACCATACAGACTATCATAGATCTTACGCATCACCATGCTCGGATCATTGTCCATATGTTGAACCACCCAGTTCTTTACTGAGGTAAACTCTTTTCGTTTGAGAGACCCCAACAAACTGTCAAGACTAATATCAGCAACATCAACGAGAATAGCGGAATCGATAGAACCTGTGGCAGCGTAACGCTGACACTCATTAATAAGCCTGCGCCAATCTGGATAATACCTCTTAACAAGTTTCGCGAGAACTTTATCTTCATACTTAACTTCCTCATGAGTCAGAATAGTTTTGAGACGAGTAAAGAATTCACCTTGCAACTTGGTTGCTTGCTCAGGTTTGATCCTAAAATCAACGACCGTGCAGCGTGAATGCAGTGGTTCGATGATTTTGTTGATGAAGTTGCATGTGAAAATGAAACGACAGTTGCTATGGAACTCCTCCACAGCAGTCCTGAGAGACAGTTGGACATCGCTGGTGGTGTTGTCTGCCTCATCGATGATAACGACCTTGTGGGATGCTCCAGAGGTCAGCGAGACCGTAGTGGCAAACTGCCTTACACGGTTCCTCACGGTGTCTAGGAAGCGTCCTTCATCTGATCCATTGATCACGATGTAAGAGGCACCAATCTCCTCACACAGCGCCTTAGCGATGGTAGTCTTGCCGACTCCTGCGGTGCCAGTCAACAGCAGGTTAGGTAGTTCACCTTGGTTAACGAAACCATGGAACACATCTTTGATGCTGTCGGGAAGAATACAATCTTCAACAATACTGGGGCGATATTTCTCCACCCACAGAAATTCTTTACTCATAATTAAATCCAATCAGGTTTGCGTTCTGGTTTGCGGAGGTAGTTATCCTTTACCCAAGGTTTAGACGCAATGTATAGTTTGTATGCAGTAGGAGTATCGATGGTGTCATCATACTTCCACTGGTCTGGCATTGCTCTGGTAAATTCCCATGTCTTGTCTGCTACAGATCCAAGATATTGAAATGGGAATATTTTCTCAGCGTGGAGAATAGTCTTCTCACAACTGTGTATTTTACCATACCTGTATGTGTACTCATCACACAATGCTAGACCATGGCGTATCAACCATGACCAGCGTTGTTGTGCCCAGATAGTACATGGGTGATTGCGAAATGCACCCTTGTCTGTTTTGTATGGAGTGCCATCAAGTTTGGGTAGATCACCAAAACCATAACCCCACTTGTCTGATGCTACGATAGATAACATTTGACATGTTTCTAGTGGCATCTTGACAATGTGTTTGTCAGGTAATACCTGAGCAGATTTGATCGGACAAAGATCTGTGACGAATATGTTCATATTCTAAGTGTAGCATAATATTATTATACACACCATGTCACCCATGAGTATCGTGTACCTGAAGTGACTGGTTGTACTTGATGTGGGAACATAAAAACTGATGGAAATACAACTACATCACCTTTCCTCAGTTCAACTACATAATCATTCCAGAATGTCAGTTGTCCACCCTCATAATCTTCGTTCAATGCGCCGATGATACTGACAGTAGGAATGCCTTTGATTTTACCATCGAACATATCGTGGATATGATCGTGGTGTGGTTGGATGCTTTCTCCAACAGAATACTTATTGAATTTTATGGACGATGTTACTGTCCAGAAAATGTCTGAGTTAGTATTTTCTTTCACATAATATTTTTCATGGAACTGTGTATTCAGTTCTCTAATATAGGGAAAGATTTTGAGTCTACATTTCTCATCCTTGACAGTCAAAAAATCTGCTTTAGTTTCCTTTGACTTAGAGACAGCATCATACCAACCATGAGGTTCCCATTTATTTCGTTTCTCAAGTCGGTTGACAATGCTGTCACATACATCTCCTGGTAGAAGATTACACTTGAAAATATAATCTTTAACTTCAGGATACTTCAGGATCACGGTTCGAGTGCAATGTAGTAGAGAAGATCTGTGTTGACATTAGTCCACTCAGAAATCAGGTGCTTAGAAACTTTGACATTATAGTCACCTGGGAGTACACGGATGTTTTCAATTTTGACATCCAATGAGAAACTACCAGTAACACAACCAGAGATTTTTTGTTCGTAAGTATTACTGGTATCATTCTCTTTATCGTGGAGGACTAGAGTAACTTCCTTGCTCTCTTCTGTCGCTTTGAATGTCAGATCAGGCAAACTGTATACTGCAGATGCCTTACGCAAATCATTCAGACTCTCTTCATCCATGTTGAACTGGATGTCTGCACCAGGAAACTTTACATTTTTTTCTGGTGCAGATTTGAGCGTAATCTCAGGATCAGAAAAGTAGTAACGAGCAGACTGACGACCGCCACGAACAGTGACATAATTGTCGTTGTCAAACTCAAGTTGAGGATTGCTAAACAGATTGATCCCAGAAAGAAACTGACTGAGATCATAAATCGCGAAGTCCATAGGAAATACTTCCTCGCTAGTGAACTTCGCCAGGATGTTTTCTGCGTTACTGATAGTACGAACCGTGTTCCCTTTGCGGAACACAATGGACGAGTTAATGGTACTATAGTTTCTGAGAACATTTAGTGTATTGTTTGATAGTGTGACAGTGCTCATTGATTGTAAGTTTCAGTGGTATTGGATTTGTCAGAGAAGTGCATCAGAAGCACAGCATAGTGCAAGATCTTCATGATGTCACGGCGAGCAGTGCCTTTCTTATCATATCGTGATGCATACTTTAGGATGTTGGATCGGCAGAAAGATTCAGCATCACCACATGCTTCGATAAGATCTAGTGTTTGGACCTGATCGTTGCCTGCAGAATAATGTTGGGTGTAGGTAGAAATAATATAGTCCTTCATTTCCTGAAGGATTTTGTCTTCATCATACTTCATCATGGCATACAGACATACTCAATTTGATCATAATAGCAAAAATCTGACTCGCCGTCAAGATTAATAATGTGGATATGTTCTCCATCCACTTTAGTGACTCGGGCAGACCCACCTCCGAAGAGGTGGATCACGCTACCGACAAAGTTACAGTCTCCTGGTTCAGGCATTTTCTTCCTCGGTGTTGACATCAGCATCAATCTTATCATACAACTCGATGAAGGATTGCTTTGTCTCGTCATCGAAACGGTTGACGCAAAGTTTGATCGCCTTCATACGATTCTGCCAGATAGCAAATGCACGGATGATGTGAACAAGTCTACGAGTAGAGATCACTTCATCGATACCACCGTCTTTGAAAGTACGACGGATAATGTCTGCCCAGTTGGCAAGATTTGCACAGAATTCTTTATCAAGGACGCCAAGATTACCAGCGACTTTCTCAAGAATCTTAGTCTCGGTAGCAGGAGTAGGATACTCTTGCTCGAAAGTGAGAGCGAAACGCTCAAGGAATGCTTCGTTCAGAACATTAGTACCGATGAAGCGACCGTCATCAGAACCCTTACCTTTGGTGTTGGCAGTGGCGATGACATTGAAACCAGGGTGGCGCTTGACATAGCGACCGATCTTCTTCAGGAAGACACCCTTGCCTTCGAGAACAGACTGCAGACAAAGGATCTTGTTAGATGCCAGATCAACTTCGTCTAGAAGCAGCACAGCTCCCCTCTCAAGAGCTTCAACAACGGGTCCGTTGTGCCAAACAGTCTCGCCATTAACAAGACGGAAACCACCAATAAGATCGTCTTCGTCAGTCTCAATGGTAATGTTCACACGAATGAGTTCCCTATTTAGTTGGGCACATGCTTGCTCTACGGCAAGAGTTTTACCATTACCAGACAGACCAGTAACGAAAGTAGGGTAGAAGAGTTTGGATTGAATGATCTTCTTTACATCAGAGAAGTTACCGAAAGGAACGAAGTTAGGATCCTTATCAGGAATGAAAGACTTCTGCTCTGCAGGTTCTCCAGCAGGTGCTTGGACAGTTACTTCGAGATCCTTACGCGCTTGCTCTACATCGATAGACCAAGTGCCACGCTGGACATAGTATTCCCGAAGACGCTTAGTAGCGGTAGCATATTGCACACCGAAATGCCTAGCAGCAATGCGAACATGAGACGCAGTGATGTCATTACCAAATTTCTTAGAAAGATAGTTGGTCAGTTTCTTAGTAGTAAGATTTGAAGGAGCGGGCATTTGTGGTGTTGTGTTGTATGCACTTATTATAAACAAAAAAACCCCCCTGAGAAGGGGGGGTGTGCCACTAATTGAACTGGATCACTGTGCCTTCTTTGGTCGTAAGTGATGCAACATCATAAATGCTCAGGAGTTTTTTAATCTGCTCCTGCTTGCTGTCTGATGGTGGTTCAAATTGAATCTTAGTTTGAACCTCAACAAACTTGTCTGGTTGTTCGACAGTGGATTCTGGAATGTCAGCATCTACACCTTCCCATACATCGAAAGGAAGTTTCACAGCGTTGTCCTTTACTTTTCCATTATAGAAAAATGCAGGGTACAACTTACGCTGCTTTTCAAAGATGCTGTTGTCAACTTTTTCTTTTTGCCACATAGCACTCATACGCTTTGCGACATCTGCCCAGTCCGCTTCTTCCATCTGCTTATATGCAGCAGGGAAGTGCTTCATGCAGTAGTCTTTACATGCCTTACGCATGAATTTAAGGCGGGTAGAGTTCTTGTTGCATCTGATCTGCATCTGGAGTGCCAGAAGCATGATCTTTTCTTTATGGAGTTGCTCGTATTTTTTGTATTCAATACAAATCGATTTCCATTTACGCATGATCGGGAGTCAAATAGGAATACTGGTATTATATAGTATATAAAACAGGTTGTCAAGCAATATAACCGACAAACGAGTTAAGAAGTTTCTTGTTCGTGGACTTACCCTTCAGCATTTTCTTGAATGCTCTAGAGATCTCACCCTTCTTGGCACCAGATTCTACATTAAATTCAGTGTCAGCCTCAAGACTGGTCTGTGCAATGGCATAGAGCGCAGTGTAGGAAATGGGATTATCGATGATGGCAGACTTCTCTTTCTTCCACTTTTCACGAATACGATCGTATTCAGTGTAACCATCAGCAGCATAGTTGTGAACGAAGTTCAGCAAATTACTACCATTCATGACACGGAACCCAAGAACATTGACAGAAGGGTTGCGGTCACGCAACTGCTGAATGAATGTATTGGTTACAGCGTGGTATGAATCATGGAACTGTGGGTAAACACGACCAGTCTTACGGTCACGAAGTGCATTATTGCAGTCCATACGACCACGAACGATGCAGTCTTCCTCTTCAGCATGGTTCCAACCTCTACGACCATAACCAGTCATGCAACCATCACCATCAGTCAGGATACAGAGGTTGACTTTCTGAAGATCGTTCTCTTTTTGAAACTTAGGGATCACATAGTTCATAGCAATGATCGCTTCGTTCAAAGGAGTACCAGACAACTCAAGACCATTAGGTACACAATTGTAACTAGCAGCAGAAGTTGTGTATGAGTAGGTAATCTTCCAGATGTTTTGGCACTGACGCTCGTATTCTTTAGAGTTAGAACGAGAAGAAAGAATATTCATAAGGTGGAAGTAGTTCCTACCACCGAAAGAGATCTCACCTTCCACAAGATCATCTTCACGAGAATCATGATAGTAATAACTAGAGCGATGCTCAGGAACAGTATTACTCTTGATATGGTTTACGATGCGCCACTCATTAGTGAAAGCATACACTTCAAAAGGAATCTGAACTTTCCTACAGAAGGAAGTAAGGTTTAGCAATTGCTTGTAAGTGGAGTGCAACTGAGGTGCAATAGAACCAGACCAGTCCATGAGAAATACAAGACCGTGATTCTTACCGTCAGGAACAACAGTTACTTTTTTGAAGATGTCTTCGTTATAACGATAAGTGTGTAACTTTGCAGTATCAAGCACGCCAGTTTTAGATTCACCAGCACGAGCGTAAGCGTCAGCAGACTTACGGCACTCAAACTCTTTAACAAGATAGTTGACCTCCTTCTGAGATTCCTTGCGGAAAGATTTGTATTCTTGAGATGCAAGTGTGAAGAAGTCATCACCACGACCTTCAAGACCGTTGTAGTATTGGTCGATCCATTCATGGACTTCTGACCAATCGACTACAATATCATTTAGGTCAACTTTTTCAGGGATTTGTACATAAGTGATGGACCTGTGGCGATGATTGTCAATCAAACTATCGACAGAAGAATCGAAAGCGCGTTGAGTTTTAGAAGTCTCACCACCAGTGCTGCCACCTCCTGGTTCAGTCATGTTGCCATCTTCATCGTACCAGTCGTCACGCACATCTTCTAGATCTGCACCAGAGGATGTAGAACCACCAGAACCACCACCTGACTGAGGTGTAGCATTAGGTTGATCTTCTTCAGAAGACTCAGAGTCTTGCTGCTCAGCAGATGTCTGCTCCTGGTCACCTTCTTCACCACCATCTTGGTTGGTGTCAGCAGGCATCTGCACATCTACTTCCTGCTCTTCTTTAGCAGCATTTACGAAAGCATAGATGTCGTTAGCAATAGAGCAGACTTCTTCAAATGTCTCAGCAAGATCGCAGCGAGCAACGAATAATTTCTCTTCGATGCTGAAAGGCATGAGTGCATTAGCACCACACTTGAAGTGAAGGTTAATACGATCGATAAGACTCATCTTGCTGAGATCTTCATCAGCAATACCGAAGAAGTCTTGCTCGTTTAGTTCGGCGTAACCGTTGGAAAATGATTTACGAAGACCAGGAAACTTACGCTTCATCAACTTCTCAATGCGAGCATCCTCTACAACATTGATGTAATCTTTAGGGCAATCTGCAGCACCACGCCAGTCTTCGTTTGGTGTGAACAGTGCATGACCAACTTCATGACCTACGAGCAAGTCATACACTGTGCTGCTAGCACGGTCCCAGTTAGGGAGAGTCAGGACACGCCTGTCAACATCAAAGGAAGCAGTTGCGACGGATCTGTGTTCGACGATGAGGTTCTCGGTAGCGAGAAGACGGGCAAGGTTACCTTTGATTTCTTGAGTTGACATGTGTCTCGTGCGTGTATGTACATAGCATAACGCATGAACTGATCATCCGACCAGTGCATGGGACACTTCGTTAAGTGTCTCATGGACCACAGAATAATTTTTCTCCTTTTCAACTGTGATCGTCCTATCAAATTTATCTTCTATATTAGATTTATGACTGATGACATAGACTTTGGTGCTCTCGTCAAAGTTGCGAAGGATCCATCCTAGATCAGATGTACCAGATTGGTCAAGCGATCCATCAAAAATCTCGTCTAAGATCAGGAGGTTAGTATCCACAGAATTCTTAAGTTTAGCGATAGAACGCCAAGTAAGCAAAAGAGCGATATCAATACGAGCTTTCTCTCCTTCACTGAAAGATTCATACGAAAAGACATCACGGTATCTAGACTTAATAGTTTCCTCAAAGTTCTCATTGAGAGTAAAGTTTACATAAAAGTCCATACTCTGAAGATACTGATTAATCAGTTTGTTCATCGTAGGCAAGTATGTCTTGATGATTCTAGTCTTGATTCCGCTGTCTTTCAGCAGTTGTGTAGCCGTTGTTAATACATCACGGTCAGTCTTGAGAACTGCCATGTCCTTACCAAAGTTTTTCTTGCCAGCAACTAGTTCTTGTAGTTTGTTATACTCTGCTTTCTTATCAGGATTCATGTCAGTCAGAGTTTTGATTTCAGTTTCAATCTCACTGACACTCTTCCTAATAGAAACCAACTGATAGTTTGTCTGAGAGATAGTCATGTTGAGATCATTGACTTGCTTAGATAGTTCAGTCATCTTTGCAAATCGAGCAGTCTCTTTAGAAATTGCTTCCTGAATTTCATCGTGACCGATGTTCATCTCATTCAGTTTAGATTCTCCTGCCTGCAATTTTTCATTACGAAAATCTTCCGACAGGTCCTGTGTGCATGTAGGACAGACATGATTCTTCTCAAAGAATGCATGTTCTTTTTTACATGTCTGCAACTTAACTTCAAGTTTATTGAGATAAGTTGTTAACTTCTGCAGTTTTTCATCTGATTTTTGATACTCCTGCATTTCTTCATTAAGATTTTCGATTTGTTGTGTTAGAATTGCAACATCTTCGACTCCTTGGAGTTCTGTTTTTTTATACTCTTTAATTTTTTCTGTCTTCTTTGCTACTGCTTCCTTGTTCTGTTTCTCCAACTCCAGCATGTACTGCTTCTGTAGATGAATCTTCTCCTCAATCAGATGCATATCATAATCAAGTGTCTTGATCTCTTCGTTGTTCTCTCTGATTTTATCTTTGAGTAGGACATTCATGGTTGAGAACATTTGAATGTCTAGGATGTCTTCGATGATGTCACGACGCTGCGTGATGGGGAGACGCATAAATGGTACGAAGGTGCTGCTACCGAGCACCACAATTTGTGTGAATGACTTGAAGTTCATCTTCAGGACATTCTGTTCAAAATTCTTTTGCTGATCTACAACAGACGCTTCCTGATTCCAAGCAAGTCCATCACAATAGATCTCTAGTTTGTTAGGTTTGATGCTGCGAGTTACTTTGTATTCTCTCTTACCAATAGTAAATTCAATCTCTGCAATACAATCCTTTTCATTAATACTATTGACCAGCATAGCTTTGCTGATCTTACGAAATGGTTTACCAAATAATGAAAAGGTAAGAGCATCCAAAATGGTACTCTTACCTGCACCGTTAGCGCCAACAATCAAATTTGTCCTGGATGATACCAGATCAATCTCACTGAAAGTATTACCCGTGCTCAGGAAGTTCTTCCAACGGATCTTCTGAAAATGAATCATAACAATTTGGTGGTACGATGAAGTCGTCTTCTGTAATTATACTATATCTCTGTCCGCTATGAATGCAAGCGGCAACCATTGCTTCAACATCTACCTCGGCAATTTGCAAAGCAGGATTTGTTGAGTCATCTTCTAGGAAGGAAATGTATCGTTCTGCATCACAATGAGTTTCAAAGATAGGGATAATTTTGTCATCGTCTTCGTCGAAAACAGAATACACACCCGCAGGATGATTCTCTAATGTAATTACATACATAGATTCCTCTAGACTACTTCGCATGACTCTATGTATAATGTCTGCATGAGTTTCTTGAGTTCGGTTTTATCGACTTTCAACTCAATCTCATCAATATACTCGGTCAGCAAAGTCAATGTGTCCTTCACATTGAATTCTACATCCTCTACCTCACTTGTGTCAACTAGAGTCTCAACAATTTTAACATCATGAGCACCTACATTGTAAAGACGATCAACCAATGTCTCAAACATTTGGTAGTCACGCTTCTCTTCGACAATAACTTTGACGAATTTGTTGGCGTAGTCTGAAATATCGAACTTGTTATAATCAGACTCTGTGTCGTCGTAGTAGACTTTTGCGAAAATTTCATATGGATTCTCCACAAACCTGAGCTTGTCAGTCTCTGTATCGAATATATGAAACCCGCGAACTGCTTTATAATCATTCCAGAACATCTGATATGGGTTGCCAAGATACTGGATGTTTCCTTTCTTGGAGCGATGATGGAAGTGTCCAGACCACACTCGCTTGAATTTTGTGAAGTCTTTACGAGAGAACCCACCTTCAAAGCGCATACCCTCCATGACTTCAAACCCTTCAATCTCGATGTGACTGATAAGGATGTCTCCACCATTATGGATCAGTTCTTCTGCTTTCTCACGGTTCTCCTGGTTGATCCAGGGCATCATCAAAAATGTCCTACCACCTAGTTCTAGTTCGGTAGGTTCACTATAGATGGTGATGTTATCGTAAGAGTCAAGCAGCAACTCTGGTGAGTTGATGCGGTTTGTATTCTTATAATATGTACAGTGATTACCAAGAATCATGTGTACATTGTAATCCTTGAGGCGACTGAAATAATTATCACTGATTCTATTGAAGGTGTTGTAGTCCATCGACTTACGATTGTCGAAGGTGTCACCTAGATCAATGATAGTATCAATTCCTTCTTTCTCTAGAGTCGGAAAAAAGACATCATCATAAAACTTCTGAAAGAAATTCCAGAAGTGGATGTTGCCTTTCCGTCCGTCTAGATGCTGGTCAGTTATCAGTGCTATTTTCATGAGGAGTATGATCTTTCATTCCATCGTGATTACCATCACCAGGCAGTCTACCATATTCAATGTAGAACACTGCCTGGAGAGATCCTTCTAGTCTAGCAAGATCTCTCTCTATTGTAACATACTCGTCATGATATGCTTGCAATTCATCCTTTCTCTCTTGGAGTTGCTTGGTTCTCTTAGTGAACCTCTGGATAAGTTGCACATTATTTTCAACTTGCTTCATAGTTTTCCTCCAACGGTCCCGTCATACGGGTCTGATACTCTAGCGTTTGCCCAATTCGTAGCGACTCCTTCGAGATGGAACGGAGACATCGCCATGACTGCTTCCCTCGTACCGCCTGTGATGAGAGGCGTGCCATCCTTACCATAGCTAGACCACGTTCCAAAGCGTTTTGATTCGACACGGAATTCTCCATATGGTGTGTCATACCATTCATAGGTTTCATAATCTCCACTCACTTACCAACTCCATAATCAGGTGCTTGCTTTTCAAGATCACTAATGATCTGTGTATTTGCATGGAGTTTCTTTAGTGCTGCTGCAACCTCAGGAGTTTCTTCCCACTCCCAAGTTTCACCTTTACTGCTAATGAATTTTCTAGTAGTCATCGATTCATCCTCGTTTCAATGTTTTCTTTAATAGTGCCCATGTCAGAATGAGAGGCATTCATTCCCTGCATATCACCAGAGTAGGTATCAGTATGCATCACTTCATCATAACCAGACTTCTCAAGAATTTTGTTTTTGATTTCTAGTTGCTTCTTCTCTTTCTGGATACGACGGAGAAATGCGTAGTAAATGATTTGCGTAAAGTATGCAAAGGGATTCTTCGATTTGTTAGGATCGAAGTTGTCAATATATTGCAGGCAGTTTTCAATACCATCGCAAATCATGTCCTCCCGAAACATGTAATTGACAAAGTTTGGTTTATAAGATAGGTGCGTTGCGATCTTAAGAAAGCAATCTCCAATATAATTGGGCACTCTTGGTCGAGGTTGACCATTCTCTTTTGCTTCAATCACACTATTACGATAGTTAGTGATTGCCTCAAGGAACTCCTTGTTATTAACGTAGTTCTCTGTTTTCTTTCTTGTCATTCCTTGTATTGCCACATCGAATACTTTAGACGCTTGTTTATTATAACACTTGCGTCTTGAAGTGTCAACAGAGCTTGACATTCCTCAGAAATATCAGTACAATAACTCTGTCAAGGGTTCAAGGGAACTTATAGCTTATATAACTTCTCTAAGAACTTACGGTTTTCATTGACTGAACCTAGTCTTCCCATCTTTCTAGTGAACTGACTACCATCAACACCTGAGTTGAGTTTCTTAAGAGTCCTCTTATAGAAGGACTCTATTTTTTTATCTGTTTCAGAAATGGTAAGTACATGGTGTTTAGGTAAAATGAACATCTGATCAATTGTAGATCTGATCCATTCAACCAGGGTGAATCCATTTACCTGAACTTTGTTTTTCTGTTGCTCGATTGGAATTACTTCTAGAGGGTTTTCTAGAATCAAACTATCTTCGTCTGGCATGTAGCAAACCTTAGATACAAGTTCTTCGCCAGTGACTAGTTTAATTGTCGCATAAAATTCTTCTTCCATTTAGTTTGCTCTAAGGTTGACTTTTATAACCTCATACTTGAAATTCTCTTCATTGTAAATGGTGACTCTCTCATTTAAATGACGAAGTGTGTAGTTCTGTCCGCCGATGTCATCGGCAATATCGTATAAGGTTGCGATATCTTTGCCCTCACCTTTACGAAGAACACGACCAATACTTTGTAAGTTTCTGATCCGAGACTTGCTTGGTGATGCAAATATAATATTGTGTAATCGTTTGATGTTGATACCTGTAGAGAAAGTGCCGTAAGAAGCAATAATAACAGCGTTGTTTTCCGTCTCAGTAATTTGACGAACTTCTTCTCTATCTTCCACATCAGTGCCGCCGTGAACAAAAAAGATTTTTCGTTCAGGGTCTATGGTTTTATTTATTAATTCATACAATGGTTCCCCGTGCTTCTCTACATAGTTAAAAAGCAGCAAGGTATTACCATCTAAGTCATTAACTAGATTCTTAATTAAATTATTTCTACCAGTATGCCCTACGAGATACTCCATCTCGTCATGATATGATTCAAAATATTCAGGAGCATGTTGACAGAGTAGAACTTTGATCCTAAACTTAGACAGGTAACCTGACTTGATTAAATCATCTGTCTTGGTTACACGCTCACAGTCTCCAAACAGTCCCTCAAGTACCCACTTGTGGGTCTTGGTTCCGTCTAGAGTACCAGTAAATCCAAAACGATACTTGGCATTGTGCAGTTTAGTCATGATGCCCGTTAAGGACTTCGACTTAAATAGGTGTGCTTCATCACCGATAACACAGTCAATATCATC
>CENT01029894.1_pt1 | contig 15725 bp, 10 predicted proteins | sample 530141 | NCBI WGS metagenome assembly CENT01 (sample SAMEA2591074, study PRJEB7988) | marine metagenome | isolation source: saline water (ENVO:00002010), including | reverse complement strand
GTAGACTTACCAGTCTGACGAGGCATCTTACAAATGTTGAATCTGTTTTCATGGAAGTTGTTAATTAACTTTTCCTGAAAATGATATGGGTGGAATTGGGTTAGACCTTCATCAAGAGAAACAATTTTTATATAATTATTGGCAAAATATACTGGATCTTCCTTACATTTTAGAAACTCAATAATTTGTTCCTGCGTAAATTCAATCGCAGTATTTGCTTTTTTTAGATTAGGATTACCAAGATATACTTCACTCATGATTCAATTCATTCAGTTTCGTTCTGCACCAACAGAATACAGAAAGTTGCCGCACACTTCATATTATTTGTTAAAGATAATGCTCTAACTTCAATATCTGACTTCTCTTCAATCTTTAATGGGAACTTATAATTTCTTTCAATGCTATTTACATTTGCGTGAATAATATCTTGAGATCTCCATGTTCCATTATCAGTATGTCCTCTCTTGACTAAGAAAATATTGCCATCTGATTTTGCAGTTGATACATCAAACTGATAGATAAATCCAGTATATCCTGCAGGCACAGTATATAATGCCATAAATGTTTGCCCCAATCCTGTTTCGATTGGAGATCCTACAGTTCCAATTTGTGCTAATGTTGTTGCTCCAGATGCAATTGAAATAGTTCCCTCATTAGTTCCACTAGATCCAGATGTTTCAACAAATGCACGGAATACTCTATAGAACTCAATAGTTCCTGCACTTCCACCAACTGTTAGTGTTTCTGAAACTAAATTATAGTTTGCATCAAGTCCCTCTACTGTTACAGTTCTTGCACCAGTTCCAGAAGCAGCATCATCAGTATCACTACTAGTTACTGTAAGAACTCCTGCAGATGTTAGGTAGGTGTAAAGTCCACCACCATCCCATATGGTTTCCATACTACCATCAACATCAAGATTTTCTCCAAACTTGATAATATGATATGCACCACGAACTTTACCGCGAGAAACATTCAGTTCCCATGCTTCATCCCATAGATAATTTTTGAATCCCATCAGTCACTCCAACTTAATCTTTCTGGTTGATATCTTTTTGAACTTTTAATCTTAGAAGGTGCTTCACCAGGATAAATGTTTTGAACAATTGCTCCTGGATATTCTCCTTGAATTTGTTCTGCTAATTCATTTTTAGAGAGCATTTTTCCCTCTACTTCAAGACGGTAAATTTTACCTTCCCAAACAACATCAGCAAAGAATGACTCTTGGGTCTGTTCTGGTTGAGAACCTCCTACATTGAGAGTTCCATTAAAATCACCATTGATAGTGATACTTTCGTTAAGAAATTCGTTAAAACTTTTCATATCAGCAGTTCCAGGCTCTAAGGGACTTATTGATTCTACTTTCTGGATCGTTAGCAGTTTTGGAAGAAGTAAGTTTTTTCTTCATACCTTTCATTCTCGCACAAAAACTTTTTCTACGAGGGTTCCCAACTTTTTTTGAAGGTGCCTTAAGATCGCTTCCTGGGTTTTGACGCTCATACGACTTTCTGCCTTTTTCATTTAATCCTCCTTCAGGGTTTTTGCCAGACTTTTTTTGCCAGTCTTCAGCAACTTCCATAGAACCATCTTCACCAGTACTTACTTCTTTAGCATTATTATCCCAATAAGATCCACCATAAGCACAATCAGATCTGGTCTCAATCTTTTTGCACTTTGGGCAGTATTTTAGTTCACACCCCTCCACAAATTGTCTAAATGTTTTTGTTTTATTTGATTCGGATAACCTTGCAACTCCATTTATAACTAAGGGATCTGGTTCAATTAAATTGACAGTTTCAATCTCCAATGCTTTGAACTCATCTCTCCAATTAGAATAATCATAAGATTCTGTTTTAGATTTTCCATAGTTTGCCGCACCTTTCTTACGACATTGAACTAATCTACCCGATGCATATGCACTTGGCCATACTTTAGCACTTGCTTTTACTTTCTTGTAACAAGCATCTTTTGTACCACTACCTTTACCTTTCTTGTCTGCTTCAATAATGGTTTCTTCTTTCATTTTTTTCTTAGGTTTGTCGGTTGAAACATAGGTTGGTTTAGCAGCACCTGATTTTTGCTGCTGTCCAGGATCTGCTTTTTTCTTTCTTCTTTGTGCAGATAATCTTTCTGCTTTGGACATGCTTGCCCTTTTAGCAGATGATACACACTTAGGAGTTCCCTCACCAGGTTTATCGCTTGCACAGGTACCGCCAGTTACGACGTTAACCCATCCAGATTTACCATCTTTAGATTTAGATTTACTAAACCACTTGTGTAGGTTTCCCTCGTTCATGTTATAATTTATTTCTTATCGTTATTATTTAGAAAACCTTGCTTCAACATCTTCTGGAGATCTGCTGTTGATCCGACAAACATAGCATTATTTGTAACATTGGTCGGTCCTTTTTTATCATCTTCATCCAAATCTTTGACTTTCTTTTGAAGATCGGCAAGTTTATCTGTTGTATCAGCAACACTTTTTATTAACTGTCCAGCAACTTCATATGCTCTAGGACTCGCACTTTCACCTGCAAGTTCCATGATACCGTTGATTGCTTCCTGACCTTTTTCTATAAGTGAATATAAATTAGCACGGGTATACTCATAATCTTTTTTTACATCATCTTTCTCTTGCATTGGGGGAGTAGGTTTAATAGGAGTTGACTCGACAATACTACCCTCGATATCGAGTGCTTGGTCAATAGAATCATAATTATCTTTCATGTTTAAATATCAGATTGTTGTGTTGGACTAAAGTTTCTTCCATCCTGGAAGAAAGTAGTTTCTTCACTAAATCCAAAATCATCCCCAGGTTGAATAAATGGTCTATCTTCGACAGTAATCTCACCATCGTTATTGTAATCTTTCTTAGGTTCTGGTTGTACTGTGTATCTCACCTCTCTTGTTGCTGTTTTAATACTAGTATTTCCATACATATCAACATTAACCTTACGAATAAGACCATCAACAGAACTTGCAATAGGACCAAATAGATATGTCTTTGCAGTAAAGTTTAAAGTGTATATTAGTGCTCTTCTAGTTGAAAAATCTCCTTCATAATCATCCTGAAAAGAAATATTATTTAAAATAATTGGTATGTCTCTCTTTTCTCCAATAGATTCAACTAGATCTAAAGTTACTGCAAAAGATGGTTGAAAATATGGTAATATTTGTTCTATTATTTGAAGAGCATCATCATTCAATTTAGTAAAAATATTTAATTCAAAATCAATATTGTAAGGAACAGGCATGAAAACTTTTTTTCCATCTGATGCTTTGAATGTTTGAGTTACTGAAGACTTTCTTGTCGAATCATAAGAAATTCCAGTCTGTTCAAATGACATTCGTGGCAATGTAATCTGAACTGGTTTTGCTAGATTTTTTTGTTGTTCTATTCTTGCTAAGAATTTTTGTGCAGGACCATAAGATAATGCAACTCTGTTTTTACTAGTAACATTTCCTGAACTATCGGTATGACATACTTCAATGTCATTAAAAATAGTTCCAAATGCAATTATAGTTTTTCTTAATATTTGATGATAAAAATAGGATCCCAACATTAATACGTACCGAATGGATTATCTTCAGAAAAATCGATGAGTTGGTCTGCTGCCTGTTCAATCTCATCATTTTTGGAATATGGTTCTGATGCAGCATGTTTTGCAATAAGATTTATATTATACTTCGCACCAGTTTCAGAACCTACAATATTTTCTCCTTGTAAAAAACCTCCTGTAGAAGAATATACTCTCAATTGCATATTATTTATATCCCAGGAAGCAACGAATGCAGTTGCCCCAGAAACTTCTCCCGTTACAACTTCAGAAAGTTTATATTCAGCAGTTCCAAGACCAACTAGACTAAATGGTTCATTAATTGTCATTATTGGTTGGTTTGTATATCCACCACTACCAGCATCACGCATTCTAATTTCAAATATAGATCCTCCACCAGTTGCAGTTGTAATTGCAACTAAAGATGGTTTAGTATTTCCAGATACATCTGGATCTGTTATAAACGGTGCTGCTGGTTGAGTTCTATATCCAGACCCAATATTTGTGATTGCAATTTGCTTAATCCAATTATCAGATTGTTGTACGACAGCTGTTGCTGCTGCACCAACTCCTCCACCTCCAGATATTGTGACGATTGGAACCGTTGTGTACCCATAACCAGTATTTGTTATTAAAATTTCTTCTACCGATTTTGCATCTCCAACTTTTCTTGTTACGGCGACAGCAGTAGCGTTAGCAGTCGCTAAACCAACTGGAGACGGTTCAATACTAACAATTGGAGTTGTATCGTATCCATTTCCATCATTGTTTAAAACAATTTGTCTAACAAATCCAGGATTATTTTCAATAAAGACTGCCTCTGCTTGTCCAGTTGCTCCAACAGAATCTGTGTTCATCAATACCATTTCAACATATGGCACATCCTTAACTATGTCATCAATATTCTGATCACTAGTATTAATTTCTTCATCTTGATATTCATAGAGTTCACATTGCAATTCATATACATAATTCTTCTTTAATTGATAAAAAGGTTTTTCATGTTCAACGAACTTAATTTCAAATAATCTTCTTACCAAGGGGAGATATATCAAATCACCTTCCCTTGGTCTCAAAGAGGCATTTGATCCATAGATACTCAGTAACATTGGTGATATGAATAATTCAAATCTTTCTCTAGAAACAACGAAGGTTATGTCATCCTTTATATTTAATCCAAATTTTGTCATTACATCACCAGCACCACCATATCCTTCATCACTGGCAATAAACATTTCAATAATAAATCTATTATCAAAACTAGAAGATTCTACTTCACCTAAAATTGTATCTTTATTAATTATTTTTCTAGGGAGATAAAAAACATCACTCCCAAACATTCTTATCTGCTCATTAACTAAATCTTGAATTAGATTTTGTTCGTCAGAAGTCCCGTGAAGAAACAGCGGATTAGTTGGCATAATATTTTATCCTATCATATCGAAGGGTGGTAATTCGTAATCAGTAGACATCTTCTGGATTATTTCATCCAAATCTCTTTGCCCATCTTCGTATATTTCCCTGCCATTAAATTCTATACCGCCTGGGAGTCTAACTCCTTTAAACTTAATTAGATTTTGACCCCACTGTTTCTTTATTAGTGCAGTCAAATACCTCTTTAAGAAACTATCATTATAAACAGCGGCATTATTGGAAGGATCTAAAATTCTAAAACATTCAATAACAATGTATGTATCTGGAGTTTGAGTTTCCCAATCTATATCTAGATACAGTCTATTTTGTCTTTTGTTAAATCTTATTTGAACGTCTGGAGTTAGTATATGATCAATATCTTCTAAATATGATTTTGTCATTACATAATTCAAAAGATCAACGGAATTGAACTGATACATATCGTTCAAAAATAGTTGATACTTAATACTAAACATATTTCCAGATATAGTATTAGAATCAAACTTAAAAATTTTTTCAATACCAATAACACTGTCTGGTATTTCTATGTAGTTATTACCTTCCTGGAATGTATAAGTGGTAATTCCTACAGTGCGATTTGTTTCTGTATTTGATCTTGCTCTGTCTATATCACTTTGTGTAATCTGATATTTCAGATACATTTTTTCAACACCATCAAAATGACGCTCTTGGAAGTATTGCAAGGCATCATCTAGAAGATCATCTGTCTGCTCCTCTGCAACGTTGATTTCGAGAATTGGTGCTCCAAGTTGCCTTAAGCAATAATCAACCAATTCTCCTCTCGTAGTCGGTTTTGCCATTAGAAGAATCCTCCGTCAATACCATCACTCCAACCAGGAACTCCAGTATCATCTACCGTTAATATTAGAGATGATGTTGTTATTCCTAATGCTGAAGGAGTTGTTGTTGAAACTAGTTGAGCATTAGCACCAAAGTATGCAATTCCATAGGTTTTGCCAACACCAACGTTTAAATATATATCTCTCCATCTCTGAACGATCGATCCTAAATCAAAGGTGTTATCTGTATTAGGTAAAATATTAGAATTTACATCTGCAGCAAATATAACACTATCTGTAGGTGCATCACCTAATCCGATCGTTCCGCCACCAAACGTTACGTCACCAACAAATGTTGATACACCTGCAACTCTAAGATCTTTTTCTACAAGTAGAGAATCTCTAAAAGTTGCAATTCCTACAAATTCAGAATCTCCTGTATTTGTAAGTTCTCTGGTGGAAGTTATACCACCAACAAGATCAACTGCTCTAAGTGCTAGAGCTGGTGTTTCTCCACCACCAAACGCCGTAACTACCTGTATTGAATCCTGTTCGCCAATTGTAACTGGTATGTACGTCATTAAACTGAAACTCCTCTCCTAACAAGTACCATTCCTTCAATTACCCTAGTTTTTTTAAAACCATCATCTATAACGATGTCATAAACATATCTGCCCTCTGAAAGAGCAGCAGTTTGTTCAGACGATAAAGCAATTGACAAAATACCAGCGGTTGGAGCACTGATAGAAACATTAAATTCAACTCTGGTTTTAGAGTTGGCATGTTTTGCCATCTTCGCTATGCCAGTGTATCCCGTAAGATCTAATAGCGCATTACCAGTATTATTAGATAGGGTAAAGAACCTCTCAAAGTCCGTTCCCATGTTTATAACCAAATTGTTTACATAAACAGCAGACATTGGACACTTATTTTTTAACTATTTATCTAAGAACCGTTTCAACAAAGTTTTAAGTTCATCAATCTCATCTCTCAAATCTTGAATTTCCCTTTTTTGGAGCATCTTTGAATTTCTGGATTTTATATAACTATTATATTCTTCAGTATCACAATTGATTATCGCTCCAGTATCTTTGTCGCGATATAAATTGCGATGCCCATCAACTTTTATTTTACGCAAGAGCTATAACCCTCAAATCTTTCATTTTAACTGGTTTCGATTCATCAGTGCTACTCATAACTATTTTAATTTGGAAACCATTAAATTGGTCTAAATCATCAACACTAAATTGATAGTTTACAAACTCATCAACTTTACTTGCTCTAACAAATTTATCAGGAAGACCATTATTATCAGAAGAATTAATAATTTGATCACCAAAACCATCACCATCCACATCGAGAAGATTTGTATATCCAGGAAATGGTATATATGATTGTTCAACTTCAGTAGAGTCTGATTTGAATAACCTGTAGAAAACTCTAAAATCGGAAGAAGCATCACGATATGCAGAAAGCAATACTTTCAGAGAAGATGCTGGATTCTGAATATTAATTCTCTTAGAGATGTATACTGAAGCATGTGGATCGCCCGAAATCTGGTTGGAACCAGAATCATTTGCATAATTACTGATTGGTTTGTTCAATCTATTTCTACCAAGAGCAATCGTTGCTCGTTCTTCAAGATCAACAACAGGAGACATATATTCATCACCACCATTCTCTAACTTAATAGCAAGCGTAAGTGATTTATTATTTGGAAGATCACCAAGACGATTTTGCTCATTTATATTAGAAGCAAGTAATCTTGGGGAATTTAATGAATTGAGTGTATTTAATTCAATAGGTTCAAATCCAAGATCTAAGAATGAAGTTTCATTTCCAGCAACACTAGTTCCAGTAACAGATCTTAACTGTGTACTAACTTTCGTATCATTTGGTGAAAAGACATTAAATAATGGAGTAATATTGCTATATTGAATATTTTGTGAAATTACACATTTTTTTCCACCAACTTCTCTTTCGTCGGCAAAACTTAATTGATCAACATCACTAGCTCTTCCAGTTCTATCGATAGTTAGATAGTACGAATCAATAGTATTTCCATTAAATACTGAAGCAGTGTTGTCTGCCATATCATGTGTTTTATTGATTCTTGTCAAAGAAATTCCATTTAACTCATACTTATAAATTGATTCACCTGTTTTATGAGTTCTTATAACAGAATCAGAAACTCCTCTAGTAATATTTTCTAATGTATCAGATCCATATCCAGTGTAAGCAATAACCTCATTTCCAATTAAGACATATCCAGTATTTGCTACACTTACTGGATTACCTTCAAATGTAGTAAATACAGTAATATTATCAACTGTAATCTGATTAGAAGAACTAGTTATATCAGCATCAATCTTTACAGGCGTTGTCGTTGGGAAGACTCCTGCAATAGAAACTTTATTGAGAGAAGAATGCATTGCATGACCATGATCAAATACTTCAATTATATTACCTTGATAATAATCATTTAGAATCTCACTTCTCTGTACAAAAGTTGAACCCATAGAAACCGCTGTATCTCCAACGTAATATACTAATGGTGTAGATGCATTTGGTTTAAAGGTTTCTCCATTAACATTGGTTAAGTACAGTGTATTAACACCTGTTGTATTATCGACTGTTATTTTAGCGCCTGTTCCAGTATTTCCCACAGCAGAAGTGGTTATTCCAAGAACATCACCAGTAACATAACCATCTCCTTTATTTGTGATTGTTATTGAATCTACATTAAAATCTCCGGCAATCAGTACTGTTGCAGTTGCGCCAGTTCCGTTTCCAGTTTCTGAATATAAAGGAACATCAGTATAAGTGCCAGTCTTGTATCCAGATCCTGGTTTTGTTATAGTTAGACCATTAGAACTTGATACTTGACCTCCGATATTTTCAATAAGACCAGTTACAGTATTACCAACTCCAACTTTTGTACCAATTTCTAGTACTGTTGATAACGTAGTAGATGTATTAACACCTACAATAAGTTTTCTTGGTAAAGTTGTAATTGGATCTTCTATAGTGTTATATGTATTAGTATCATCAGATGAAATTGATTCCTGTAATGTTGGAGCATAAAGGAATAAAGTTCCAGAATCTGATGTAAATCTACATCTATTCATTCTAAACTTTAAATCTTCAAACTGACTTGGTGTCCATACAGTTCCATTTTGTGATTTAAATAATGAACCACCAGTATATTGTCTAGAATAAATTACAGACTCAACATTTGGTAAAGCCGATGTTGTAACAGTCTTTTCACCCACTCTAGCAATCCATGCAAGATAATTGACAGATTGTGGGGCAAGAAGTACGAGTGCATATTCAGTATCTGGTTCCAAATAAATTGGAGCAGGGAATTCTACATTAGTAAATGATGCGTCATTAGCATCTGTGCTAGTGGTAATTTGAGATGGTGTAAGTTCGACGCGTGCTCCCTCATCACACAATTCATTGGTTGGTATTCCCAATTCAACTTTTCTAATTTCTACAGTTAAATTAATATTAGTATCTTTTTCTCTCATCCATATATCAACAGATTTTACAAATCCTCCTTTAGCATCTGTAGTAAATGTTTGTGCTAAAGGATCACTCCTGCGTCGTGCCGGAGGTGGTGGTGGAGGTGGATTTCTAACAGTTACAGTAACATTATCAAACGTTCGTACCGTTCCTGAAGATGAATACTGCGATTCTGCTTCTGAAAGGAGATATCCAGAAGGCAATTCTTTTTCATCAAGAGGACTGGATGACAATTTAAATACTTTTGTTCCTGTTTTAATCTTTACTAGTGGTGCAGGTGTTGCATTAGGATTTCTTATGAAAAATGATCCTATTGCGGTTCCTGCATTATCAGTAATCAATTTAACATCAGAAACAGTTGCTTCTGCTTTGGAAGTTTTTCCACTCAGGGTCATACCTTTTTTAACGAATCCAAAATTACTTCCTACAGCATCTTGTGCTAATGCTGCAATATCTACATTAAGAACTGTCGATGCTGAGTTATATCCAGGAAGGTCTGTGTTTTCATTGTATGGATTGGAAGAGTATGTTGTTGTTGGATTGTTATGTGGTCCCTTTTTATGATTTTGACTAGCAACTCTAAAAGTAATAATCTTATCATTCCCATCAAATCCTTCAACAGTTTCTCCAACTTGGAATGTACCAGAAACCATGGAAATCTGAAGTAATTTTGGAATAATATCAATAGATTTATTTTTATCTAAGAAAGAGAAGTGATTAACTAGTGGAAATAATCCAGTTGCATAAAACTGAACATTTCTAGATCTCATGTGTGTATCAGCAGTGCTGGTATCAAGAACCTTATCAATATATGTTCGTGGAGCACCGAATTCAGATCTAACTTTGCCTCTATTAAGAACAACATCTCTAATCCAAGTATCAGATTTTGGAGTTAAATTTAGATTTCCTTCCAGCTCTACAACAGCAAATGGATTGACATTTTCACTTCTAGTTGCAAGTGGTTGTGTTAAATTGGTCCAAACTTCTTCCTCATATGCCAAAGTAGCAAATTCACCACTCTTTTGTACATTCTCATCAAATAGTGTATAATCTGTATCAATTGATAAAGATTTCAATGAAGTACCTGTGCTTGGTGCAGCAATCGTTTTTACAGTAAATAAATCGACTTTTGATGATAATGATTTTTCATCTTTAAATATACTGGATTTTACATCTGGATTATCTTTATCAATCATATCTGAAGATGAAAAATCATCAACAAAGAAACCAGATTTAAATCTGGTCAACCCATCAGCATCTTGAATTTGAAGGGTTTTTGTATCAAGTTCTAAGAGTGATAATGATGTTATTTCTTCAAGATTTTTAACTCTGTCTTCAATATTGCCAATGTCTCTCATGGTATATCTTCTATTATCCTTCAATGTGACAGTAACATCATCTGGATCATATAGATACGCTGGTAAAGACATGGTAGCAACATGCATACCATCTTCAATCAAATTAGGTTCTTTTGGTTCTAATTCTGCAGATCCTTGAATAAGTTTAAATGACCCAGATTTATGTAAAACTAATTTATCAATTCTTGGCAAATAGTATGAATAACTAATTAGAGTATTTTCATTTGGAGAAAGAATTGAATTGTTCGTATTAGTTGCTGGGTTGCTTGTTCTAGATTTAAAAGAAAATGGTGAATATGAACTAGTTGGATCAAAATCTGCTAATTGAGGTCTAATATCAATAATATCAGAACATCTAGTTCCATCTACTAAAGTAGGAATATCTGTAGTATATCTCTCTTTACCATAACTATTCACTGTGTAAATATCGCCAGTATCATTAGATGGGGTTTGATACTTATCAAAAATAATAGTAAGTTTTCTAGAAGGAGCAGCACCAGATGTTCTAACAATTCTCGAATAGTCTAATAATTGTTGCTTATGTCCCTTATCTAATCTATAGTTAGAAGTTCTATTAATATAGTTTCCATCTTTAAGTTCTTGCAGTATTGCTTGAATACCAGACTCTGCAAAGACTACTGTCTCACCCAAATCAAATTTAAACTGATTTAGGTAAATAATATCAATTTTATCTGCAGAAGTTCCTGAAACTACTTGGCCAATTGCTCCAGAATTTATCCCTCGAACCTTTTCTCCAGGAATTGCCGCCAGATCTAAATTCAAAGAAGATATGAAAGTTAAAGAATCTAGAGAAGACTCATTCTGATCTAAAGACTCATATACTGCAAGTAATTTTACTACATCAATAGTATTCAAACTAATTTCTTTGTCTTCAACTCTAAGACCATAATATGTATTTTTAGTTAATCCATTTTCTAAAATTTTAGCGTTTGAATTAGTTTTTGAAACAACTAGTTTATTACTTCTTTGATATTTTTTAACCTTATTTCTTACGATTGCTTTTTTAACAGTTACATTTACAACGACATTTGTTTTATTGACAAGAAGACCACTAATTGTTACTTCTGTAGAATCTCCATTGAATGAAAATTGATCTGCTTTCAAAGGTGCAATAATTGTTCCATCAGTATAACTGACTGAATATCTTTCAACATCAAATGATTCAAAAAATCCAGAAGTTAAACCAGTATCTGCAATAGTTACAGTTAATACTCCATTAGCATCTGTTGATTTTCCAGCAACCTGTTGATAAGTTACTAAATTTGTTTTTGCTAAATCAACATTTTCAACATTTTCATGTGCAAGTTTAGCATATAAAAATGCATTCTCTTCATTTTTTACTTTTGTAACTCCTAATGCAAAAGCAACTTCTTTTGCTTCTGATGTGGTTGTTCCTTCACATACATTAGCAACTGTTGCTACTCCTTCCAGGGTTAATGTTTTCTTATCAGAAGAAATTGCACTAATTCTATTGAATGTTTCAACATTATTTCCAGCTTCTTGAAATCTAATAATAGATCCAACCTTTATAGCATCAAAAGTTTTTCCTGGACATGTTGCAACAGTTCCGTTAACCATTAATCTGTCTGCTGCAGTGAATTTTGCAGGGACAACTCTGTCTAATACGGTGTCTGCAGTAAACGCATTTGTCCAACCAAATATGTTTACACTTTCAACAATTGCTGATTGATTTACTGATTTAATGTCACTAGTGCTATAAGTTGTTATGGATTTAATAGTTCTTGAAATCTCAGTATTTCCATTTATTTTAATCTGCTCACCGACTGAAAATTGACCTGATGTATCAGAAACTAAAATAGTAGCAGATGAAGCATCTGCTGTTGTATAACCAAATGCTGCACTACTTTTGCCTTCAATGTAAGAAGTTTCTGGACATTCTGAAGATGTTAAAGGTTCATTTAATTCGATTGATGTATATGTTTGTATATCATACAAATATAAGTCCCATTCAGATGATGTATCAACATATGGAATGTTAGAAGTATTAAAACTATATACCCTTGCTTTACCAATTACAGAACCATCATTTGTTCCATTTACAAGTTTTCTTTTACTATAAAGATCAATAGTATTATTAGTATTTAAATCTGTTCTAGGAACTCCACGTACATTATTGACCTTTATGAGATTGCCCATCTCAAATGGTATAGAAGACAACTCAGATGTTTCAGTTGTCCTTGGTTTTGGTGAGTCAATAAGACTAAATTGTGTTTTAATATCAAATCCTCTTACATACGCCTTTCCTGGGGAGATCTTGTATGTTAATAAATCATCTGATGGGTCATTACCATCATCAGTTGTTTGTGATTCTAAATATACTCCTGATGATCCCACTTCATCATTTAGAGAATTTTCTGGAGTAACCTCAAACGGAGTAATTGAATAGTCACCAGATTCTTCGTATGTTCTTTGTGCAAGATAATCTAAAATTGTATTGTATTCTACTTTATCTTGTATTTTCTTTATCTCACCACCAGTCACTCTAAGAATTTCTACAAAATTCTTATCATCATAATCTGTTAATTCTTTTTTAGATAAAGTTGTTCCAATTTTTAGTCTGTCAGCACCTGGTGCTGAATAATTTGAAAAACCTTTTGCATTATCATACAAACTATCATCTGCTTTTGCTGTTACAATTTCTTCAGTGATAGTTAAACCAATTCTATATGATGGAGTATTTGTATATTGATCTAAGATTAGTGTATCCGAATCAACTCTTACAAAATTTCCTCTAATATAATAAATTCCTTCATTTATTAAGCAAGCAGATCCTATTGCTGTCGCGTCAATATCAACTGTTGTTGCAAATGAATCGCCCGCAGCAATTGAAGTGCTACCAAAGGTAATGCTTTCATTTGTAATTAAGTTTTCACCCTCTACAAAAGGTGAGAACTCATTGTTGCTATCTCCTCCTCTATATCCAATGTATAAGGTTTCTAAACCTTCATCAGATTGTGCTGCTGGAAGGTAAAATCTAACAATTGCTTTAACCTGCGAATCTTCTCCACGTATCTCTTTACCGACTAATTGCGAAAGATATAAGGAGACATCATTACCCAAATAAGTTGGATTTAACTTTACAGCATAAAATCTACTTTCATAGGAAAGTGAACCTGGGATTATAATAGAACCATCTTTGAAAAAATGATTTCCAAAAGACTCAATCTGGTTCTGTAATATCGATTGAATTGTAGTTAATTCTCTCGCTTGTACAGGAAAACCAGGTTTAAACAATACTTTATGAAAATTTTTCGATTGTGAAAAATCATCATAATATGGATTAGTATTTAAATTAGTCTTTTGTGGCATTTTCTTAGAATTCCAGTATTACTTTGATGTCCTCTTTTTGCCTTGGATTTCTTGAAACTAGTGTTCTATTATCCAAGTAAATAATCTCACCTGTCTTCTTATTTATCTCAGGAAAAGCAACCCCAGATTGGAATTGAACACCAAGATCAATAATTCTTGTTGCTACTGTTGTAGATATACCTGTGAAGTTTGTATCAATCGATGCTCCAATGGGCGAAATTGGACCACCAGTAGCATTAAAATCAACTAATTTAGCATCGGAAGAAATACCAATATAATCTTTATGTGTTAATGTATCTCCAAAAAATAAACTTCGATCATTGTAATATTTTAAAACTTTAGTTTCACTATCATATGAAGCAACATAACCTCTTGCTTTAACATCATTGCCATTTTCATCAGTTACTGTTTGGGTAATTTCTTGACCTATTGTAACTGTTAAATTATCTTCGTTTAGTTTTAATGAATAAAGTCCAGAAAAATCAGAACTAGTTAATGCAGAGTTAGAGTTAAATTGCTTTGGATTTTTAATAATTCCAATTTGTGCAAATTTAGTATCTAAAGGAAAATCTTTAGATGAATCATCAAATCTTACATATATCAAGACTTTATCTGAACCTAGTTCTGTATAAATGTTAGAACCATGTCCCTTATCAGGTGGAATAATTGGAATTAATTCTGCAAATGAACCTCCACCAGTTCCAACTAACCCATTAAAATTGTCTAGATCTACAATACCATAAGTATATCCCTGACCACCATTTGCAATAGTTGCATTAGTTATTTCTCCTAGAGAATTAACTTCAATAATTGCTTCTCCGCCAGTACCGTCACCTAAAATATCACATCTTCCACCACCATCTGGAGTCGAATAGTTTCCACCTTTTTTATTGATATAAATTTTCTTTATTTGATTATTATTTACATCAGAGTTTGCACTATCTCTGATTACTTTTATATCTTCTGCCGTTGTAGTTTCCCAATCATTTGGTACAGGAATATATTCAGTTGAATCAAACTTGATGATATCAGATGGCGCTATTGTAAATAGATATTTCCAAACATAACCATCACCACTTTCTCCTGCTCTAGATGGTTCTAATCCAGTAAATTTGGGTTCATCCAAAGATGGATTACCTGTTGGATTGTCTATACTAGAACCATTATCAATACAAATGTAAACTCTAAAATCGGAATTTATAACATAGAAATTTGAATCATATAATCTAGAGGATTGTGTAACTGGTGATAAATTATCTACGCCATAATCATGTCTGTACATTTCATATTTTCTACCTGCATTCCAAGCAATTCTTCTAACAATTCTTCTAATATTGACAGATTTAATTTTTCTGCCAAATAACATCGTATCTCTGGTGTGTGCCAGTTTAGAAATATTATCTGTTGGAATGGGCGGACTTGTATTCCATGAGTCGGTTCTTCCATAACCAGTAACAGCTGGATTTGCAAGACCCATAAACATATAATAAGAATCCGTTTCATTGTTCACAGAATCAATGAAGTTCTTTGCATTAGCAATTCTAAATTGGTCTGTAACTATTGCCCCTGTCATTTCGGTTTTTTCTTCTATTTATACCTAATAACTAAGAGATCCTGTGTTCCTTAATCCATAACCTCTTCTTTGGATTTGAGGGTATGTAGAAAGACCTCCAGTAGTGTAATCTGATATGTCAATAGCAATTGCATTGAGTCCTCTATTG
>CENT01097707.1_pt1 | contig 15795 bp, 12 predicted proteins | sample 530141 | NCBI WGS metagenome assembly CENT01 (sample SAMEA2591074, study PRJEB7988) | marine metagenome | isolation source: saline water (ENVO:00002010), including | reverse complement strand
GAGTGTCTTGACAAGTGTTGGTGGGCAGCCGTATTCAGCACTTATTTTATCAATGATCTCACGAGGAGGCTTTGCGGTGTTGGGTTCTAATCTCGATAAAATCGAGCCCGCAAGATGATTTAATTGAAAATGGTTTACAAGGTCAGGATTTTTTACCTGAAACGCGACCATATTTGCACGTAAGACGTCAGCGACAGTTAGAGAGGCATCCTTTGCGGAGAGTGGTTGAGCGGCATTGTTCCGAGTCAAAAGGTCATGTGTGTTTATCCCTTTCCCTGACGTCGCAGCCCAAAAAAGAGCAGTACTTTTCTTATAAAGTTCCTTCAGGAACAATTTCCCTTTTTGTCCACCAGCTCCACCTGCAATGATGGCATCAAGGGGGACAGCGCTTTCATTTAATAACGTCTGTATCTTCTCTTGGTTGTCGTGAATACTCAGGGAAAAATCATAGTCATTCTGTATAGCTTCCCATAGATCACGTAGAGCGAGGAACCGTTCCTTGCCTTTTGGCGATAGCTCAGCGATGAGCGCCTGAGGCATAATGAATTCTACTAGGGAAGGGGAAACCATAGGGGACGATGAACGCAGTAAGTGTGAAACCTTGGATTCTTTTAATAATGCCCCTTGAGAGCCGTGAGAATGTTGGATGTTAGGTTTATTCTGCGTTGCATGAAGGTGCAATGATAATTCAACTTTTCCGCCCCATTCTAACTTTGTCCCGGCAAAAAAGTCGTGAATGAAGACGGTGTCACCATCGATACTCATGCCATACTTCTCATCAGTAGATAGAATGCGCTTTGCCGCCCCTGAGAGTAAGCCTCTAATGCCTAGGCTGCTGCCTGGCGTATCTGCAAAGTAAACAGGCTTTCCACCATGTCGTTCTAAATACATAGGCATGATGTCATCTCTGCGAGAGGAAAGGTTGTTCTTTTTCGACATCGATAGCGGATCAACAATGAGATGAGCGTTTAACTCGTCGAACAAAGCCGGCATGCTATCTTTTATGATGTTTAAGTGCATCTTACTGTTTCTGAGACCACAGAGAATGCCGCCTTGAGTGGAGCCAGCAGTAAACGGTTTAAGTAAGACTTTCTCCGCTTCATTAGGATCGAGTGCGAGAGCAGCGAAATCTTCGCCTGAAAGGCCAAGAGACTGCAACGTCGCCGTTGAAAGGTTGCAGTCACTCTTGATGAGGACTTCAATAGAGCGCACATTGGGGCCTTTCTGAGTAAGGCTGTATATCGCCGCGGTTATGCGATAAGGCAGGGCGCTCGCATCACTTTCTCTTTCAAACTGAAGATCAATGAGCGTCGATGTGCCAGACGTAGTAAGGGCGAGATTTAATGCCTTGTTCCCGTTATCTAGCAACTCAGCGCCATCTCCAGCTTGACCAAGACGCTCTTCCCATTCGCTAGGCGAGAACTGCTTTGATAAGTAACCATTTTCACGAAGTGGTGTTACGCTTTCTCTTACGGCAGCGGTAAGCGCATCCTTATTAGGATGCGGGATTGCATGAACTGAAGATGCATTTGTTAATAGCTTTTGCGCTTGAACCGAAAGCATGCTTGAAAGCGCAAATGTCCCGGGCGCTCGCTGAGTCAGCCCAAAGGTGATTTGTTCATCTGAGGCTTTCAAGGCATTCAGCTGTGTCGCAAGAATGTTTAAAGATATGCCGTTCACGTCGTCTACTATATACGTTACATTCGAATCGTTGGGTAAATGATGAAACGGCATTAAACGCCTAACGTTATCCACCAGAAAAACGCCTACCATATCTCTTTGCAAAGCAATGAAGAAATCCATTTGAATCGATGATGACGCTTTACTTGCCGTACGGCACTCGATATTAAGTGCATTGACCGTACTTAAATCATCTAAGCCAACCATTATTGGATGTTCAGGAAGTGGTGCAGGCTGTTCTGACAAGGCGGCATTGACCTCCCTTAAGGGATGGTGAGGACTGCCTTTTATGTTGTTGAGCAGTTCGTCATACTCAGAGTGGTCATTCAGTTTCAGGTGTTGCTCTACCAGTTCAAAAGATAGGCCACTTTTAGTTTTTGCGATGACAGGCGCATGGGAAGAGCAAAGGACACGTGAAACGCCCTCTTGAAAATTATTGCTTATTACCGTGGTAATTTCATCTGGACCAACGTTAAAAGCTTCTTTTAACGTGTCCAGCGTGAAAAACGTCGCCCAATCCTCCGGTATGGAAATCATGGTAGAGCCTGGAACGCTAAAAAGACTGGTTTCAGGGCTTTCCCGTAGCATAGTGTGAAAATCATCTAAGGCCTTGTTAGACTCTGACAAGCATAGCTCTATGCGGCGTACTAACGATTGTTCATCCTTCCCATTTAATAGATGCTGCTGGCTTAACGAGGCTAACTTTCTAGCTAGTAAAGGTAGCGCATCCATTTTATTGTTGGCATGTGCGTCGTGATTAGATGTCAGGAAATGTTGAACAGTGAGCGAACTGGACGACTCATTATCGCTCAGCAATAGTGCGTTCGCCATTCTCTGGTGCGGTAGCATTTTATCAAGTAGGTATTGTTTGGCCTCTTTCAGGGTATCAGGCACATCCCCAGAGATGACACGACTTACAGCGGTGTACTTGTCATTAAATGTTTTCGCAAGTGTGACCATCGCGGCACGCTCATGCTCAAATGGAGTGGGGGATAATACCGCAGCATGCCCGGCAAGCTTGGAAAACAAATGTGAGGGAAGTAAGCGAAGGCGGCGTGCTGCCGACTTGTTGTGCCGACGCATTCTGTTTATTACCGTCTTTTTGATTAACTGTACTTCTTTTTCGTTATCGGGCATCTATCTATCCTTCAGTTTACAAACAGATTTTATCACGCGAAAACGGTTCATTTAGGAAGAGGGGTAAGTTGTGGTATTAAAGATCGGAAATAAAAAAACGCGACCAAAAGGTCGCGTTAAGGAATGCAATTGAAACTAAGCCAAACAAGAATAAATGCTCAACTGATATTAATATTCTCACATCAAAAAAGTTGCTGCAACAGAGAATTGTTATATTTCATTAAATTAACGTTGTTATATTTCAACCTTACGCTGCGAACCCCGCAGAAACTAGCTTTGACGCATATTTAACTTAGCGAGCAATGTTGCGTAAATTTTATTGAAATTCAGTGGCAAAAGGTATTTTGTGATACCATATTGATAAGAAAGTAGAATACGGAAGTTTTATGCTACCCCTCATCACAAGAACAAGAAATTCATTTGGACGTTCACTTCAAGACTATAAGGACGTTGTTGACCGTGCTGTCCAGATGGGCGCACCAAGTGTCGCTATAACTGACGTGCACAATCTCAGCGCGGTGCCAGCCTTTCTTGAATACTGTAAAGAAAAGTCCATCCACGGCATAGCAGGAATGACATTGAATGTTTCCAATGGTGATGACATTAACGGGGAACTGGTGTTATTGGCGAAAGGGGATGATGGGTTACAAGCACTGACTGATTTGCACCATGTTATCGGCGATGTAGGTGATGATTCAAAATTCAATTCGGCTCGATATCTATCATGGCAAAATCTCATTGCCGGTGATTATGATAAAGCGCTTAAACATTGTGTTGCTCTAGATGGGTTTCCTGGCTCTTTATGTGAATCACTCATGCAAAGCCAGAATAAAATGATGGTAGCGAATGATATCCAAGAAGCGTTCGATGACCCCCGCAGTCTTCTTTCGACATTACGCTATCGCTTTTCCCCTGATGATTATCTAGGGGTCAAGCCTATAGGGCAATCTAGTGCTCTCGCGTCTGTGCTTTCTTCCACGCCGGATGGTGATGGGCATATAAGGCAGCGACCATCGTGCGCTGTAGAGGTCCTTGTCGGTTATGCAAAAAATGAAGCGCAGCTTAATCAGAGTAAGGCGCTACTGGCCTTTTACAGTAAAGATTATCTAGAGAAAAAAATCTCGGGTAATAACCCCGAAGAAGCACATAAAAAAATTACTCGTGTGATCAATAAGAAGTATGCAAACTTCCATTTAGCGTCTGCTGGTGAACAGTATCAACCCTCTCCCGCAAACTTTATTGATGCTGAGACCATAATCAAACGATGCCCATCACCAACAAACATTCTTAGGCGCGGCATCGAGTTTGATGTTTTTGGCGACGAGACATTAATTTTCGAAGAAAAAGTGCGCACGCTTTGGAGTGAGTTCAAAGAATTTCTCCCACCTGAAGAGGTGGCGAATTACCAGAAAGCACTGATTGAAGAAGTTAAAACCGTGAAAAACAGCGGTTTTGAAAACTACTACATAAACATTTTTAAGTTTTACGCATTAGCCAAAGAGAACGCAAATGACATGATGTTGCGTGGTTCAGGCGTAGGCTCTCTTGTTTTTTATATGGCAGGGATATCAGCCGTTGACCCTGTAAAAGAAGGGTTGCTTTACAGTCGTTTCCTAAGTCCATTTAGGGAAGAGGATCCAGACGCAGACATGGATATAGCCTACCCAGGCGAAATGTTAAGCGCAATGCGTGAAGGACGCGCCGGTGAGAGCTTCGGTACGATAATGAGCTATATTGGCGTAAAGAGTCTTGAGATTAGGTTCAATATCGCGAAAAGCGCATTGGTTGATTACTATGACATGTCGCCAGAAAACAAAGCCGCGGCCGAACGCTTTACTAAGATGTTTATTAAACGTATTGACCGCGAAAAATCTGATTTATCAGTATGGCTAGAAAAATCATGGATTAACTTACCTGAAGATGTTCGCACCTCTCCTGTAGCGCGGGCTTTGGTTGGTATCGCAGAGAACATGGGTGATGCGAGGATCAGCGCTAATCGGTCATCTACAGGTGTCGTTTTGTCAAATGCCGGGTTTAATCATTACCCGCAAATCGACGCCAAAGAAAATCCATGGCCATCGATAGCGTACGACAAGAAAGAGTTAGAACCTATTGGGCTAGTTAAGTACGACTTCCTTGCTAACCGACACCTAACTCGAAACGTAAATGCGCTTAGAGCGGCAGGCTTACCTTCGGACAAAAAAGTGAGCGTTCATGACCCCGTCGCCAACTATGTTTTCTCTCGGGGAGCGCTTTTAGGTTTAACGCAAATGAATGGCTTTATGGCTCCTAAAATCTTTGAGCAGGTCAAGCCGAGAAATTTTTATGAAATCAGCGCCATGTCAGCAATGCTAAGGGATGGTGGTGACCCGAAATTTCAGGAAATTATCGACCAGTACGTTCAAGGGAAGCAAAACCCTGAAGGCGTTAAGCTGCCTGATGTGGCAAAGCCTATTCTTAGTGAAACCTATGGTTCACTGTATTATGAAGAGCAATTGCTTAAGCTCATGGTTGATATTGGTGGGCTTACCATGGAGATTGCTGACCGACTTCGTTCAGGTATAAAGAAAAAGAAATACGAACGCATTGATGAAATGAGAGGTCCCTTTATCGAGGGCGCAATGCGAAAAAGCGGTATCTCGGAAGAGGACGCCACGATTCTATATGGCCTTGTCGAGGCCAAAAGAGGTCGTTTCCTCTTCAGTAAAGCGCACTCCATGGCTTATGCCGCCCTTTGTATGAAAGAAGTGTGGACTAAGGCGAATCATCCCGCCGAGTTCTATGCTGAATGCTTGATGGATAAGCGCTTTATACCGTCCAAATTTCTCTCGGTGACCGAAGTAAAAGAGGATGATGCAGATGTTACCGCGAAAATGGTGAACCGCATTGCTACTATGCTTCACGATTGGAAGAAAATAAACCGTCCAAGCAAAGGTGTAGACAATGATGCAGCAAAACGTTTTATTTCTTGCGTGGGGAATATAGCAGTTCGAGATATCGCCCATAAAGATAGAAATACTGCCCGTAACTACGACACGATAAAAAGCGCTTTTGACCAGTATATCGACATGGGTGGATTCGACTTCATCATTCCAGAGGGCAGTGATAGGAATGCTTTGAAAGCACATAATATGACGGTGTTCTCGGATGTGAACGCAAAAGTCATTAATATTAGTGCACCAAAAAGCTCAAACAGTACGAAGGGCCGACCCGTCGAGAATGCGCCAGGCAATGGCAATGTTTCTCAAATTCAAGTTGATGGCGAGAATGAACCGGCTTTAAATAGAAGAGGGAAGCGTTACCTCAACTATCAAGACTTCAAAAGCGTTCCGTTCCCGAGCATGTTGGAATTCCTTCATAACGAAAGAATGCTGACACTTACGGAAACACGTGAGGACGGTGGAGGCCGTGCGGTCTACCACTTCTCTTATGAGGACGATAAAGGCAATGCTCACCATGAAAAGGTGAAGGCCATTTCAACTGACCCTGCAAAAATGGGGGAATACAGCGCGCCAATCGCAAAAGCCATGTTCCAAGGCGGAAGCAAAAATCAAACGTCGCTGACCTCACAGGAACTGTTTTACTACATTGTGTCAATCAAGCATAAAGAAGGCTGGCCAGAGCCCGTTATGAAAGAAGGAAGTTCACGCTTCTTTGAGATGACTTATGACAAAGAGGATAAAGACTCTGCTAACAATAAGCAAAACCAAGCTTTCACTCGAGCAGCCCATAAGTTAATTATCGACTCCAGCTTCCCTCTGCATGATGAACAATCAATGGGGATCGTTACTCGTCGAGAAATGTTCGAACCTAGTGCGCCAGTGATTAACGATAAATTCCTCTTCAAAAGTGCCCGTGAAAAGTCTGAGGCGCATATCGAGAAGCTTTTTGAGAAATCACGTAGCATTCCTAGAAGAGAAATCGAATTGCAAATGGCCGATGGCAGCCTAAGCGCCTCTAAAAGCTGGTCAGACAATTGGATAACACCAAAAGGTAAAAAAGCGTTTAGGAAGACGTCATTAGAGCCCTTGTCAAATCATAGGCTAGTCAGTGATACAATCCCTCTTTACGCTATGCAGCCGAATCCCGGCGTAGGTATCGCTGAGGGAGGGCATCAACGATTTTTCTTTAACGCTAGCAAAGGGCGCGCTGGCAAAATGGACCTCAATAGAACGACAAAGAATAAGCGAGGCGCTGTATGTGGTCGAATACAACAAGGGGCTGAGACACTATGGCTTACCGAGGCCACAATTGACACCTTCTCTTTCAACGAGCTGCAATTAAAAATTCAGGAAATGAAAGCGCGGCGTCCTGATATGCAAAAGGTTGCATTTGCAGAGCCCAATAGTCTATCAGTCCGAAGTGCTGGTATGGCTGAAGTGTTCATTGAGCAACTGTTAAGCATAAAGGTGATCAAACCAAAAAGTGATAGCGACCCTGTCGACTTTTATGAAGTTACAAAAGACACTCTGCCAAAGGACATGGCGGACGGCACGAAAGAAAGTATTGTCGAGTGGTTTTCTGAACGAACGGTGCATTGGTATTCTGATGGGACAGACTTAGACCACGAAGCAAAGACGAAGCTCGCCACGCTGATGCAAGCAGCTGGAATGTCAGAGGCACAGATTAAAAAGGCGATTGTGACGCATGTCAAAAATGGGAATGATAGCGCCTCATTTTCTATTCAAAATATCTTTAAAAATAACATTAATTCGGAAAAGGACTCGTTTCTTTGCGCATTGAACCTTGATAACTGGCTGAACTGCTGTGGGCTAGATGTGGTTAAAGATGAGAACGGCGTTTATCATGCCGGTGACAAAAACAATGATGTAAAGAAAGGCCCTAATTTCCTTTCAATGACAGAGACCGAAAAGCGTGACGTACAGAGAAAGTTACAGAGTAAATTTCAGACGCTTACAGGTGCCCGGTCTATTGGCATGGCGCTGGATGCGGATATCAAAAATGGAGTGCCTGGCGCAGGACGTATTGATGCACAAATAACGGCTGATGTCTGCCGACTAATTGGGATACCTGTCGGGATGTTTATGCCTGAGCCTAAGCCAGGCAGAACTTATGATATTAACGGAAGTGTCATTTCAACACCGAAGGATGCTGAAGGCAATGATGAGGGCTTGAAGGACCATAACGACTATCTGATGTTCATTACAGAACTGGAAAAAGCAGGTGGTCAAAATGCGGCTGATGAAGTTCTTATGGAATACGCTAGTGCGTTGGTGAAGCCAAAGCTGACAATCTCAATTCCAGCTCCGACTGCACGGGTTAATAATGTAATTCGGTAGTCTCATACGCTGCTTTAGCAAAAAAGCAGCGTATAAATCCTCATGAACAGAGCCGTGAATAGAAATATACGTTCCCGGGCGATTCCTATCAAAGCGTTAAGCGCCAAATCTAAATGATTTTTGAAGAAATAAAAATAATGAGTGAGCATTGTATGAATGAACAGATGTGCTATATTTACGTCCATAGGTTTTCGTCACCTAGACCTGCCTCGTGGTCAAGACGGATTGGTTGACTTGTTGAACTTTACTGTTGGCGAGCTAACGCGAGAGGCGCGTAGTCTGCAATCAATGCCACACATAAAGGTTTAACATGAGTAAAACACCACTACAGATCTATCCTTCTCAGCTAGACTCAATCAAAACGAAAGCAAAAGCTTTAGCATCACTTATCGCTGATGAACTTAATTCGAAGCCACTTTCAGCATTTAAAAGAAATGACTACTTTTCAATTGCGCTGGGATACAAAGGCCATCCTGATTTAATAGAGTCTGCCAAATTCAGAGCATCCAGTGACACCAATCAGTCACTAATAATATTTCTAAATCAAGACGTTACGAATTCAATCGCCGAAGTGTTTTCTTCAAGAATTGAAGGGGTGTCTAAAGAAAGCATGAGAAATATCTGTAAAAAACTGAGCAAAAACGAAGGTGACCCTCTCCTTATGAAAAGCTCAACGAACGAGTTGAAGAGCCTAAATCCACAGGAAGCTAAAGCCATTCAAGATAATGCAAACTTTGAAATGTTCTTAGATGAGGATTTTTATTCATCGGCAGCATATGAAGCTGGAGAGTTTTTCAAACGCATTGCATCAGAACATACACCAAAGAATTCTAATATAAGAATTACCATTGACTTATCTACCGTGCCAACAACGATAAAATATCTACTTGAAAATAATTTGATTTATCGCTCCTTCATGAACTGGTTGCGAACAGAGGGCAGAAAGCACAATGTCTCATTCGCTGATTCCTCCCCCGGTAGCGAAAAGAAAGGCAATCCTGATTGGGGAATAACGGCTAGAATTGATACTTGGACTGAAGCAAATGTCAGTGATGAATTATTAGTACAGTGGACTCGATTTAGAAATTGGTTGTTAAGCTTTTATTCAACTAAAAGAGTACACATCAGTGAACGCATCAACTCACCACGATGGGCAACTATGAAGGTTCAATATACAAACAAAGAGCCAGTCGAAATTGAGAACGAGAATTTGGCATCTGATGATGACAAAATTATCTTCGACGCACTGCTTAATAGTCACGAGGCTTATTTCACTAAAGACCCCGGACATCAGATGAAGCTTGAAAAGCACATGGGTGATCTTCTTCAACAGAAAGGCAGAAAAGACAACCTATTAATGTTTAATAAGTTATTCGATTCGAAATAATATGTAGCACGCAGAAAACGTGCCTAACGATTTAAGTTAAATGAGGATATAGAAATGGAAAATGAATTTGGTTTGCTTCCGTGGGCGCTACTTGCGCTCATTGCCTTTTTGCTCGGCCACTCTTTTACGGGAACGCACTGGAAAACATTGTCGAGGATTGGACTTGTGTCGATATTTGTTGCTTTAGTAATTACAACTCAATTTACTGAAGAAAGCATTAAGGCTGACACGGTGTTGTTTGCGAGCCAAGTGGCGCTGTTCCTCACATTTATAGGTTCTTCGATAGCAGTTGGTATCAGAGAGGCTGTGGCGATATTTAGCAAAAGCACCGCATAGGTAACACGATGAATCCGCAACATAGCAGTGATGGACAGCTAAATGATAGAAATAAATGGCAACCTTTCACGGTAGTTTGCATCAACTCAAACTCAAATGGATTGAGGGCGAAGAAATTAGCTGCTGCTTGTGGTGATTTGGATAGAAAGTTGGCTGAAATATTTAAAATTAAGTTTAAAAGCTCTTAGAGGAACCGCGGAGAGTTTACATTAAAAAACATACGCTTAAAATAAATAGAGTGTATAATGACGTGCTTTATCAATATGCACCGGTAAAGTTTGCGCCAGACCAAAACTACTTCTTTAGAGCTTATTTGCTTAATGCAAGTGACTACGCGGCTTTGATTAGAGATCAAGAAGAGATAGATGCGGCAAAGAGAAACATTTTGTCTGGTCGATATGAACATCATATAGCGGACTAGTCATTTACCAAACGGAACGCAAGAGTATCGCCAGCGAGGCTTGTCAACTCGCTGGCTAATGCAAAGTTAAGATCCCTTAAAAAAAGATATTATCCCATTAAAAAGCGCTGTAATGTGATATCCAGCAAGAAGCGAAATAGCGAAAAACGTCGCTTTAACAACTTCCAACTCTAACCCTGCGAAACTCCAAAAAGCTTTGCCGCACATGCCCTTCACTCCAAACAAAGCAGGTAACCAATCATCAATAGGGATAATTTCTGAAATTGCCGGGCGCAGTTCACAGGCGCTCAAGAAGCCTGTGGGGCTGTAAAGCGAATTTAAGCTCTGGTGTGTCTCATACCAAGAAAAAAACAAGCAGCAAGCCGATAGGGCGGCAAATAACAAAGAAACCGACCTTTTTAGCGATGCTAGCATTGAAAAAACAAAAACACCCCAAAGGCCAACCCTGATATCAATACAGGTAACACAGGGCTGCAACCCCTCACCGTATTGCAAATAGAGCGCAAAGGCATTAAACAATAACGCAAACACTGCCAGTGATAGGTAATGCGAGCGAGAAGGAGAAAACACTGAGTACAACGTCATAAAATAACCCACAGGAAGGGCGCAATGCGCCCTATACGTTAGAAAGAGACATCAGCATTTCCATACTGATACCGGATGAATTTATCATTTTAATTGCCGTTAGTGCGTCATCGCGCTGCTTTCCGCTAAATGAGGTAATGATGCGTTTTGCTTTCGAAGAGCATGCAACGGTATTTTCTTTACTATAAGCGCTGCATTCGCTTTTACGAGCAAGGCAGAAATGATCGTCTGAAATTGAAGATTTAGGCCCTTTGTTCAGTTTGACATCGGTGTAAGCGCAAGTATCTCTCGTTTCAATCAGCTCTTGCACATCAGAAATTGTGAGTGTCATCGGGATATTCTGTTCGTGACATTCTGAAATTAGACTGGAATAAAGCATGATGGCCAACATACTGCTTTGTAACTCTTGGTTTGAAGGGCACGAATCAACATCAACAAACAAAGAGCTGCCCAACGCTTTAGGATAGAAGGTGGCAGTAGGGATGCTGTCCGTCTTTGTCCATTTTTGCAGCTGTTTAAGTCCGACAAGATCAGGGTTGTCCGATAGCGGCGGTACAGCCGCGGTGACCACGTTATTGCCTCTAGCGGCATTAGCTGAAGATTTTATCGGATTGATCTCACCATCTATTTCATGCCGTCTAGCAAAGCGTTTCACGGCACTTATAAACACTCCCTCTTTCGAAGCAGGCACATGATGCGGAGACACGGTATTCCACATAAATAGATACTCATTTCTGTGTTTAGAGCCAGGTTTGGAAGAGATGAAAAACACTTGTGGAACCCATTCGGGAAGAGGGTAGTTCTCTCTTTCGTAAATGCGTGTGAGCATGTACGCAGCGTTACCCGTTAAGTCAAGGTTCGTATTTCCCGCATGTCGCGCGCGCTCGGAAAAATCAAGACCTCTATCAACAAAGTCCAATTCATTATCTCGAAGGGGCGAAGCTGAAGCCTCAAGGAGTTCTTTGGCTTTTAAATAAAACTCTTCGAAGTTATCTATATGAACAGTAATATTAATCGTGTGATGCTCATCAAATAAAAATTTTGAAAAGTTTTCGCGTCCCAGCGTGACGGGGTAGTTAGTAAAGGTTTCTTCTAATGTCATGTTTTACAGCCTATTTTTGTACCTAGCTCCCTAAGGTCTAGGGCGTAATAAAAAATATATTTTGATCTAAATGTTTCCTCCGTCATTAAATCACTTTTACCAATAAAATAAAACAAAAATGATGTTTAAATTGCGTTAATGATAAAAATAAAAAGTCATTAAACGCTTCTGGGTTGAAATTAAACAACGCATACAGCCCCGTGAAATAGGCGTAGAACGATTAACCTTTAGTATAATCCAATTGATTTTATAGCGAGTTTAAACTAGCATTAGGGGCGCAGTTAATGAGGGTTCGCGGTGAACAAAAAAGAGCAGTATCAATGTCAAATATTCAAGCGCATCTTCGAACCCGTAAACAGAACCATGGGGCAAGCCATTACGGTACTTCAAGACACCTGGGGCTTCGATACGTGGGTATTCTTCTCCTCTGATTATTTCGGGAATGAGTGGAGTGTTTCACATGTCAAAACAATGGGCGGGTTTAAACTTCAAATTGGTGATACAGTCAAATCAAAAGTCATCGGAAGGTTTCCTTTAGACGAAGGCTTCAATAATCACATTGAACCGGCTTCCCTCGAAATTCAAGGCAGCCGAAATGTAATTATACGAGGCATCCAATCACATATGCTTCATGTTATCTATGGCGAAACAGGTCAATTGTTCGGTGCTGTTTTAGGCTTAGATAAAAATGAAATGCCACTGGAAAACAGGCAAGCATTGCCTGTGATCTCCCTAATCTCCGACATGTACGTTAAAACGCATAATGCCTATCAAAGCATAGTGGCGGAGAGACGGCGTGTGGATAGTGTGCGAGGCATTATAAATAAAGACACGGTAACTGAGTTACTGAATAGGCAAGGATGGAGTAAAGCAGTAGAAGCTAAACAACATGCTTTACAGAAATCGGGGGGGCTTGTCACGTTACTCGTTTTTGATATCGATGGGTTCAAATTAATTAATGATAAGCATGGCTATAACCGCGGTGATGACATACTTGCGACGGTAGGTCGAACGATTAGTAACCACGTTCTGAGCAAAGATATTGCTTCTCGCATCATTGGTGATGAGTTCGCCATAATAATGACTAAAAGGTCAATGCGAACGGCTGTTGGGATTGCTAACTCCATAAAGGACGCATTGGCTATTGAGGGGATCAGTATTTCAGTCGGGATGGTGACTGTGAAAGGTCCAGCCTACGACTTTGAAAATGCTTACAAGCGCGCCCGTGATAAAATGTATACGGTGAAGTCAAGGAAGCGTGGGGCATGGGTGTGATATACATTTCCTAATGTGGAAAAAAGCACCTCCAAGTGATAACATACCTGAAAGAATGCGTTAAGGATAACGCAACCAGCATTTTGATAAGGAACGGCAACAAGGATGAAAGAGCCGACGCTTTTTTCTCTACCTGATATTCCAGATGATAAGTCCTTAGTACCAATAGCGCGTACAGGAATACCATCCAAGCTAACCAAGAGCGGATTGTCTCTGTCCTTGCTGTTGCATGCGGTAGTACTAGCAATGCTCCTTGCATCTGGAATAAACGCGGCAAAAGTACCGCATGCAAAGAAATCGCCCCCACTACAGGCATACATGCTTACCTCACCGCAGATACACAGCCTGCGGGTTGTACCGCTTGCCGAATCTGCCGCTGTCGATAATACGGGCCACGCTGAAAATGAAAGCAATTCATCGGCAACCCCACCCCCCCCTAAAAAAGCTGCGCTGCCTGCTCCCGTGAAAGAGCCTGTAGTCTCGAAAGGTCCATTAACGGATAGCAGTGCTTTCGATAAAATAAACGAGCGCGTAAAGAGGGTTCAAGCCGCTCAGAAACAGGAGGGAAGTGATAATAGCGCGAGCATAGACGAGCTAGTGGCCAAGTTAAAAAAGGGACGGGAACAACGCGATGCTTTGTTTGATACGATAAGCGAAATATCTACACCACAGAAGCCACTTGAATTAATGTCTACTACCGAAGCACCGAAGGATGTGCCTGAGGCCTTGTCTTCGCAAGACGCGGTAGGCAGTATGTCAATGGATCCACTTTTCCTATATCAAAGCCAGATTGCAGAGAAAATCAGGTCTTACATTCGTTCATCATCCCCATTAGTAGGAGAGTGTAAATTATCGTTATCCTTATCGCGAGATGGACACGTTATAAAGATAAGTCCGCTACGTGGTGGAAAGAAAATCTGTGCGGCGTCTGTCAAGGCCGCGTTGAGAGCTGATGTATTTTCGATGCCGCAAGATAACTACCTTTACCAAAACCTAAAGAGACTGACCATCACCGTTAGGATGGATGAGAATCAAAATACCTTTCCGGTTGAGAACCCCATTATCAACACATTATAAGGAAAACATTCCGCTCATTAGAATGTAACTATATTATAGACATGAGGAGTTGGTTTGTTATACTCCTGATATGTTTGAAAAACGAAGTATAGATTAAGTATGCAAGAACAAGTTCCCATTGAAAAAGTAAAAAGCATAGTGAATGGTGCACACCTCAAAACGCAATATAGCATCTCGGTAAATGCAGAAGCCTACGGGGCCTGTTGTGTTGAGATAAGAAATGTCGAATTTGGTAATCTCGTTTGGCGCAAAAGAAGTTTTGAGCCAGACTTTGAAAATGAGCTACACCGCAAATTAAATCAGCATTCATAATACGGCAGTCAGGATGTAAAAGGAAAAAGCGTGCTAGAAGCACGCTTTTTTTGTGGCCCATACTCAAAGGGTATTTGCTAGTTTGCAAATAATTAACTAAACCTGATCATGGAGGGCTTGGTTATGAAAATTTTAGATTTCCGGTTAGTCAGCATTTCAGAAGCTGCAAAATTCTATGGCGTCAGTGTCCCAACGATGCGGCGGTGGGATAAGCAAGGAAAGTTAAAGCCACACTCAAGAACGATGGGTAATCATCGTCGCTACAACCTCCGTTCCAATCATAAAGTCCGTGTTGGCTATGCCAGAGTCAGTTCTTCCGACCAAAGGAAAGACCTATCTTCACAAGCAGAATTTCTAGAAAAACATTGTGACCTAGTGCTTCAGGATCTAGGGTCTGGCTTGAATTGTAAGAAGCCAAGGTTAAGAAAGTTGGTTGCTATGCTGCTTGCGCAGCAAGTATCGGAACTTCACTTAACACACAAAGATAGGTTGCTTCGATTCGGCCACGAACTGGTGTTTCAATTATGTCGATGGTCGGGGTGCAAAGTCGTTATTCATCGCGAAGAACCTGCTGTGAACTTCGAACAGGAGTTGGTCAAAGATGTCATCACCTTAATGACGGTGTTTTATGCCAGACTCTATGGTCGTCGTAGTCACCAAAATAAGCATTTAAAACAAGCTGTTTGACCACTGTATGTATTATCAGTAGTCTTAGAAGCATGAAGATTGCTTTTAAAACTCAATTGCTGGCGAACAACAAACAAGGCACCCATTTAAATATGGCGTGTGGTGTGGCGCGTTTTGCGTGGAATTGGGGGTTAGATGCGTGGAATAGGCAATACAAAATCTACGTTGAAGCTGGAAAGCCAAAGGAGTTAAAGCCAAGCGGTATGAGTTTGAAAAAACAACTCAATGCCGTGAAAAAAGCCGATTTTCCGTGGATGTATGAGGTGACAAAATACGCCTCACAGCAACCTTTCATATTCCTTCAACGAGCATGGAATGACTTTTTAAAAGGCAAGATCGCCAATGGCAAACGTGCTGGAAAACCGCGTTTTAAAAAGAAGGGCAAATCGTTTGACTCGTTCTATGTCGGTGGCGATCAGGTAAAAGTTTCTGGGCGCTTCGTAAAAGTACCCAATCTAGGCTGGGTCAAGATGTCCGAGCCTATAAAATACGGTGG
>CENT01094559.1_pt1 | contig 15831 bp, 26 predicted proteins | sample 530141 | NCBI WGS metagenome assembly CENT01 (sample SAMEA2591074, study PRJEB7988) | marine metagenome | isolation source: saline water (ENVO:00002010), including | reverse complement strand
CAACATATCCAGACTTGCGTAAATGTATTAATACAGTACAAATGAATGTGCAAGACAACAGTTTACTAAAGCCTAATGAAGGCGATACAGGCGAAGCTGATTGGAAACTAGATATGGTCGAACTGTTTAAAGCAGGTAAAATCCAAGAAGCACGTAAGATGCTTTGTGGTGCTGTACGTCCAGAAGAAATGGAAGAGATCTATCGCTGGTTATATGACAACATTGAGTTGTTCGGATCTGATGAGCAGCAAGACAAAGCCGTGCTAATTATAAAGCAGGGGTTGGTAGATCATACACTGGTCGTCGACCCAGAGATAAACCTAGCGGCAACGCTAATTAGACTGGCACGATTATGAGTAATAAAATAAAGAAAGACCTAAAAGCATTGGGTCTAATTGCAGGTACTAAGAAAACCGACCAAATGATAAAACTAGGAATTATTGGTATTATACTAATGACAGCACTATTTTTAACTGTTGGAGTAAATGGTTGAGTTACTTAGTAACAGATAACTGTATTAAATGCAAGCATACCACTTGTGTTACAGTTTGTCCAGTTGACTGTTTCTACGAGGCAGACAACTTCCTAGCAATCAATCCAGATGAATGTATTGATTGTGGCGTGTGTGTTCCGGAGTGTCCTGCGGATGCTATTGTAAGTGAAGGGGACTTATCTCCGGAACTCCGCGAAAAGTGGGATGAAATTAATCGTAGAGTGTCAGATTGGAATGTCAACATAATTGACGAAAAGGAGCCGTTAGCAGAAGCAAAAGAGTTTGACGGTTATCCAAACAAGTACGAAGAATTCGGTATTATACCGGTTAAGGACATAACATGACAGCAAGGAATGATATTACTGGAGACAGTATTCAGTCTAAAAGCAACTCAAAAAAGTATCGTGACAACTACGATGCTATCTTTGGTAAGAACAAAGATTATAAACAAAAACAACAGGACCTCACTGAACTAAACGGTGACGGTAATAGAGAACGCGGTAGATACGGAGAGGATAAACGTTAATGGCGAGACTAGTAAGTTATTCACAGGTAACAGATGAATTTGCAGATCAAGGTATTATAAAAGATGATCTTTTAGACCTTGTAGCATTTTGTGCAAGAGTAAGCAACCCAGCAAATCAGATCAATTCAGAAACAAGCGAAAAACTTGTAAAGTATTTGATTAAACATGCACACTGGTCACCACTTGAAATGGTAAATGCTTGTATTGAAATTGATACAACACGTGATATTGCACACCAAATTGTACGTCATAGAAGTTTTGCGTTTCAAGAGTTTTCGCAACGATATGCTGAGCCAGGTCAAATGGGCGATGAAGTATTTGTAACATGCGAAGCACGTATGCAAGATCCTAAGAACAGACAAAATAGTGTTGCATTAGATCTTAACGAGCCAGGCAATGCTGAACTAATAGTTAAATGGGAAGAATTACAACAAGATGTAATTTATACATGCGGTCGTGCATATGATTGGGCTATCTCACAAGGTATTGCAAAAGAACAAGCACGTAAAGTATTACCCGAAGGTCTTACTAAAACACGTTTGTATATGAATGGTACATTACGTAGTTGGATACATTATATTGATCTACGTAGTGCAAATGGTACACAGTCTGAGCATATGGATGTTGCTAAAGCATGTGCAAAAGTTATTGCTGAAGTGTTTCCACTAGCAAATGAGTTGTGCTAGGACACAGTTACTACGGTAAAGTTCTGTCAGACCAATTTAAATATGTAAAGAAATTTGCGTGGTTGCCTATTGTATCTAATAGTGGTAAACGTATATGGTTTAGGCACTATTATATTAGGCACACGTTTTATGATATGAATGGTCGCCCACCTATAAAAGGTCATAGTTGGGAGTGTATCTTTACACGAAATGAATACTTACTAATTCAAATAAAGGGAGCTTAATGCTCCCCCTATCCTTTTAACAGTTATTCGTCTCCATATATTTGGAGGACTTCCTTAACAGCCTTGTGTCTTTCAATGTCTCCTTGTTCAAACTGGACTATGTCCAAATAAGATACGTTACTTGATTGCAACAGTTTCATAAAGTTCAATAAACCGTTGTCCTTGAGCCTATCTGCTTGTGCTAAATCGCCTGTAACAGCCATCATTGAGCTTTCGCCTAGTCTTGTAAGTAACATTTTCATTTGGTTGTGTGTAGTATTTTGCATTTCGTCAGCTAATATAAAACTCCTTTTAAATGTTCGACCTCTCATAAATGCTAAAGGTGCGATTTCGATGATTTGTTCTTCAATCATGCCTTCAATTTCTTTAGCACTAAAGTACTCACGTAACACATCAAAAATAGGTCTTGTCCATGGTGCCATTTTTTGTTCTAATGTACCTGGTAAAAATCCTAAATCTTCGTCTGCTGATACAGCAGGCCTTGTTACGATTATACGATCAATTACTCCATCTTTAAATAGTTTTACGGCAACTTGCACAGCCAAAAGAGTTTTGCCTGTTCCTGCTGGACCAACGCCAAAGACTATGTCTTTTGTAGGGTCTAGCAACTTTAACACGTATGCTTCTTGGTTCCTATTTCTCGGTAGTATTTGTATTTGTTTTTGTGGTTTTTTGTGAATATTAATGTCTACGACATTTTGAAAGTTTGGATTTGCGTTATTACGCTGTTTCCTCTTTGCTCCCATTAAGTTTCCTCCTATGGAATTGTGGTGTAGAAAGTATGTTCTACAAAAGTATTTACCATTTGGTGTAAAGAGAAAAACTGTCTGTTATGAATTCAAGTCTGATAAATAAGTATAGCGGAGAGTACAGATGCAAGATACTTTAGATATTATAAAAAACGTTGAAAACATATACAACAGTGACAATGCCTTTCAGGTGCTTAAAGACTTCGAAAGGGTATTAGATGAACTAGATCTATATGTTTACGAAAACTGGAAAGATGGTGAATTACTATCAGGTCCTAACATAACAAGGCATTGGATTGCATGTTCTTTTGTATGGGAAAGAGACCGTATGCCAGACCCAATGGGTGGCAAAAGATTAACAGATTACGATTGTAAAGTATCCTACAAAAAAGACGACATGATTGTACCCCGTAAAATTAAACAGCCAAGCGACATGCGTTCAGGAACTAAAAAAGGTAAATTAGATAGAAAGCCTATTTGGGTAGTTAATATTGAAATGCCTAAGAGTTTGTTACAAGACATATATGGTGGTTATAAAGAAACAGTTCTGTCGCCAGCAAATGATCAAACTACACAAGCACAACAAGAACCACAACAGGCTGACGCTGAAGCACAAACAGAGCCAACAGGGGAATTAGCATAATGGGTTTACTTGCCGCAGATTTAAAAAATATGGTATACGATATCTTTGAGATCGATTCATTCAAAAGTAAAATGGGTGATGATAGAGATATTGTTACACTTGCATTTAGTGTTAAAGAAAAAGAAGCAGCAAAAGACCTAGAAAACTTTTTGGAAAAAGGTTACGATTTTGTATTAGATGCTGACGCTACAGCAGGCGAACAATCAGACGGTACATATAAAGTATTTGTTGAGATGGAGCGTAACAGTCATATTCCAGATCAAATTATGGAAATTGCAGACGGTGTTTGCAAACTTGCAGACTGTGAAGGCTTAAAGTACAGATACTACAAAGATTTTACATCTAAAGATTTGTCAGCAGATGCTATATCTGAAGAAGTTCCTTTAGACAACAACACATATGATATAATAGTATCAGAAACCAGTTTAAATAATTATAAAGACTTCTTCAACAAGAGTTATTTAGAAGAGTCATTTATGACAGGTGATGTTCTTACACTGAAAAAGGTGTACGCTGACCCAATTCAATTCCAAGTCTTAGACTTCGGCGACACTGTAGAAACAATAAAGAACATTACTGAAAGAATCAATACAGATGACTTTGCAGAAGTTATCTTTTTGAGTAAATACCTTGGTGATTACAACATAACTAAGTTTGGTAATAAGTTTTCACTAGACAATAACGGATCTACACTAGTTGTAGAGAGACTACAGAAGTAGCACAACATTAGGAAGTAACATGGATTTTGAATTCACTAAAGAGCAGCTTGGAAAAATTATCCCAGGTAACAAAGATGTCGAAGCATGGTATGAAGCATTAATTGCAATTATGCCAAAATACGAAATCAACACAAAAAGACGAGTAGCACACTTTTTAAGTCAATGTGCTCATGAGTCAAACAACTTTCGTAGCCTACAAGAAAATTTAAATTATAGTGAAAAGGCACTTAATGCTGTATTTGGTAGATACTTTGGTGCGCCGCCTAAGCGTAATGCAGCCGAGTATGCACGTAATCCTGAAAAGATTGCAAACTATGTTTACCAAGATGAATTCCGTAAGTATAAAATGGGCAATGTTAATGAAGGTGACGGTTGGTTATTCCGCGGACGTGGACTAAAGCAATTAACAGGGCGCGAAAACTATACACGTTTTGGTGCAAGTATTAACATTAGTGCAGAAGAAGCTGCGGTATATGTAGCAACTCCAAAAGGTGCTGTGGAATCAGCATGCTGGTTTTGGAATGCAAACAAATTAAACACTATTGCTGATACAGATGACGTTGTAAAAATGACGAAGAAGATTAACGGTGGAAATATTGGACTAGCCGATCGTCAAAAACGTTATATCAATGCAATGGAAGTTTTAGGAACACCTGTATCAATATCAGATGACCATGGAGATGACGATTTTGAGATTGAAGATATCGGCGTACTACGTAAAGGTTGTAGAGGCGAAGGTGTTAAAATGATGCAAGAAGCATTAGGTATAGGTGCAGACGGTATATTTGGTCCAGGTACTGAACGTGCTTTAAAAGAGTGGCAAAAAGGCAAAGGTCTAGTAGTAGACGGAATTGCTGGTCCTGCAACACTCGGAGAATTATTAGGATAAAATTATGTATGTAGATGTAATAATGGAAGCATTGAAAGATCATTTCGGTGCTGAAAAAACATTCACTCCCGCAACTCACTTTTTAGACCACTTAGACGGAGATGAGATAGATATTGTTGAAGTTACTGTAAAGGTAAGTGAAAAGTTAGAAATCACTATTCCAGAAGAAGAATGTTTTGATATTGGAACAGTTGGTGATTTAATAAATGTTGTAGGAAAACATGTAAATGTTTAGTAGTATTCGAATAGCATTACTTTTAGTTGTATTGGCTGGCGCCGGTGGTGGATTTTGGTATGTAAAAACCTTACAGGCCGATCTTGCTACAGCAAAAGAAAATATACTAAAACTAAATGATGCTGTTTCGGAGCAACAGGCTGTTATAGAACAACAAGCCTTAGACTTTGAGGCTATCACTGCAATACGTAATGACCTTGAAGATACAAATAGAATGCTAGAAACAGCAAATAGAAACTTAAATGAAAAATTTAATAAACTAAATGCATCTGGCGAAAGACGAGACATTGGTGCATTGTCCACGACAAGGCCAAAGTCAATAGAAAGAATATTAAATAAAGATGAAGTTAACGAAAGACGTTGTTTTGAAATTATTCAAGGCGCAGAGTTAACTGAAGAGGAGTTAAATGCTACAAAGAAGTCAAAGATCAATACTGTTTGTCCTGAGCTTGCTAATCCTAACTACATTCCTTACTAGTTGTAGTACGATTCAGCCGTTAGAAGTTTTCAAGACAGAAGTAGAACGTCGGCCTCTAAACTTGCCTCTCCCAGCACCTGCAGAACTAGAACAAGTTCGCTGGATAATCATCAATAGAGAAAATGCAGAAGAAGTATTTGCAGACTTAGAAAGCAAAAACATTGATCCTGTAATTATAGGATTAACTGATGAAGATTACGAAAACTTCAGAATGAATTATGCACAGATTCGTGCATATATGATTAAACAAAATAAGATTATCGATGCATATAAAGAGTATTACGAGGGTGAACTCCAAGACCAAAAGGTTGACAACGAATAATCTTTTTGTTATAATACAAAAATAACAATAATAAATTATGGCATATTCAGAAAAAGTAGTTAAGCGTTTTGAAGACGTTCTTAACAACCCAGCAAGTCATGGGGTAGGTCGCTTCGATCCTAAAGACCCTAATGTAGCAACAGGCATGACAGGTGCACCAGCGTGTGGTGATGTTATGAAACTTGACCTTAAAGTAAATCCTGATACAGACGTTATTGAAGATGTAAAATTTAAAACATACGGGTGCGGTAGTGCTATAGCAAGTTCAACAATGTTTGTTGAAATGCTTAAAGGACTAACAATGACTGAAGCATTAGAGATTAAAGATAAAGATATTGCTGACGCATTAGAACTTCCGCCCATTAAATTACACTGTTCCGTACTAGCAGAGGATTCTATTAAAAAAGCTCTAAAAGATTGGGACGAAAAGAAAGCAAAACGTAGACACAACGGAGGTCCTGAATAATGCCAGAGAAATTTAAACCATCATCAACTGTCAGAGACAAAAATACTGGCAAAAATAAAATAGAACACTACTACATGAAGACTACTCCATTGAGTGAATTATTAGAATACATCGAAAAGAGTAGTGCAAGACCTAAGATAGTTTCTAAAGTCAAAAGAGAGCTCACACGGAGAGGACACAAATGTTAGAAATGGCTGGAATTATATTCATATTGTTTATAGCTGTAGCAAGTTTTACAGCATTGGCATATTGCTTGTTTGATTTAATACTTGGCAAAGCAGGCGGAACTAAAGGACTTGCAGAAGTACCGTTTACTAGCCCAATCAGTGGCACATTGCGTACAGCAAAAAAGTCAAGACAAGATCATATAGTATGAAAAAATGGTTCAGAGACATTCTGGACCGATGGATAGAGCGTTCATGGCAACGCAAAGCAAATCGATTATTTCTTAAATCAATTAAACGTAACCGAAAGTAACACGTTTTTCTGTCTAAATGATAAATATGGTTGACTTATAAAGGTTTATAAGTTATAGTAATATTTATTTGATGAAACCTACGAAAAAGAACATAAGTACTCTTCGAGATCAACTCGAAATTACCACCCTGGTGAGTATATTTGTTTTAGCTCTTATGGGAGTAAACACACACATTTAGACAGAGAAACTTACACATGACACAGATGATTTTAAAACTGAAAGAAGACAAAAGGGTATGCGCCTTTTGTGATATAGCAGAGGCCTTCGTTTTAATGACAATGCCAATTGCTTTACCCTGGATCATTATGCATCTAGCAACAGCATACTAATATGAAATATAAAGAAGCTACCCCTGAAGAAATTAAAGAATGGCACGAAACGGACTACTGGATGAAAATGGACTTTGATCCATTAGTAATGTTTGTAGTCATACCGACAATTATACAAATAAGTGCATTAGCATTTATGTTTGCTGTAATGTCATTGAACAATGTCATTTTTTAGAGCTGTACTCAAAGCGGTAATTGGCGTTGGTAGTATCGAGGATATAGAACCTACACCATTAAGAATATTAATGTTTGGCGCTGGCGTCACACTAGTGTTCTTAGGAGTTGTAATGTCCTTACTACTATTAGCGTCACTTATCATATAAATACTAGTAGTTAAAAACTAGTAGAGGGCAGAATATGTGGGAAATGATTGAAAGAATGGCAAGCGACCGCTTGTGGATCTATACAGCAATAGCAGGAAGTATTTTTGGTGCATTATTCATAGCATATATGAGAGACACTCGTATAGCACTATGGGTATTTGGCAAGTGGGACTGGTTACTAGACTCAATTAGAGATAGATATGGTTGGACTTGGTTCAACCAAGATCCTGACGCATGGCGAAAGGTCAACCCAAACATTGCTCGCAAGATTGACGAGTTAGAAACTCGCATCAAACAAATAGAGGGTAAGAAAAAATGAGTGAAGACACACAAACTAAGAAAGTAAATATTGAATTAGAAGTAGATACGAGTACAGTTGATAGTTCTAAGAACAGATATCAAGGACTTATTGATATGGCAAGAGCTGTTGATGCTTGGAGAATATTCCCAAGATTGTTCTTAACTGTTTATATTGTTTTACTTTACAAATGCGTTATATGGTATATGAACTTAGCAGCTCCTACAATGGAACAAAGCGGTTTAATTAGTATTGTCGTTGGCGCAGGTGCAGCATGGTTTGGCTTATACACCGGAACTAGCAAAAAAGACAAGTAACCTAAATAAGTATTAGTATGGATCACTATTCTGTACTAGGCGTTACTAAACAATCTTCTGATAAAGAGATAAAAACTGCATTTAGAAAACTTGCGGCAAAACACCATCCTGACAAGGGCGGTGATCATCAAGAATTTATCAAAATAAAAGAAGCATATGAAGTATTAAGCGATCCTACTAAACGTGCGGAATACGATAATCCGCAACCGCAAGGATTTCAAAATGCTTATCAAGGTGGATTTAACTTTAATGATATGAATCCGGACATGCAGGACATTTTCGGACAAATGTTTCGGAATGGTACTGACCCTTTTAGGCATCCGCCAAGAAGAAACAAAGACATTACTATAGCTGCTAAGATAACATTAGAAGATGTTATTACAGGCAAAAATCTACTTGCAAGTTACAGACTAAGATCAGGCAATAAAGAAACAGTTGACATCAATATACCGCCAGGCATGCGTGAAGGTGACGTCATTCGATACCAAGGATTAGGTGACGATGCACTAAACTTTGCAAGAGGTGACTTACATGTTAAGATACAAATTTTACAACACGATCACTGGCATAGAGAAGGTCAACATGTTTATAGAGAATATTCAATAAATGCACTTGACTTAATTGTAGGAACCAGTATAATAGTAGATACACTAGACGGTAGAAAATTAGATCTTAAAATACCGCCAGGTACACAGTCAGGTGGCAGGTTTAACATTGCACAACACGGCTTGCCAGACAGACGTAATGCAAGCAAAGGCAATGCATATATAATAGTAAACGCAGACATTCCTAAAATTAATAACGAAGGAGTGTTGAAATACGTAAAAAGTATTAAGCAAATAATAGAGAGCGACAATGGAACTACTTAAATCACCAAACAAATGGCTACAAAAGGAAGTAGATCCTTTTGACTTTGACAAATATAATGCAGAAGAAATATCTCAAAGCATGATATCTCTTATGGCCAAAGAAGGCGGCATAGGACTTAGTGCTAATCAAGTAGGTTTGAATGCTCGTATATTTGTAATGAAGCCGCACTTGTTAGAAGACAACAGTCCGCTCACAGTTATTAATCCGTCAATTGACAAAGTAAGTGTTAACCAAGAGACAATGCCTGAAGGATGTTTAAGTCATCCTGACTTGTTTCTTAAAGTTACAAGACCAAAAGGCCTAGTTGTAAAATTTCTTGACATTAATGCAAAAGAGTGTATAATGGAGTTATACGATTTAGATGCTAGATGCTTTTTACACGAATATGATCACCTTGCAGGTATTGAATTTACTAACCGTGTATCAAGACTTAAACTAGATATGGCAAAGAAAAAACAAACTAAACTTAGGAAGAAAGTATAAATGGTAGAACCAAGTAAAGAACTACAATTAGTATTTGAAAAGTCAATTAACGATGCAAAGAAACTTATGCACGAGTATGTTACTGTTGAACATATTCTGTTTGCTATGTTATGCGAAGAAAACTTTGAAAACGTAATCACAGGTTACGGAGCAGACCCTGCTTTCTTAAAAAGCAACTTAGAAAATCATCTTAAAACAGCACTAGATGATATTAAAGTAACTGAAGCACAAAAGCCTAAGAAAACACAAGCCGTAGAACGTGTTCTAAATAGAGCATTTACACAAGTGTTGTTCAGTGGACGTAGTAACATTGAACTAAGTGATGTGTTTATTAGTATCCTAAGTGAAAAGAAATCTATTGCAACATATTGGATTGAAAAAGCAGGTATTACTAAAGATAGATTTGCTGATTATGTGTCAAGCGAAATGGAAGAAGACTTCGAAGATGAAGAATTAAGCGGAGCAGCGGCAAAAGCACTACGTTCATTTACAACTAATCTTAATGAAGAAGTTACAAAGAATAAAATTGACCCTATCATTGGGCGTTCCGAAGAGTTAGACAGTATTGCACTAGCACTAGGGCGTAGACAAAAGAACAATGTACTACTTGTAGGTGATCCTGGTGTTGGTAAAACAGCAATCGCAGAAGGGTTAGCATATAAAATTGTTAATGATGATGTACCAGAGTTCCTAAAAGAGTACGAAGTGTACAATTTAGACATTGGTAGTATGCTTGCTGGTAGTAAGTACCGTGGAGACTTTGAGGAAAGACTAAAATTAGTACTCAAAGGACTACAAAAGAAAGGCAAGACTGTTATGTTTATCGACGAAGCACACATGATGAATGGTGCTGGTGCAGGTGGACAAGAAAGATCAAACGATTTGGCTAACATGTTAAAGCCAGCACTTGCAAAAGGTAACTTAAAAGTTGTTGCTTCTACTACTTGGGAAGAGTTCCGTAAGAGCTTTGAAAAGGATCGTGCGTTGATGCGTAGATTCCAACGTGTTACTGTTGACGAGCCAAGCAACGAAACAGCAAAAGACATCCTACGTGGTATTAAGAAGTACTATGAGGACTATCACAAAACAAATATTACAGAGCAAGCAATTGAAGCGGCTGTAAAACTAAGTGTTAAGTATCAGTCAGATAAGAAGTTGCCCGATAAAGCAATTGATTTGATCGACGTTGCATGTTCACGTTTTAATTTAAAAGATCCTGACGTTGAAAAACTAGTTACTGAAGAAGAAATTCAATTTGAACTAGCAAAAATGATCAACATGCCTGTCGAAAACATTGCAGAGAAAGAAACAAGTAACCTAGCACACTTAGAAACTAACATGAAGAAAAGTGTATATGGTCAAGATCAAGCAATTGAAAACATTGTAGATAAAATACTTGTTGCACAAGCAGGTTTGAAGCCAGACGACAAGCCCATTGGTAGTTTTATCTTTATGGGACCAACTGGTACAGGTAAAACAGAAACAGCAAAATCACTTGCTGAAGAATTAGGCGTAAAACTTGTACGTTTTGATATGAGTGAATACCAAGAAAAGCATAGTGTTGCTAAATTAATTGGTTCGCCTCCAGGTTATGTTGGCTTTGACGATGACGCAGGACAGTTGATCACAAAGTTACAAGAGAATCCAAACTGTGTATTACTACTAGATGAAATTGAAAAGGCACACCCAGACGTTTCACAGATACTTTTACAGTTAATGGACAATGGTAAAGTAACAGGGTCAAATAGTAAAGAAGCCGATGCACGTAATTGTGTACTAATCCTTACAACTAACCTTGGTGCAAGTGATGCAGAGAAGAATCTAATTGGATTCAACGACGAGTTTGAAGTAGAATACGAAGACAAAGCTCTTAAGAAGTTCTTTGCTCCAGAGTTCCGTAACAGACTTGATGCAACTATTGTGTTTAAGAAACTAAGCAAAGAGATTATGATGAAAATTGTAGGCAAATTCTTAGTAGAATTAAAAGACATGATCAAAGACAAAGGTGTACAGATTACAGTGTCTGATGAAGCATTAGATTACTTAGTTGACAAAGGCTTTGATCCTAAAATGGGTGCAAGACCGTTAGCAAGAGTAATTGACAATGAAATTAAACGTCCTCTGTCACGCGAATTACTGTTTGGTGATCTTAAAAATGGTGGTAGTGTAACAGTTACCGTAACAGAAAACTCCAACAGTTTAGAATTAGATTGTGTTGGAGAAGCTCTTGTTGAACTGTGAAACTAACAAACTATTCTATCGTAAATACCTCTACAAAGTAGTAGTCAAGAATCACGTTGCGACCATGTTTAGGGATAAAAACCTTAATCATGCTCGCAACGAGCTTGACCGCATGCAAACACAACTACTAGAAGAAAAGCGTATAACACAAACATATGGTATACGCCAAACATATGTATCTCAACAAGACTTTGAAAGTGGTAAAATACTATTAAGTATCTTTTCTAGTACCAAACCCTACGACTACAAACTTAGAATAGAAGGTAGTAATATGAGCATATACTCTAATGACTTAGACTTTATGCACAACATCTGTTCTAAGGTACAAGTACAAGAATTTTGGCAACCTAATAACAATTACAAAGATAAATTAGACAAAGATATTATACTTGTTGATCAACCTTTTGATTATGAGTTCAAAGTTACGTTTAATCAAAACACTATAGACCCTACATTTGCAAATTGGGTGCATCGTAATAGTAATAAAATTAAAATAGGTAATAAAGCGTTAAAAGCGGCTACAGACGGGTTTGCACAAGGGTTATACTTCTATGTGCGTAATGAAAAACTGTTACAACTAATTAGTTTAATGATAGGACACAATTTCCAAAGCGTACAAAGAATTGTGTGTAAGCAAGATCTAGATAAATAACTATATGCCAAGCAATAGTGAAACAATATTAACAGTAAATACACATCCAGGAGATAGCACCATTGAGTCTGTCACCGGTGATAAATTCAAAGGGGACGGTTACTACGGACGTAGTGACGGAATTCATACAGTCCAATACAATATAACCGGGTTCCAAGGTAAGATTAAAATGCAAGCAACTCTTGCTGTTGATCCTGCTGACGCTGATTGGTTCACACTAGACGCAACAGAACACGAAACTATTGGATTTGCCAATGATGGTCCGGTAGCAACAGGCTCACACATAAAGAACTTTACAGGAAACTATGTATGGGTAAGAGTTGTTGTAAGTAGTTGGACTGACGGTACAGTTAATAGTATATTATTGAATCATTAAGGAAAGAATATGGAACATTTTGTAAGAGTTGTAATGGAAAAGAGCGATAGTTTAAACGAAAGTTTAGATGAAAGTATATTTCCAGGTACAGAATTATTAGAAACAGAGCAAGGTGGTTCTGTATATCAAATACCATTAGCAAGATTACTAAGCGAAGAAGAAGCAGACGAGTATGCAGACAAGTTAGCGAACTTTTTGTTCAGCGAAGGCTTTGATGACTTTGATATTGAAATATCAACAGACGATGACACACCAGTAGTTGAAGAAACATATGACGGAGACGACTTTTTTGAAGAGTATGGTGTTATGTGGTTCAACGAAGATGATGAAGATTTAGACGAAGCAGAATATCAAGGACGTAAAGTAAAACTTGGTAAGCCAATGCAAGGCGATGTTAAGAAGTTTAAAGTATATGTTAAAGATCCAAAGACTAAGAATGTTAAGAAAGTAAACTTTGGTGATCCTAACATGAAGATTAAGAAATCAAATCCAGCACGTAGAAGAAGTTTCCGTGCTAGACACAACTGTGATAACCCAGGTCCACGTACAAAGGCACGTTACTGGTCATGTAGGAAGTGGTAATATGCGTTTAACTGAACTAGCAGACAAGGATGAATTTTCGTTAGACTATAATGTGTGTCAAGACTGTCACACTTATATGAAAAACGATCCTATGTTTTATAGAAAACAGTATTTTCCTGTAATGACTATGATGTCAGATCAGTTTAGAAAAGGTAAAGCAATAGACTTTGCAGAAACACTACGTCCTTTAGTAAAATCAGCAATGGAAGAATATTGTGCAAAGTATGACTTAGGCGGCTCACAGAGTGTTTTTACTGAAGATGATGAATTAGAACTTATTGAACGTATCAAAGAAGACGAAATTAAGAATATAGAAGAAGGGGAATACTAATGTTTCTTAAAGAACTGTTTGAGGCTCCAGCTAAAAAAGCGGTTCTTGCTTTTGGTAGACTTAATCCCCCAACTATTGGTCACGAAAAACTAGTAGATCAAATTAAAAAATACGAAGGTGATCATTACCTTTTTTTATCTCAAACACAAAAACCAAAAACAGATCCATTAGACTTTGCAACTAAATTAAAATTTGCAAAGCAAGCATTCCCTGGTGTTAATGTAGGACATCAAAGTGTTCGTACTCCTGTACAAGCATTAGAAATGTTACAAGGGTTAGGATATACAGATTTAATATTTGTTGCTGGTAGCGACAGAGTAGATGGCTTCCAAAAAATGTTTGATACATACAACGGCAAGCCAGACAAGTCAGGTAAAATACCATTTGAATTTAACACACTTAAAGTTGTAAGTGCAGGCGAGCGTGATCCTGATGCAGAAGGTGCTGAAGGTATGAGTGCAAGTAAGATGAGACTTGCGGCTGCAGAAGGTAACAAAGAAGCATTTGCTCAAGGTGTGCCTGCTACCGCAAAGAAACTTGCAACAGCAATGTATGATGCTGTACGCAAAGGTATGGGCGTTAAAGATGAAGTTCCTGCAAATGAAATATTAGGGTTTGCAAGGCATCAACCTAAAAAAGCCGTTATAAAGAAAAGATATAAAAAGCCTGAAGACGATAGTGTACAAGATAAATTAAAAAAGCGCAGAGCAATGGCTGCAAAAGGTGATGATCGTGCGTTTAAAGTTGGAGGATTAACTGATGATGCTCCTCCAGGTAGAGAAAAACAAGTTAAAAAATTAAAAAAGAAGTTTGATGATCCAGGTGCGCCATATGCTATTGCATGGGCACAGCATAACAAGCACGGTAAGCCAAGTAAGAAGAAGTAAATGGACGAGTTACAGGACATTAAACGATTAGCAGGCGTAGGTGAATTCAAAGGATATTCAGAATATAAGATAGACGAAAATCCGAGTGAAACTGCTGCAGAGCTAAAGAAGAAAGAAAAAAGATTAGGGTTAAAACCAGGAGATAAAGATTGGTTTAAACTATGGTTCAGTAAACCTTACATGACTGGACCTACCCAATTTAGGAGTCGCAAGAAATGAGATGGCAAGACATTCGCGAAGATGGTAGAATTGTTAAAGGCGTTAACACTACAGTTGATGTTGATACCAATCAGATTCCTAAAGAAGCAGGTAAGTTTGGAAACAAAGTAGACAAAGACGGAGTACCGCCTACACTTAGTAAAAAAGTAAAAGGTAAGAGTACAAACGTTCTGTTTAACTTAGGACTTGCTGAAGGCAAGTATGCAGACATACACGATGTTAAAGATTTTAATCCAGACAACTTAGAAATATGGGTAAAGGGCGTAGGTGTTTACACACTTAACGGTCTTAAAAATAGATTAAAACAAAGACTAGAAGGTTTCAAAGACAACATAGACTATAATGCAGAAGGTGTTGAAGCAGTATTAAGCGGAAAAGGTTACGATGCATTTATGAGTATGCTTAGAGGTTACAACGAAGTAATGAAAGCATTAGAAACACCTCAAATGAAACGTAAGAAGACTATTGCAAAACGTAAAGCACAATACAGCGAAGGACAAGCAATACCTAATCCTAAGAATACATTCTTAGCAAAGTCTGATACAGCATATGATCACTATAAAATTGGTACTAACCTAGCAAACTTAAAAGCAGTGCCTAAAGGTGCTAACTATGATGAGCCCGATGTTGTTATTGCACCATATGCAGGCGAGAAAGAAACAAAGTATCTTATGAAACAACTTTCTCGTATTGGTTATGATGTACAAGATGCAGAAGGTTATCAAGATGCACACTTTGATGATGAGCCAACAGGTGGCGAAGCACCTCCACAGATTAAAGATCAAGGTAAACTAGGTAAGATTAAATTAAGTAAGTTGCGTAGTGTACAAAAAGGTAGAAACTTCCGTAAACTTGAAAAGCAATTAAGCAAAGTAAAAGACGGTAACTACAGTCCTTTAACTATTGATCCAAAAGGACGTATAGTAAACGGACATCATAGATTTGATGCACTAAGACTTATGGGCGAAGAATTTGCAACTGTTAGAATGATTGACACTTCATTAGAAGAAATGAT
>CENT01094723.1_pt1 | contig 15846 bp, 10 predicted proteins | sample 530141 | NCBI WGS metagenome assembly CENT01 (sample SAMEA2591074, study PRJEB7988) | marine metagenome | isolation source: saline water (ENVO:00002010), including | reverse complement strand
CTATATGTTATATATTTACGGACTTAAAAATTTATAAGATGAAACAATTGTATTATTTAATGTCTCTAGTGCTGTTTGCGCAACTCGCAATAGCACAGGGAACAATATCGGGAAATATTACCGATGACGAAGGTGTCCCTCTACCCGGAGCAACTGTTCTAGTCCAGGGAACTAACAATGGAACAACTACAGATTTTGATGGAAACTTTTCTATCCAAGCAAACGTTGGTGATGTACTCAGCATCAGTTATGTAGGATACGAGTCCGTTAATCAAACGGTAAATAACCAAGATTCAATTTCGGTTAGTTTATCTGCTGCCAATGAACTTGAAGAAGTAGTATTGACAGCGCTTGGTATCGAAAAGAAGAAAGATGATGATCTTTCTGGTACTTCAGTTGTTGAGGTAGACCAACTTCAACGTTCAGGAGAGACAGGTGTTCTTCAAGGACTTTCGGGTAAGGCTTCTGGAGTGCAAATTACAAGAAACTCAGGAGATCCAGGATCTGGAGCTTACATTCAAATACGTGGACAAAACACAATTAATGGTGACAACTCTCCTTTAATTGTCCTTGACGGAGCGCCTATATCGAACGCCAATATTGGTGGAGGTACTGCTGGTGTTGTACAACAATCACGTCTTAATGATATTAACCCTGAAGACATTGAATCAGTTTCAGTTATTAAGGGTGCAGCAGCAGCAGCACTATATGGTACTGGAGCTGCCAACGGTGTTTTAGTAATCAATACTAAAAGAGGTTCAAAAGAAGCTAAAGGCTGGAGCTTTAATGTAAAGACTTCATTGTCTGTTGATCGTGTTAACAGAGAATGGGGAAAACAAGACACTTGGGGTCAAGGATATGACGGTATATGGTATGGAGATCCAGGTATTGGATACTTCGTTGAAAATACTGGATTTTCTTACGGTGATGAAATTGCCTTACGTTCAGGAGGAAATGACATCTACGATTTATCTACTGGATACTTCGAAACTCCTGATGGAAGACAAATCGGTGTGATTGATGAAAAGAATAGTAAAGCTACATACAATCAAGAGAATAGAGATGCTGTGTTTGGAGATGGTTACACTTGGGAGACCAACGCGAGTTTCTCCTACGGAAGTGAAAATTCTTCAACGTTTATTTCTATTTCAAATCTTGATCAAGACGGTATCCTTAATGGTGCTTCAGATTATGTTAGAAATACTATTAAATTGAATAATGATACTCAGTTAACCGATAAATTAAAGGTTAAATTGTCATCTACATATACTTCTTCTGAATCAAACAGAGTACAGACAGGATCTAACTTAAATGGTCTTTATCTTGGTTACCTTAGAACATCTCCTGATTTTGATATTAGAGACTATAAAGGAACAAACTACAGAATCTCTGACGGAGTTACTACAGTTACTCCAAATTCACATAGAAGTTATCGAAGAGCTACGGGTTCTTACAGATCTTTTGACAATGAAACTGGTTCTTTTAGCTATGCTGCTCCAACTTACAACAATCCACTTTGGACGCTTAATGAACAAAAGAACTTAAACACAGTTGAGCGATTCGTTTTTTCACCAGAATTAAACTACGACCTGGCCGACAACTTAAAGATTGTTGCTCGATATAGTATTGATTATTTCCAAGATAACAGACAACAATACTGGCCTTCAGGTTCTGCTGGTGACGGACGTAACGGATTATGGAGTGAAGACCGTATATCCAATAAAATTAACAACTTCAAGATATTTGCTTTAGGTAATACTAGCATAACTGATGATATTTCAATGGATTATACTGTTGGTTACCAAGCAACTGAAGAAGGATACAGAAGATTGAGTGCTGGAGAGACAAACTTCACCAACCCTGATCAAGAATTTCTGAATACTGGAAATACTACGAGTGAAAACTCCAACCCAGATTCTTACAATGCTTTGACAAGACAAAATGGTGGATTTGCTGTTTTAGACTTTTCAATCTATGATAATATACTTCTTCAATTGTCAGGACGTGCTGAAACATTATCAACTCTTCCTGGAGCTGGAATAATTTTCTATCCTTCTGGATCTATCGGTTATAAGTTAACAGACCTGATTGGAAGTGATGATATTAACTTTGCTAAAGTAAGAGTCTCTTATGGTGAAGTAGGAATTGGTGCAAATCCTTACGCTACATCAACTGTATATGGACCTGGTGGAATTTTCTCAAGTTGGGGTGATGGTTTAGGAGGATACCTTTACGGTAATCCATTTACTCAATCAGCTTCAAGAGGTAATCCAGATCTAAAAGAAGAAAGAAAAGTTGAGTTTGAATACGGTATCGACTTAAGAATGTTTGATAACGCTATTACGCTTAATGCAACTTATTATGACAACGAAACTAGTGATGGTATCATTGCATTACCTATTCCTGGTTCTAGTGGATTTACAACTACGCTACAAAACGCAGCGGTTATCAGTAATAAAGGTTGGGAAATCGATGTAACTGGACGAATCCTAAGAACACAAGACTTTGGTATTTCTGTAAACGCTAACTACACGCAAAACAGAAACATTGTTGAAGATTTAAAAGGAAGTGCTTATTCAATCTTAAACGGATTTACATCTACATCTTCAGGTATTGCAGAAGGTTTTCCTTTTGGAGTAATTAGATCTGGTGTGTACGAAAGAGATTCAGGTGGAAACTACGTGCTTAACGCAAATGGATTCCCTAATGCTGATCCAGAGAAAAAAGTAGGTGCAGGTGATCCGAACTCCGACTTTAGAGCTGGTTTCGGATTAAACATTTATTACAAGAATCTTTCTCTTACATCAGTTATCGAAACTTCGCAAGGTAACGATGTATGGAATGGAACTTACGGTGTATTACACTACTTCGGAATACATGAAAATACAGCGGTTAAAACTGTAAACGACACAGGTCAAACAATTGTCAATTCTGCAGGAACAGAAATCCCAGCAGGAGCAACCTTTAGAGGGTATCTTGAAGACTTTGGTGGTGGTCCAGTCGCTATTGATTCAGAATGGTGGACTACTAACGGTGGTGGATTCGGTGATGTTGGTGAACCCTTCATTATGGACGGATCTTGGATCAAGATGAGAGAAATAAGTTTAAGCTATGACTTTACAGAACCTTTTGTAAAAAGCTTAGGCTTATCTAGTCTTTCCCTATCAGTATCAGGAAGAAATATTTTCCTATGGTCAGCTATTGACGGATTTGACCCAGAGAATAACCTTACAGGTGCTTCCAGAGGTAGAGGACTTGAATACTTCAGTAATCCTGGTACAAGTTCAGTCTTATCTACACTAAGATTATCATTCTAAAACATAAGAATCATGAAATTTAAAAGTTTATTTTATTTAATTTTTGCTTCACTTTTACTAGTTAATTGTGAAAGCTACACTGAGGATCTAAATGATGATCCAAATGCATTTATTGTTGCTGCATCCGATTTAATTATTGGTCAGACACAATTGACTGTTATTCAACACATGGGAAGTAACAACGCGCGTTATGGTGCTGTTTTTTCAAACCAAATGAGTGGTGGTGACAGACAGTATTTAACTTTAAATACGTACTCCCCTAACGCTGGAAATTATAATGACATGTGGAATGATACCTACACACAAGGTATCAAAACTGCACAGATTATAATTAATGATGAAACTGCAGGGCAAACCATTAAAGGTATAGCTGAAATACTTCAGGGTACAATGTATGCTGACATAGCTACACTTTACGGAGATGTACCTTTTAGTGAGGCTGTAAACTCTGAAATCATAAACCCTGCTTATGATGCACAAGCAACGGTAGTAAGTGGTGGGATAAGTTTAATTTCAGCTGGAATTAATAAAGTTGGTACAACTTCAATTGCTGCCGGTTTCGGTGGTAACAGACTTGCTGGAGGTACCTGGGCTGAGGCTGGTAATACTCTTGCCGCTAGATATAGTCTAATAGCGGGTGATTACAGTGCTGCAATAAGTTATGCCACAAATGGAGTTTCTTCAACTGACAATGATCTTGTTTCACAACATGGTACATCCTTAGACAATAGAAACTTATTCTATCAGTTTGCAATCGATGAAAGACAAGATTATCTTGTTGCCACAGATGCACACTCTGTAAACTTGTTAAATGGTAACGTTGCAAGAGCTCTAGATACACCAGGAAATAGTTCTGTTTATGCATCTTATTTCTTAAACGACGGAGATAGAGTTTTGTTAAATACTGATGACGGTGGTAGATTCGCACAAACCAGTTCTATGAAATTAGCTAGTTATGTTGAGAACCAACTCATCTTGGCTGAAGCTAAATTTAAAACTGGAAACGAATCTGGAGCACGTGAACACTTAAACAATGTAAGAGCTGATTTAAGAGTTCAATATGATTCTGCAGATGGTTTCCCAGATTCTAACGCTTCTGGCAACTTACTTCTTAAACAAATACTCGAAGAAAAGTACTTAACTCTAATAGGAGAATTAGTAACATTCCACGACTTAAGAAGAACCAGAAACTTTATTGGGGTTCCTAATAAGCCAACAGGAAGCACAGGAGCATCAGATTTTCCACAGAGGTTCTTATATCCTCAAACTGAAATCGATGCAAATGAAAACATTCCTAGTCCATTACCAGATTTTTTCGCTCCTACGGCTCTTTTAAATAGCTACTAGGATTTAAAAATAATCTTTAATAAACCCACCTATATGGTGGGTTTATTTTTTTATGCTTCTGAGGAAAAGGCCTGGTTTATCTAATTTTTTTAGAGTATTTAAACTCTTATATTAGTTAAATGAATACACCTTTAGCAGAACGTATGCGTCCTAAATCTTTAGCTGAATATTTTGGCCAAACCCATTTGGTAGGTCCTAAAGGAAGTTTAACCCAAATGATTCAAAATGGGGTATTCCCTTCCCTGATATTCTGGGGTCCTCCAGGTACTGGTAAGACAACTTTAGCTCAACTCTTAGCTAAGGAAAAAGAGCGCCCTTTTTACCAGCTTTCTGCCATCAATGCTGGGGTAAAAGAAGTCAGAGAAATCATTCAAAAAGCTGAAAATTCAGGAGGTTTATTCAATGGTAAAAGCCCAATCTTATTTATTGATGAAATACACCGATTCAGTAAAGCGCAACAAGACTCCCTGCTTAATGCGGTTGAAAAAGGAATCATTACCCTGATCGGTGCAACTACTGAAAATCCGAGTTTCGAAGTGATCAATGCCCTACTGTCACGTTGCCAAGTATACATACTTCAAGCCCTTGAAAAGAAAGACCTTAAAAAAATTCTTACTACTGCGCTTAAAACTGACAATCAGTTAAAAACTAAAGATATTAAAATAAAAGAGTCTGAAGCGCTGATTGAACTTGCTGGGGGTGATGCACGTAAACTCCTCTCCCTACTTGAATTGGTAGTGCAAAATCAAAAAACAAAAAAAATAGAAATAAACAATAATTTAGTTTTTGATACTGTTCAGACCAATACTGTACTTTTCGATAAGAACGGAGATTTTCATTACGACATCGTCTCTGCCTTTATCAAATCCATCAGAGGAAGCGATCCGAATGGGGCTGTCTACTGGTTGGCTCGCATGATAGACGCTGGTGAGGATATTGCTTTTATTGCCCGTAGAATGCTTATACTGGCAGCAGAAGACATCGGTATTGCAAACCCAACAGCATTAGTCCTTGCAAACAACACCTTTCAGGCTGTAACAACGGTTGGCTACCCTGAGGGTAGAATACTATTAAGTGAATGTGCACTATACCTCGCCAGTTCTCCCAAGAGTAATCGTGCTTATAAAGCCATTGATCTCGCACTGGAGAAGGTAAAACTAACCGGTAATCTTCAAGTACCTATTCATCTCAGAAATGCCCCTACTAAATTAATGAAAGATTTGGGGTACGGTAAAGGATACCTGTATGCGCATGACTTCAAAGATCAATTTGCAAAACAAGAATTCCTCCCTTATGAAATCAGCGGTACAAAATTCTACGAGCCTGGAGAAAATCCAAAAGAGAAAAACATTAGGGACTTTTTAAAATTTCGCTGGAAAAATAAATACGACTATTAGGTTTTTCTCCAGAAGAAAGGCGTCAATATGATCAATACCGTAAACAGTTCTAAACGTCCAAGAAGCATTAAAAAACTAGCCCACAATTTTCCGGGATGAGGCAATGCTGCATAAGTACTACTCGGACCAAAATCTCCTAAAGCAGGACCTACATTTCCTAGAGTTGAAGCAGATAGACCAACTGCAGACTCAAAATTGATACCTAAACTCCCAAATCCTACAGCACCAATGATAAAACTCAGCATATAAAGTATAAAAAAGCCCAGTATGTTATAAGCAATAGAGTCACTCACCGTTTTGTTATTGTAACGTGCTTGAATTATAGCATTGGGATGCAAAGCGCGCTTGAATTCCAAAAAACCACTTTTTATCATCAGCATATGACGAACTACTTTAATCCCTCCTGAAGTTGACCCTGACGAACCTCCCATAAACATTAATCCAAAGAAGACGACCGATAAAAATGGAGTCCATTGAGTAAAGTCAGCAGAAACAAAACCAGTAGTGGTTATTACAGCAATTACTTGGAAAAGTGCTGCTCGAAAGCTTGTTTCGATTTGAGGCCATGAAAAAGAATTTTCTAAAACTGCCGTATTTTCTTGATTTAAAATTACAGCAGTAGCCAGTAAAGTAAACACTAAAATAAAACTCAGGTATACTTTAAATTCTTCATCGGCAATAATCTTTTGAAACTTTTTAGTAAAAATAAAATAACTCAGGACAAAATTTGTTCCTGCCAATAGCATGAAGAAGCTGATAATATATTGAATTAAGGGCTGATCATTCCAAAAGGCAATACTGCTGTTTTTTGTGGAAAATCCTCCTGTAGATACGGTGCTCATCGCATGATTAACCGCATCAAAAAGTGACATTCCGGCTAGCCAAAGCAATAGGGTTTCCAAAAAAGTGTAAACTACATAAATCAACCAAAGGCGTTTTGCTGTATCGGTAATTCTAGGATGTAATTTGTCACCCCCAGGGCCAGGTGCCTCAGCAGTAAACAATTGAATACCGCCAATTCCAAGGAAGGGAAGAATTGCAATTGCTAAAACAATAATTCCCATACCTCCTATCCAATGCGTTGTACTACGCCAAAACAATACTCCTTTGGGTACAGCTTCTATATCGTTTAAAACTGTTGCCCCTGTAGTAGTATAACCAGACATTGCCTCAAAAAAACTGGATGCAAAGTCGGAAAATGTACCCGTCAACAAATATGGAATTGTACCAGATACTGCCATGAGTATCCACCCAAGACTTACGATCAGATATCCTTCCCTTTTTTGAATTTGTTTTTCGTGTTGGCGTCCAAACAACATAAACAGCGCACCAATTGAAAGAACCAAAAAAGCTGCAAGCGTTATTTCGAAGGCAACTCCGTCTTGGTAGCTGTAACTGACTAAAGCAGAGAGCAACATTAGCCCTCCATTAAAAAGGAGTAAAACCCCCATTAGAAATACTACGATCTTATAATTGAGATTTAGCATCTGCCCTACTTATAGAAATAACTGCTCAATTCTTTTGATGGATCGCGGCAAGCAACACACCACAATACGGTCACCTGCTTCAATCTTATAGTCGCCGAGCGCAATAATACCAACCCCTTGTTTAATCACCCCTCCAATGATGGCGGTCCTGGGGAAATCAATGTCTTTGATCCGATAATTTGCCACTTTAGAGCTGGCGTTAACAACAAATTCCAATATCTCTGCGTTCAAATTATTTAAGGTTGTCATATCGACTACATCCCCTTTTCTTATGTATCTGAAAATAGTGTTTGCTGTAAGTAATTTTTTATTGATCAAGGTATCAATACCAATAGAGTGAGACAACTGAAAATAATCCATGTTCTCGACCAAAGCAATGGTCTTTTTGACATTTTTTGTTTTTGCCATAAGGCAAGACATAATATTGGTTTCGGAGTTTTCAGTTACCGAGATAAAAGCATCCATACTGGACAAATCTTCTTCATCTAATAAATCTGAATTTCTTCCATCACCATGGATAACCAAAGCGTTGGGAAGTAGATCAGCAACCTCAAATGCTTTTTTCTTATTTTTTTCTAAAATAGTGACCTTAAATTTCTTCTCACAAAGCTCTCTAGCAGTATTGTATCCTATTTTACCACCTCCTAAAATCATGATATTTTTAATCTCAGTTTTTTTCTTACCTGTTAGCTTATAAAGCTCTTCTACTCCTTCTTTAAGGGTAATAAAAAAAACAGTGTCCCCCTCTTCAAAACAAGTATCCCCTCTGGGGATTATGGTTGTTTGTGTTCCTTGTCTTTGAATGGCAATCGGCATAAAGTGTACATCAGGGAAAATCGACGCTGCATCCTTGACTGTTTTCCCAACAAAAGGAACATCCCCATCGAGTTTTGTTCCAATTAAAGTCAATGCACCTTCTTCAAAACCGTAACTATTGGAAAATGCTGATTGATCGAGTAACTGCTGGATTTCATTTGCCGCCAGTTCTTCTGGAGAAATTAGTTCATCAACACCGATTTCTTGAAAACTGATAGTCTCTTTCGCTCTAATAAATTCAAAGTTTGATATTCTTGCGATGGTACGCTTAGACCCCAATTGCTTGGCGAGTGCACAAATGGTTATGTTTGTAGCCTCTTCTGAAGTTACTGCAATAAATAAATCCGAAGAGGCTACTTGAGCTTCTTCCATAAGTGATAAGGACAATGCATCTCCTTTTATTGCTTTGATATCCAAGTGGGATTCAGCATACTTTAATCGCTCTTTTTCTGTATCAATCAATGTGATATCAAGCGATTCAAATGAAAGAAGTTTTGCCAAATGGAATCCAACTTCTCCGCCCCCTGCTATAATGATTTTCATATGAATGTATCGAAATACAAGCCAAATATACGAATATTAGGAATGGAAGTCTAAAATTCAGGCCAACTTGAAAGCCAAATACCTATCTTTACCCAGCTATGAAACAATCAATTAAACCCGATCAAAATAAAGCTGAAACTAAGAAAACTCAGGTAACACATATGTTTGATGGGATTTCTAAGAGTTACGATATTCTCAACAGAATCATTACCCTTGGGATTGATGTGTTATGGCGTAAAAGAGTAGTCAACTTACTCAAAAAAGAACAGCCCAAAAGTTTATTAGATATTGCAACAGGGACTGGTGACCTTGTCATAGAGCTTGCCAAAATTGATGCAGAGAAAATTATAGGTTTAGATATTTCTCCAGGCATGTTAGAAATTGGCAAACAAAAAGTAGTCAATAAGAAATTGGACCATAGAATTGAAATGCAATTAGGGGATTCTGAAGCGCTAAAGTTCAAAAATGAAACATTTGATGGTGTCACTATTGCCTTTGGTGTTCGAAATTTTGAAAATTTAAATTTGGGCTTACAAGAAATTTTTAGAGTCTTAAAACCCAATGGAACTTTGGTTGTTTTGGAAACAGCTGTCCCCAAAAACCACCTCCTCAGAGGGTTTTATTCCTTTTATACTCAAAAAATTATGCCTTTTATAGGAAAATTATTTTCAAAAGATCGTTCAGCTTACCAATACCTTTCTGATTCTGCAGCCATTTTTCCCTGCGGAGATGATTTTAACAATATTTTGCGTAAAAATGGGTTTATAGAAGTAGAAGATTTCCCACAAACCCTAGGGGTTTCTTCCATTTATTTTGCTAAAAAGCCTTGATGTTTTAAATAGAATAAAGTTTATCCTAATTGCTTGCCTTTTCGCAAATGCAGTTTATTCGCAATATCCCGTTGTCAGGGAACGCCTGATCAACCTCCCTTCTTTTGACAAAAAACTTGTTCATTACGGTTATTTTTTGGGGGTAAATCAATACGATTTCAAATTTGAGTACATTCAAAATTACTACAAAGAATTAATGTTAAAAGACATAGCCGTTGAACAACAAAAGGGTTTCAGCGTTGGTTTAATTGGTGACCTTAGGATAAATGAATATATGAATCTTCGTTTTGAACCCGGTTTATTTTACAACAAACGAGGACTGGTCTATCCAGAATATGCTGAATTTACTAGAGAAAATGACCGTTACAGAGAACTGAAATCAACTTACATTCACCTTCCTGTTTTATTAAAAATCAGCACAAAAAGAATCAATAATTTTAGGCCATTTATAGTTGGAGGCTTTTCCACCGACTTCAACCTTTCTAGCAATCAAAAAAATTCTGATGACAACGCCAGTAATGTCTTTAGGGTAATGAGCCAAAACATCAATTATGAATTGGGTTTAGGCTTTGATTTTTACCTGTACTATTTTAAGTTTTCACCCTCACTGAGGGGGATATTCTCCATGCAAAATGAATTAATCCCAGACAACGATCCCGAAAGCCCATGGACGGGAAAAATCAACAATATGTTTTCAAGAGGAGTCGCCCTTATTATCACTTTCGAATAGCTCAACTAGGTCGAAATATTTCGCTTAAAAAAATTGCGCCAGCAGTAGCTACGTTTAAACTCTCTGCCCTATTCTCACCCAATTTAAAATATGGAATAGCTAATTCCTCATCCAAAAGAGCAGTAAGCTTGTCTGAAATTCCGTGAGATTCACTTCCAAATACAAAGCTGGCCTTTTTGGGTAATGTGGCATCGTAAAGTGAATTCCCTCTAGCAGTAGCTCCGTAAATAGGTTTATTCAAGTCTTTTAATGTTTGAGCTAAATCACTTACATACTGACAATGAACCCTCACAATAGAGCCCATTGAGGCTTGAATTGCTTTCGGATTAAAACAGTCTACGGTGGTCTGACTGCAAATTAGTTCTGACAGTCCAAACCAATCGCATAAGCGTATTAAAGTTCCCAAATTCCCAGGATCACTGATTCCATCCAAAACAATGCTGATTGATTCATTTAAGATTTCTTTCCTAGGAGGCATTTTAAAAACACCTAATACAGGAGAGGGTGTTTTAAAATGAGTCAGCTGTTTCATCTCTTCCATACGAATCACTTCAGCATTTGTGTGAAATGAAGGGTCAGTAGAGTAAAGCGACTCATAAACCCAAGAGGAATTCATTAATTCTCGAACCACTTTCTCTCCTTCAGCCACAAAAAGTCCGTTGGCTAGACGCTGCTTTTTTTGACTTAATTGAAGGATTTGCTTACGTTGGTTCTTAGAGAGCATAAAAATGACTTATTTTTGAATTAAATTCCTAAGTGTGTTTCGTCCACGAGCTAAATTAATAATTCTATTTCTTACAGGCCTTACCCTTTTTGGATGTTCTGGAACCAGAGTTTATCGGACCCAGCAAGTATTGATTGATAAAAATGAAGTCTATCAGGAATCACAACTCCTTAAAAACAATCCTGTCAATTTTATCATCACCACGCCTGCTAATAAAAAATTTCTAGGCATCCCGATCAAAAAAATGCTTTACGAAAGTGCGCATCCCGAACCTCAAAAAAAGTTTGAAGAATGGTTGGCAAAAAAAGAGAAACGAAGAAAACGCCTGGAAAAATGGTTTTCACCAAAACAGGTTTCTGCATTAGAAAATTATTCGGTTAAGTTTAATGAGTGGTTAAAAAAAAATGGTGAACCTCCAGCTGTTTTAGATATCAACGCAATTAATACCTCCAAAAAAAGAATCCAACAATACTATAAAAATTTGGGGTATTACAACGTTATAGTAGATCATGACACCACTCATACCAAACCTAAAAAGGTAGTTTTACAATATCAAATCTACCCAGACAAACAGTACGAAATTGATTCTATTAAAACCCAGATTGACTCTCCTCAGATAGAGAAAATTTATACTTCTAATACAGCTACTGCCATTATCAAACGTGGAGATGCTTTTGAGATTAATAAATTTGAAAAAGAAAGAGAACGGCTATTTACCTTATTTAGAAATAATGGTGTCTACAATTTTCAGCAGAACAGCATACAATTTATTGCTGCAATAGACAGTACCGGTCAAGACTTAAAAATTCCAGTTACAATTGAAATTCAAAATCCACAACAGCTTGTGAATGAATTTTCTACTACAGTTCCTTACCAGACCTACACCATTAATGAAATTGAGGTTTTTGTAGATGATTTTAACGCTGGGATCAACATCGATCAATTTACCGATTCGATTCAATACAAAGACATTACACTCTACAGTAAGGGGAAATTGAAATACCGCCCACAAGCCATCACTTCAGGGATCGCCATTAAAAAAAAACAACCCTACAGCGATCATGACCGGACGCTTACCTATCGCTATTTTACAAATCTTAAAAACTTTAAATACCCCAGTATAAATTACAGCCTTATTCCAGAAAAAGAAAATCAACTCAAAGCTTCAATTTTTTTGACTCCTAGAGAACGTTTTTCCTTGGGTTTTGATCTGGACTTTTCACATTCAAATATTCAAGATTTTGGAATTGGTTTAGGTGGTGGACTCGGTATTAGAAATGTATTTAGAGGTGCTGAATCACTAGAACTCAATATCAAAAATACACTTGGTGCTTCTCGTGATATTGCACAAAAGGGGGATCAGTTTTTTAATTTATTTGAACTGGGGGCAGACCTCAAATTGAGCTTCCCAAGATTGGTGTTCCCTTTTTTTGAAAATGCTTGGACCACTCCTGAGATGAATCCTGTAACTCAAATGATTTTAGGAACAAGCATACAGCAAAACATTGGACTTGATAAACAATTTTTTAAATCCACTTACCAATTTGACTGGCAACCTAAAAAGAATAAGAAAGTGCAAATAAAATGGATTGATCTAGAATTTGTAAACAACAGAAATCTCTCAAATTATTTTAACGTTTACCGAAATTCATACGACAGATTGAATTCCATTGCAGCTATTTACAATACTCAAACTGATTTTCAAGACGTTGACGGCAATCTGAGTATACCAGAGGGTACGGAAGGTTTTATCAATGCGGTTTTAAATAATGAAACTATTTTAAATCAAGAAAATCCAGACTTTAAGACCGTCAATACTGTAAAAGAACGTCAAGACAGACTTACAGCAAACAATCTCATTTTAGGTTCTTCATTCAGTTTAAATTTTAACAGTCAGGAAAGTATTTTTGATGAAAATTTTTATCAACTCAGGTGGAAAGTAGATTGGGTAGGTAACCTTTTAAACGGTGTGCTTCGAGCTGTTAATGCTCCCGAAAATGATCAAGGGCAAACCCAATTGGGAGGCGTAAGTCCTTCCCAATACGTAAAATCAGAAGTAGATTATATCAAACATTGGCCTTTAGGAAATGAACAAGTCATCGCATTTCATGCTTTTGGAGGTCTAGCAGTTCCCTACGGCAATGCGAATAACATGCCTTTTTCTCGATCGTATTTTTCTGGAGGTGCTAATGACAACAGAGCATGGAAAGCCTATAAACTCGGTCCTGGAAGCAGTAATAATATCAATGAATTCAACGAAGCCAATTTCAAACTCGCCTTTAATATCGAATACCGTTTCCCTCTAAGTGGCCCCTTAAAAGGTGGACTTTTTATCGATGCAGGAAATGTTTGGAATATTTTTGATGATGTTGATGATACTGCTTTTCGATTTGATGGGCTGCAAGACCTTTCCGAGATTGCAATTGGTTCTGGAATTGGTTTGCGTTACGACTTTGATTTTTTTGTTTTTCGATTTGATACAGGCTTTAAAACCTACAATCCTGCATTGCCTAAGGGGGAACGCTGGTGGGGTGAGTACAAGCTCAAAAATGCTGTTTTTAACATTGGAATTAATTATCCTTTCTAAGTCAAATAAGTTTAATATTTTTGCCCAAACCAAATGAATTAAATGAATCATTCTATCCCCTCCGGTGTTGTCACCGGAAAACAAGTTCAAGAAGTCTTTAAGCTGGCAAAAGCGAAAGCCTTCGCATTACCCGCCGTAAATGTAATCGGAAGTAATACTATTAATTCAGTACTGGAAACAGCTGCTTCATTGAACAGTCCAGTTATCATTCAATTTTCGAATGGTGGAGCTCAATTCAATGCAGGAAAAGGGCTTTCCAACGAAAACCAACAAGCTGCGATTTCAGGCGCAATTGCGGGCGCAAAACACGTACACGAATTGGCAAAAGCCTACGGTGCTACTGTAATTTTACATACAGACCACTGTGCTAAAAATCTACTGCCGTGGATTGATGGACTCTTAGATGCCAGTGAAGAATTTTATGCAGCTCATGGAAAATCACTCTTCAGTTCACATATGATTGATCTTTCAGAAGAACCAATCGAAGAAAATATTGAAATCTGTAAGACCTATTTAGATCGTATGTCTAAAATGGATATGACTCTAGAAATTGAATTGGGAATTACAGGAGGTGAAGAAGATGGGGTTGACAACAGTGATGTTGATGTCTCTAAACTGTATACACAACCAGAAGAAGTCGCCTATGCCTATGAAGAACTTAGTACAATCAGTTCTCAATTTACCATTGCAGCTGCTTTTGGTAACGTTCATGGTGTATACAAGCCAGGGAATGTGAAATTGACTCCAAAGATTTTGAGAAACTCACAAACTTTTATCTCTGAAAAGCACAATCTCGAGAAAAATACCATCGATTTTGTTTTTCACGGCGGCTCCGGTTCTACTCAAGCAGAAATTGAAGAATCAATTGGCTACGGGGTTATTAAAATGAATATTGACACTGACCTTCAATTTGCATTTACCGAAGGAATTCGGGATTATATGAACGATGAAATCGACTATTTAAAAAATCAAATTGGAAATCCTGAAGGTGCCGACCAACCCAATAAAAAGCACTACGATCCTAGAAAATGGCTTCGATTAGGAGAAGAGACTTTCAAGTCACGTCTAAAGAAAGCCTTCGAAGACTTAAATAACATAGACACTTTGTAGGGGAAGATTAATTTATATATTTGAGAAAATCTACTACAGATGAGCTGGTTTAAGAGAAGTGAAAAGGGAATTCAGACCAAAACTGAAGAAAAAAAGGACATCCCTAAAGGCCTTTGGTACAGGACTCCTACAGGGAAAGTAATAGAGTCTCAAGAACTGGCAGAAAATAACTATGTCAGCCCTGAAGACGATTATCACGTTCATATTGGAAGTAAAGAGTATTTTGAAATCCTATTTGACGATGGGCAATTTGAAGAGCTAGACATCAAGCTAAAATCCAAAGACTTTTTAAAATTTGAAGACTCAAAAAAATACATCGACCGTCTTAAAGATGCCCATAAAAAAACAGGCCTTTACGATGCCATACGAGTAGCGGTTGGACTTTCTAAAGGAAAAAAACTGGTCGTTGCGAGTATGGATTTCAAATTTATCGGTGGATCCATGGGCTCCGTAGTAGGAGAAAAAATTGCTCGTGCAACAGATCATGCCATAAAAAATAAACTACCCTTAGTGATCATATCAAAATCAGGAGGAGCGAGAATGATGGAATCGGCCACTTCATTGATGCAAATGGCTAAAACCTCGGCTAAATTAGCCCAGCTAGCGGAAGCAAAACTTCCCTATATTTCGCTATGTACAGATCCGACTACGGGTGGAACTACGGCTTCCTATGCCATGCTAGGTGATATCAATATTGCTGAACCCAAGGCATTGATTGCCTTTGCAGGACCACGTGTCGTTAAAGATACAACAGGTCAAGACCTCCCAGAAGGGTTTCAAACGAGTGAATTCCTCCTCGAAAAAGGCTTTTTAGATTTTATTTCTCACCGAAATGAACTCAAAAATAAAATCAATTTATACATTGATTTGATCCTGAATCAGCCATTGAGAAATTAGGCTGTCGGAGTTAACACCCATTTTATTCAATCCCAATTGGTTGTTTAATCCTTCCGATGTT
>CENT01046151.1_pt1 | contig 15981 bp, 13 predicted proteins | sample 530141 | NCBI WGS metagenome assembly CENT01 (sample SAMEA2591074, study PRJEB7988) | marine metagenome | isolation source: saline water (ENVO:00002010), including | reverse complement strand
GGCTTCTTCTACGGCCACAACTGGCGTCAAGAAAATTCGCAATTCTTCTAGACGCAGATCATCTTTCAGAGGAGGCCGCTAACTGCCTGCTGAAAACACTTGAAGAACCACCTCCCGGAGCCGTTATCATTTTGGTAGGAACAACTCTTGAAAGACAGCTACCCACTATTCGATCTCGGTGCCAGATTATACGCTTTTCCACTCTGTCCGACGGTATTATCAAGCAGGTTATCCAAACAGAACAGCAGCAAAATGGTGAAGAGTTAACAGATTCAACATTGGCAGAGATTGCCCGCATTGCTCAGGGGAGTCTCTCGAAAGCAAGGCTCTTCCTCGATGAAGAGCTCACATCATTCCGAACAAAACTTTTCACAATGCTCTCAGAAAAGCCCCTGCGTGGAGTTGATCTCACACGTGAAACAATTGGCATTGTCGAAGCAGCTGGGAAAGAACCTTCTCTTCGACGAACTCGACTACGCCTCGTTCTGGACTTATCAATTGATTTTTTCCGAACAAAGCTCCATGTAAGTCATGGTGTGACCTGTCCTGCAGACGAAATTCTTGACTCTACAATCAGTGCCTGGAATGCGTCACCAGAAGAAATAACACAATGCATTGAGCACTCATTGGATGCACGGCAGGGTGTAGATAGAAATGCGAACTTAGGTATTCTAGTTGATGCCTGGACGGCAAAGCTTGAGCGAGCATAGCGCGACGAAAGGCTCTCTTCCCTGCCTGAGTTACCTTGTTTCACTCAAGATACCCTTCAGTTGTGAATTTTTATCGATTTTCTAAGTGATAATCATTTTTCCGATGATTTCTGTCGATCCAATCTTTCAGGCGGTGGCCTGAGCACTGCTCCTGATTACTAGGTTGTCACTCTGGTACCAAAAAGCGGTACCGGTGTTTTTAGGATTGACAGGTATGTCACAAAAGCGAGCTTGTGCTATTTTCGCGACGTCGTTCTTAGCTGGACTTCTTGTCACGGCTGTGGCTTTTCAACCATTTAGCAGCACATCAGTGGATACTCCTTATTTTGGATTTCCTGGTGAGTCCGTGGATCGTACTGCTCAGAATAATCAGGCTGTACCGGGAGTTATTACAGACGCCCAATCTTCACCACCGCAGATTACCGAGCCACTTAGTCTTTCTAACCTGCCAAATGAATCAGCAGAGTCTTTTAGTAATTCGCTCCGAGACCATCTTCTGACACTCGGTGAAATACACACAAACACGACCAGCTTTCCTCAAGCAGTAATGCTCTCCACTGAAGAAATACTTTCTCTGGAGAATCTTGCAAAACGGGCTGACAATGGTTCTGTCTCTGTTACTGCATTCAATGGAATCCCCGTTTCCGAACCAACAGAGCAAACAAAAGATTCACTCCAACCATTTGAACTTGATGAGCCGGCAAGAGACTCAGGAGAGCAATTCGTACAATCGCCAGTGAATGAAAATCGGAGTGCATTAGAAGCACAACCCGTTATGGAACGGGAACCTGATAACTCTGAAGCACATGCGGCCGACATTGCCACGTCAGTCGTTGCTGAAAAGCCAGAATCATTGGTTTCGAATGATGATTCGACATATCTGAAAACGCAGCCTCTTGCTTCTGCACTACAGGCCGCAGCCGATCGTCCAGTTCCGAAACCGATGGACACACAGGGCCATGTGAGCGCTGATACGAATGTCGAATCACCAGACTCACTGCGGTCTCTTGTTTCGCGTACACAAGTTTCAAGTACACAAACGGTTTCACAGGATCACCCACAAGTTGAAGCCAAGAAAGCCGCTCCGACTCCAGAGTCTTCTCAAGGACCATCTGACGCCGTAGTAAAGGGCCTCCAAGCAGCGGCTGTCGCGCTCGACAAAAAAGTAGAGAAGACGGTACCTGTGCAAAGTCTTTTGACACGAACTTTGGGGCAATCAACAGCAGAACTTCCCCCTGATGAGAATTCCAGCAGCAAGGCGATTTATCCATCCAAAACGGAGACCAAACTGCCTCTCTCATCAGCGAATACGAAGAAGATTGAGCCATTTTCAGCAGAATCAACAAAAACGCTTCCTTCGCTGCCGCAACCCAAACGTTGGAACAATAATCCTGATGTGCGTCTTACCCCTCGGTACGCTCGACCACATACAGAAACTGCTCCAGCTCCTCCGCTCCAACTCGAGCAGGCCGGAAACCCACTTGCAACACATCCAAAGAACTTCAATTCGGACCAGCACCTATCATCTGATAAAGCCTGGGTCAATCTTGACGAGGGCACATGGTCGGAAGCCATTACAAGTACAAAAGTAGAGTCCCCGGTATCGTCGGATACACCACGGGAAAGAATTGTAAAACGGCTGTCCGCGGAACGTACAGCAACTGCATCACCATCGCCACCGAACGCACCATTACCGGTTTCAAATCCTCTTAACAATACAAAGGGGAATTCAGCTACTGAACCTCAGCCAGAGCCACCAATAAAACGATTTATTGAGAGATTCAGGCCAGCGTCAGGGCCAACGCCGGGGGAACGCATACGTGACCGCATCAGTCAGAATATCAAGCGATTTGAAGCCACTACACTGGCAACAGCCACATCACCAATAACGGCATGGCCACCACCAACAGAACTCTTGCTTGAGCTTGATGAACTGGCCGCGGATAGCCCTCCGCGGCCATCGTCATATAAAGACATTCGTAAATGGGTGGAACAGACGGCGTCCATTTTTTCTTACATTGCGACAACTCGTGGTCCACATGATCTTCAGGCGAAACCCGCTCTTATCGCTCTGGAAAAATGCTTCGATGATGGGATGGCTCTGGCTGACACTCTTCCCGATATTGATCATGCAGTTCAGATTCGGCGAGCCGCCTTTGCCGTTAAACGCCGAACAAAAACATGGCATGCCGCTGCAATTGTTTCTGAGGGACTCACAGAACAAACAGATGCTGAAAGAAAAACACTGGAAGACATCTCTTCTCTTCTTGCATCACTCGAAGACTTCGAGGTGAATTCAAATGCCATACGTGCTACAGAAGTCCGACAGGCTCTCTCGGCGGTAGAGAAGTCAGAGTTATTACAATTCGACACACTTCGCGAGGCAGTCATTCATCACTATGCAGCACCAAATTTTCGGGTCGCTCTCGATGAAGCATTTCTCACAAGACTGATGCCGGAATCGCCAAGCCAAACCGAAACAGTACGAGATGTCATTCTTGGAAAACCCGTTCGAGGTCGACGCGTGGTTGAGCAAATAACATCTGTTGACCTGACTCCCGATGCTGATGAAATCTGCTTTGACCTCATCGTTGACGGCCAAGTTTCAACCTATGCAATAACTGAAACCGGGCCGATAGCACTTACATCAAGAGGATCCGGCCAATTCACCGTAAAAAAACCGATGAAAATTTGTCGTGAGGGTCTCATCGCAGGCCGATCGGTAGCTTCGGCGTCGAACCGCGCTCGGCTCATGAATGTTTCTACAAGTTTTGATTCTGTACCACTCATGGGTTCCTTACTGCGGACACTTGCTCGCAATCAACATGCAGACAGTCTCCCAGAAGCAAATCGAGAAGTCGCTCAAAAAATTGTCTGGCAATCGTGTCGCAAGACAGACAAGGAGTCAGAGGAAAAATTTACAGCACTATCAAATCAGATTGAAGACAGCTTCTGGCAGCCACTCGTACGACTTGGCCTCAGTCCGACTCCATTTATGGAAACAACAGAAGACAGGGCTACACTTCGGCTGCGGCTCAACGCTGACACCCAGCTGGCGGCTCATACCCCTCGGCCTCGTGAGCCAGATGGAACACTCTTCGGCTATCAAGTTCATGAATCAACTATCAATAACGCATTTGAACAACTCGGGATTAAGGGCCAACAACTTACACTGGAAGAACTCTTTATTCACGTACAACAACAGTTGGGTTTGGAACAAAAGATTCCAGAAGATCTACCGGAAGGTGTTTCCGTTGCATTTGAACAAGTTGAACCAATTCGTGTTGATTTTGAACAAGGACTTATCCAGGTAAAAATCTCTATTGATGCTCTCGAGAGTGGTCGGCGAAACTGGTATGACGTTATTGGCGGCGTTACGTACAAGCCCGTCGCTTCTGGAAACACTATTGTTCTACAGCGAGAGGGGCCAATTCGTATCAGTGGACCCGGGCACCGAGGACGGATTGAATTCGCATTACGAACAATATTTGGGAAAATTTTTCCGAAAGAAAGACCGGTGCCGATAGTGCCCAGGAAATTCACCGACCATCCTCGACTCCAAAATCTTACCACTCTGCAAGCTATGAGTTGGGACGGTTGGATTGCAATCGCTCTCGGTGACTCACCACAACTCCAGACGGCAGAAATTCCAGAAGAACAGCCGCCTGTCGTCCGCTAGAAAACAGCACGTGACCATCCCCCGTATATTTGTAATGCGGACGGGTTGCAAACAAGGCGTCTACCTCTGACAATTTGGGGATCGACTTCTACCCCCTCTGCTTCTCCCGAAAGGACGTCATCGTGCCAAACCCGTCTGAGTCACACCGAATTGAATCTGACAGCATGGGAGAGGTTCGGGTTCCCTCAGACCGTTACTGGGGTGCTCAAACTGAACGTTCACGTGACAACTTCAAAATTGGTGTTGAACGCTTTCAGTGGGGGCGTGCTGTGAAACGTGCCCTGGGCATTTTGAAAAAAGCCGCAGCTCTGGCAAATGGTGAACTTGGACAGTTACCGGAAGAAAAAGTTGGCCTCATAGTACAGTCTGCAAATGAAGTTATTGATGGCACGCTTGATGACCATTTTCCACTTGTTGTATTCCAAACCGGTAGTGGCACACAGTCCAACATGAATGCCAATGAGGTCATTTCAAATCGAGCTATAGAGATTGCCGGTGGCGACATGGGTTCAAAAAAACCAGTCCACCCCAATGATGATGTCAATCGTGGACAATCTTCAAATGACACATTTCCAACGGCAATGCATATTGCTGCCGTAGACGTTATTCATAGCCGTCTGATTCCGGCTGTCCAGCTACTACGAGATGTATTCGCTGATCTTGAACAGCGATATGGGGCGATTGTAAAAATTGGAAGAACTCATTTACAAGACGCAACCCCAATAACGCTGGGCCAGGAAATCTCGAGTTGGCGCACACAACTGGATGAAAGGCTTTTGGGAATAGAACGCGCTTTACCGGGCCTCTATGAACTGGCAATTGGTGGCACTGCCGTTGGAACGGGCCTCAACGCCCACCCCGATTTCGGCGAAAAGGCCGCGACTTTTATTTCCAAGGAAACAGGCCACCCCTTTATCTCGGCACCGAATAAATTTGCATCGCTTGCTGCTCATGACGCACTTATAGAAGTAAGTGCGGCTGAACGTGGACTTGCGATGGCACTTCTCAAAATTGCCAACGACATCCGCTGGCTAGCAAGTGGCCCACGCTGCGGCATTGGTGAAATTGCAGTACCTGAAAATGAACCTGGCAGTTCAATAATGCCCGGTAAAGTAAACCCAACTCAGTGCGAAGCATTGACTATGGTTTGTGCTCAGGTTTTTGGTAACGATGCAACAGTAGCCTTTGCTGGGAGCCAGGGCAATTTTCAACTGAACGTCTACAAGCCAGTCATGATTCATAATGTATTAGAAAGCGCGGATTTACTTGCAGATGGCTGTGATTCAATGCGTGTTCATTGCGCAACAGGAATAACACCAAATCTCAATCGCATAGAACAACACCTCAACGATTCGCTTATGCTCGTAACAGCACTCAACACACACATCGGGTATGAAAACTCTGCAAAGATTGCAAAAAAAGCCCATGCCGATGGAACAAGCCTGAAAGAAGCAGCAGTTGCACTGGGCCTTGTTACCCCGGAGCAATACGAGGAGTGGGTTGTACCTGTTGAAATGACTCGCCCACTTGCAGTTTGATTCTTGAACTGTTTTGCTCTCACCGTAACCCACAAGTCAGAACTGCATGCGTCGATCTCACTTCTCAGAAGGAGACAGTTCCACGGATTCGTCGTGAACTATCTGAACACGGATCGCTCCTCGACACTCTCGAAGCTGGCCTGGTGGATTATTAATCTTCAGAAAGAGTGGTCCGCTTCGACGGGCTATAAAATCTATTTCGGCACCTTCACCGGTTAATTCAAAGCGGGATTTAGATCCTTTGTTAACCCACTGAGCTGCAAGGAGCCTTCCCAGAGGCTTGCCACGATACCAGTCAATTGAGATGCCATCAGCTGTACTTTTCAACTCAAGTTGACCATCTCCTTCTTGGATGGCACCTACTGTGCAGAGGCCTGTCGCCTGAAGTCGGTAATGTTGGCCGGCTTCCAAGCACCAGCCTGGATTCTGCCAGCCACGATCAGCGGCCACAGAACTTGCTACCCACTCATTTGGAACGAGATCTCCTTGAGACCAATCGATAATCATAGAGTCCGTGTCGTATCCGTAATCAATTTCTGAAATAAAGGCATTGAAGTCACGGCTTACCACAGTCGGATTCCAACCTGCATGTGTAGTTAAACGATGGGTCATTCGCTTATCGAACGGATTTTGTTCCATTGCGACAAACGCCTCTTGGTACCGCGGATGAGTTGTCAGAAAAGCCACAACCGACCACGCTAGCGCATAGGAATCAATCGTTCCATGACGTGTTGGACGGAGCTTAAATACTTCTTGAATTCCTGTAGCTCCACCTGCGTTGTAAAGGCGATGGATCATCTCAATACGACCAAGCTGTTCAACATCGTTCGATGAGGATGGTATTGGAGTGTGCTCATACGTCTCTGTATCTTGCATCAGCCGATGTGTTGCCAACCACTCCGCTATGCCTTCTGTATACCATGTGGGTGCACTCATATTGAGCAAGGTCGTGGTAAATGCATGAACGCCTTCGTGCAGCATGAGATGGCGTCGATATGCTGGGTTTGACTGATCAACGAACCAGAACCTGTAGTGATCACAATAGCCATTTGTGAAATCTGGAATCGCATCGGGCAGCAAGCCGGCCTCTCGAAATCGCTCTCGATCAACAATCAAACAACCACAGACCTTCCAGTCTGAGACAACTGATAATGGAATGCTGTAGTAGTCTGCCCAGACATTGACAGCCTCATCAAAAATTTCTGGTAATTTTTCTATATCGTCACCAACACGACGAGGACGGTCTGTAATCAAAACCAGATGATCGCCCTCGAAAACATGTAAACCTGCAAGCTGCGATCGGTGAATGAGATTCCTCCAATCAAAACTCACTGGTTCCGAATACGTCTTTGCATGAACCGGAGCTTGCTCACTAGCGTGTACATGAACTGGGAGAGACAGAAGAGTAAGCAACACGAGAAAGACGCCTTGCTGCATCATGCAGCATGTCATTGGAGGGCATTTCCAAGACGATATTCGGCTGTCTTTAAGCGGAAGAACTCCTTCCGACCGGGACTGTTCCCAGAACTTTCCAGCGTGCAAGAACCACCTCCAACCAGGAGAAATGGGGGGACTGATAAAGAAAGATAATACGTTAATTTCCATAAAGTGAGCTGAATTAAAAGGATTTTCCGGCTCCAGCAGCTGTGTTGTGCCGAAAAATAGAAGAAGAGGTGACCATGTCTTTGATCGTTCCAAATGCTTTTACCAGCCAGCTGTAGTTCATCATGATCAAACCCACTTTGAAAAAAACGTCTGTCATTTCAGTCACTCGTCCGTGTCGCAACTGGTTCATGTATTTCTGTTGTTCATTGGTTGGTACGACAAGTTTCGCCCAGCAGGTCATTATTGCACCAGGAGTAACCCAGGTGCCAGTAAGCCGTATTCAAGCTCCTGGATACATTCCGCCGCCACCGATTGTCCGTCGACCTTGGTGGTTTACAGTTCAGACAGTTTCTGGTCCCGGCGCTGTCATGCCGGTACCACGAGTGACACATTACCGTCCTCAGCCCTTCCGATTTCCAACCGCAGCGCCAGTACTTGCTGGTAAACCAATCACCCCACCAACAAGTACTTTTCCTTCACAATGGGCTTCGGCTCCGCCGATAACGCCGTCCGCGCCGGTGGCTCACAAAACTGAATTGACACCGCCGTCCTCTTGGATTCCCGGCGTTCCTTTACCACCCCAAAAAATAAGGCAGGAACCGCAAACACCACCCGCGTCTCCAACACCACCGACACACGCAGCGCCCTCCCTGGCAACTCAACCACCGCCTTCGGGTAACTGGGCAACGATTGCGATTGATGCAAGTAAGCCTCAGGCCAACGCTGTGGCAGTTACAATTCCTGCTGAATCAGGTGCTCTTTTGGTGGCACAGCCTCAACAAAATGCCCCTCAGAAGATCACTACATCAGCGCAGCCTGTGAGCATCCCTCAAACACCAGCAGTTGCGACTGTCCCCTCCCCCACTGCCTCGGTTGCTTGGTGGCGATGCATTGGCGTTACCGACGGTGACACGTTTACCTGCCTTGACACAGCAGGGAAGCAACAAAAAGTACGAGTTTCTGAAATTGATGCGCCTGAACTTGGTCAACCCTATGGACGTACCGCGCGGGACACACTTGCAGACTTAATATTTGGAAAATTACTAGCTATTATTCCGATTAGAAGTACTTCAGATGGACTCGTGGTCTGTAAAGTCTCTGCAAACGGGAAAGACTTAGGGCGTGAGATGGTGATTGCGGGTGCAGCATGGCCAGAGCCACAATCAGAGAGCCAACTCACCAAAGACCAACAAGATGCCAAAGAGGCTAGACGAGGCCTCTGGTCAGAGGCGTCGCCGACACCACCGTGGGAATTTCGAAAAGCAGCCATGGAACCTTGGCAACAAGCTGCCTAAGTCATTCGTGCTCACTCGTAATCAATGGCTGACCGTCTTCTGCGATATCGACATGGAGCACCATAGGATTGCAGCAAATTGGACAATCTTCAACATAGTCTTGGTGGAGTCCTTCAGTTACATCGACTGGCACGACTATCTCTTCACCACATGAGTCACAGATATAGTACGCCTCTACCTCTGCAGGTTGCATATCATGCCGATTGATACTCAATCCTAATCGGCTCATCTGCACATACTCGTCTCTCTTGTGTTTCATATTCCTACTCCTCAAGAAGACTTTCTAAACCGTCGGAAACATTAAACGTACACTCGAAATAATACTCATTGCCACTCAGAAGCGTAGGTTCTCCATTAAAAATAATGGAGTGGGGGTAGAAGAGAGAACACACAATCGACCTACACGAATATTTGCCAAATAAGATTAGCCTTTGAATCCAGGTCTTTGGCTCCTCAAAGAACATCACCTGGTCTACTGAACCAAAAGGTAACGTATCTGTTCAGGCGGAAGTCGGCCAAAAGAAATACATTTGGACACTCCGTCGAGAGACACTTATGCTGTTACCCTTTCAACAACAGTTTCAAAGAGCAGATCGTTACGCTTGAAAACTCTGATCATGTTTTGAAGGTTTTTCCACAGTTCTTTCTGCCGCGGCTACGGCCTGCACACTCTGGTTGAAACACCATTCTGAGCAATGAGAGAGCGGGCGACCGGATTCGAACCGGCGACAACCAGCTTGGGAAGCTAGTGCTCTGCCAACTGAGCTACGCCCGCAAAGTCTGCGCGGTCCGTTTTCCGCCTATACCTTACATTAAAACAAGGAGTATTCTCATGGGTACAATACGGAACAGGTCAGAGGCTCGTTTCTATCTACAAGACTGCCTCAGTTGTTCTCGTGTATTTAGAATTTAAACAGGAATAAGTGATGGCGGACAATCCAGAACAACCAAAACAAGTAGAGAACAGCAATACTCCAGCACTCCGAAAAGAAAACCAGGAGACGGTATCTCCTCAGAGTGGATCGATCAAGAATGACCTGTCTCAACAACCCAAGAAACGACGCTACAGCGTCCTGGGGATGGGGCTGCTTACATTCGTCCTGATTGCGTGCATAACAATTGCATTGCTACCACAGTGGCTTGTCTCCGCGAATGGCGTTCGTCAACTCATCATCCGATCAGTTCCGAATTTACAGGGAGATGTTTTCGTTGGCGCAGCGTCAATCGGCTGGTATTCGCCGCTCACAATACAAGACATTGAATTCCGTTCCGCTCGTAGCGGACCAACACCGATACGCATTGGCAGCATCGAAGGCACGCAAGGCTTGCTTGAAATTATCAGAAACGGTGGTCGGCTTGGACTCGTAACTGTCAAAGATACACAGCTTCATCTTTCGTATAACGAAAACCATGTCTCAAACCTTCAAGAAACCATTGGCATAAAGCCTCGAACAAGCCAATTGAGTAACCACTCAGACAACCCATCGCCACCCTCCCAACAGCCTACGGGACCAGCCGATGAGCGCGTTCGTATTTCAGTCAAAGATGCGCGTATACGAATCGAAGGCCCGTGGACAAGCTCCCCTTGGGAAAGTAAAGCGATTGAAGTTGAGGCTGTTCTAAACCAGTACGCCGACGGCAGAAAGGAGTGGGCGTTGACCCCCGTCACTCTTCTAGATCATGCTCAACTTAACGCTTCTGTTGCTGCAGGGGCTTTAGCCTACGCTGCACCTATTCTCGCAAATACAACTCGTGCAAGTGGTGAGTTTTCCCTCATCATTGACGAAGCTCGATGGATTGTCGGAGAAGAAAAAACAGCTACGGTTGACGGGTCTCTTACGCTTCATGCGGTTGACGTTGGCCCAGGGCCAATGGTGGCAAAAATCATTGCTGCATTGCCTGGACGACTTCCGACACCTCCCACAGTACGGATAGCAGAGTCATCAAAAGTACACTTCCGGAAATCAGACCGTCGCATCCAGCATGAGGGCTTGGCATTTGGAATACCCCTCAAAACTTCTGGTGATCGACTCGACATCGTATCCGAAGGATCCGTCGGTATCGATGATCGCTCAATCGATCTTACGCTCTCCCTACCAATACCCGATTCACTGCCCACCGACCGACCGCTCTTTGCAGCACTCGCCGGAAAAACCATAAAAGCGTCTGTAGAAGGAACTCTTGATGATCCCAAACTTCAATTAGACGCCTCATTGAAACGGACCGCGGCAGATGTCGCTACTGATTTTATTCGAGAATTACGGGATAAGAAAAAACAGACACCACTGGATGAGGCATCCCAAAAAACTGGTGGTAGTCCGGAGCAGCTACCATCATTACCAGATAGCGATCCAAGCATGAACAATTCCACGAGCCAGATGACTTCAGAAGAAAAGGTTGGAAACGCACAAAAACTTGATCAACTCAAAGACCTACTTCCTGCTGATATTTCTGATGACCCAACCACCGATGCGGTTATCGATGCCGTGGGTGGGCTTCTTGACGAGGTTGCAAGGAGGCGAGCAGAACGAGAACAGAATAAGAGCAAAGATCCTTCAGCCGCCCCTCAACAGGATCGACCTGCACGACGATTTCTACAAAAACTTTTGGATACTGGTAGTGAGGATAGGCCCGCCGATACACCGGCGAATTCTCAATAGGTCGTATTTTCTAGCATGCGATCCATGCAATAAAAAACCGGATCCTGCATAACACAGGATCCGGTACTTAATCTATGAATCTCAGGGCAGATTCGTGCATGTTGCGTAAAACCGAAATTAGGTTTTAGCTGGAGCTTCAGGAGCTTCCTTCTTCTTATTCTTCTTAGCTTTTTTAGGAGCTGCTTCTGTAGGAGCAGCTTCTTCGGTGATGACGGAGCCACCACCACAGTTACCGTCTGCACATCCGCTGGTGCAATCAGAGCATTCCGCTGGTTCACAACAGTCTGCTTTTCGGCTTTGACGACGCTCAGCAAGACGCTCACAAAGCTTGTGACTACGACCATGACAACCACAACGGTCACGCAAACCTGCAACAGCAGTAGTGTCGACACTAATCAAAGTAAAGGCGATCAAGGCGATGAACGCCACCAATGAAATTCCCAGAAAACGCTTCATGTCTTTCTCCGAAACAAGTTAAGTGGTGCCGTATTGCACCGGGTTGCCGTCAACACACAAATCCGACCCGGGACGGCCACCGGAGCAGAGCAACCGAAAACAAAACTTGTCCTTGAAAGCTCGTCGGAACAACCCGCGGCACCCCCCTGCAGGTGTTGCAGGTCGGCCGATACTTCCACCAAGCAAGTTTGAGGAAAAGGCTAGCAGTCAAAATAAGACTGTCAAGCAGATTAGGAGGGTTAGGGGGTTTTTACGGGACTGTTGACAAGCAGATATGCCTACGTGGCCGTGACGAGGCGTGTACCACTATTGGTTAAATCATCTGAATTCAGGCAAAAAAAATGAGAAGCTCAACTCCCGGCCACAACAAACCCCTTCCAAGGAGGGGATGTGCTTGTTTGGCAGAATGTGTGCCAGTTTGTAGGAAACGTGTCACGAACGGCGCAACACCACAAAGAACTCGTCGCCAGTCTTTCGTACTACTCGACAACTGTCCCAGAATTGCCAGACGCCGTACGGGTTGCTGGTTCTTGAGTTGCGTCCTGCATAGCCAGTTTGGCCCGTCGCGTAATCTCCTCTGCCACAAGCCGCTGTTTCGCGAGCATGTCTTCAGGATCTTCGAAATCTAACAACAAAGGTGGCATATCTGGGAAAATTCTCATGGCCATACCCACTACACGCCAACCCTCAGGATCAAGCCTACATACCCAGATCACGTTATCTGTGGTTGTGAAACCCTCTGCATCCGTATCTGTCCACGTGGTTGCCACGTGAACGATATCATCAGTTCCCTCGACAGTTTCACAAGCCCCTACTCGATAGGTCGCCGTATCTTTCACTGGAGGAGCAACAGAAAGACCCAACTCTTGAGTTTTTGCCCGAGCGACGTCTGTCAGCATTGCCAGTGCAGAGTTCTCGTCTCCACATTTTATTGCCTCAAGAAATGTTGTTACAGCGACTTTTGCTGGCTCGATGTTCGCGGCAACTGAAGGCTCAGCTCCTCCTGCCGAACACCCTGACTGACTCGTCAAGGCAAGCATGCAGCACCCGGCTATAAACGAAATCAGCCACAGTGAAACAGCTTTTTTCAAACGCTGCTTATACAAGTCTCGCAGGCCGCCGATCGGTGACGGATTAGGAGAAACCATTGAAAAGCCTTTCTTTGGACAAAGTACGCCGAAACTACTCTGTGCGTGATACCATTTACGCGCGTGCGCACGTCGCGATATCTTGCCGACGGAGTGTATTCTCGACTCTACAGATCATGATGCCCAAGATAGGATGCGGTCAAGGTGAAAACTGGCATTCAGAGAATTGGTCTGAGCCACACCAAATTGCCCTGTCCACCCGAATAACGCAAATCCACATTGAACAAATTTATAGACAAATCGATCATCGCACATTCCTAGCAGGGATTTACGCTTTGAATATCAACACACAGTCAACCTGGCCCAACGGGTTCTCCACGATAAAACAACGTGTTTGGTGGCTGCTTCTGATTCTCTTCTTGAGCCACGGTCCACCCTACGGAATCGGACTGGCAGGTCCAACAAAACGTCAAAAGGCACCACAACCCGAGAATCTTCCTGAAAGTGAAGTGATTGAACGAGATGCCTTCCGACTTCTTGTCGGCCCAAAACCTGATTTCAGGATAACGCCCGAATCAAAAAAAACGAATGAAACAATCCAAACCGGATCTGAGCTGGCTTGGTCACAACTCATTTCAGGATCAACACTCGATGATGAAATTAAAACTGCAATGCCTCGGTTAAAAAAGATCGTTGCAACAAAGACTTTTTTTGACAGTCATATTGGTGATGCAATTGATGAATTCCGACTGCTGTCTGTTTGCTTTGGAATCATTTCTGCTTACGACAAAGAAGAAGACGTGCGTTCAAGTTGGAAGAAAAACGCAATCGGCTACCGTGACCGATTTGAAAGATCAGCCTATCGATGTGACCGGGAAGGAGGAGCTTCATTTGCAACCGCAACTACGAGCGTCGGAGATCTTGAAAATTTAATCCGTGGTGAAGTGAGCAGCTTCAAAAGTGATGAAACGAAACCGTTCCAGTGGAGCCAACTGTGTGAACGATCATTACTTATGCGTCGCTTAAAACTTGCTGATGAACGACTGACCTCTGGAACGGCCTCTGCAAAAAGTTTTTCAAACTCAATTGATCAATTGGTTCATGCGGCGGAAATAGTGGCTTGCTTTGGCGAGTTACTCGTGCAACCGGAATTTGTTGACTGGGACGACTCTGACTACAAAGCGCATGCTAAGAAAATGAAGGAGTATGCTTTGGAAGTACGGGCTGCTGTCAACGAAGGAGACTACGAAGATGCAAGAAACGCAGCAAAGTCAATAAGCCAAGCCTGTTCAGCATGTCATGCCGACTATCGATGAATTCATTCGTGAAAATCCTGACGTGTCTTCCTGCTGGTTCCTACTGACGCAGCCATTCCAATGGACTCAAGTCAATTAGTTCGGCCAAACCAGCTTCAGCAAGTTCACAACCCGTAACGTACCGATGCTCGTCACACCATTTCCGAATCAGGCTGGCACTGTCAGAGTCTTCCGCTATACCAAAAAGACGAATCAACAGACTATCCATTTCAAGCTCAAGACTAGAAAAGTGACGTGACCATTCGGTCGCCTCACGGATACCAACCTGCTCTTCACTTTGCCATTTCATTGGATGAAAGAGCAACACGCTGGATGCCGTCACAAGGCGACGAGCACATGCCGCAAACGGCCAAACTGCCGCCGAAGAACATTCTCCTGTCACAATTCCTGTCGCTTGCAAACCGCGGAGGCGAATCATGGTGACCAAAGAATTCGCTGTGTACGGGTTCCCGCCGGGTGAATCAAAATAAATGGTGCACTTGCTGCCAGGCTCAACTCCAAGCAATTTATCAACAAGATCAGCAGCGTTGTCTGTAAGGTCACCTACTATGGCAACTTCTGATGGGGCGTCCTGATCTTCGTTACCTGCTGATGATGGGTCTGTCTCTGTACTTTTTGAAAAATGGGCCATTCATTTTCTTTCCGGAGAAGATGTTTATACTTCTAGTAGCCGTTTTACGCGGTTATATCTCTGCAATAGTATATCGATGCTTCTTGAAAAATAATGCTCGTAAATCCATTGCTTCGAACCTGCGCTAAACAACAACTCACTATCATAATCTCATGGGTATCATTTGCCTTTGCCCAAATGGGCATCGCACAAATCTCAAAGATCGTTTTGCTGGTCTACGAGTACGTTGCCCGCAGTGCGGCGAGAAGTTCCGAGTCCCCCTTCAAGAACATACGACGAGAGAACAAAAGTCACCATCTTTGCCAACTGGTCATCAATCAGAGTTTGATTCACCATTTAGCGGTGACGGAGCAGCTTCACAACACGTGCGTACTCAACCCAACGTGCGCGAGAGCCAAAGCGCGGATGTCGTTCCGGCGGTACTTGATGAAGCCCCCAGTCAGTTATGGAGAATTGCACCTCCCGGTGGTGAACCGAGTAGTGCAATGGAAGGCTCGGAACTACTGGCCTTGCTGTCATCCTCGAAAATTAGCGCACATGTCTACGTGTGGCGAACGGATTGGGTTGATTGGAAACCAGTGGCAATCGTTTTCCCAGATTTTTTCCGAAATCAATAGCGCCCTCAAGTTCTGCCAAGTAATCTTCTGCCCATCAAGAGAAGGTGATAGCTAATTTCGTAGGCATGCATGCGGATACCAATGAATTACAAGGCACTCTAGTTGATCCGGTCCCAGGTTGTAGACATTGCATCAATGCTTGAGCTCGTCGTTGAAAGGTTGCCGACGGAGAGCCTAAACGAATACAATACTGAGATTCGCTATCCATCTGCAGGAAAACGCCTACTTATTGAAACAGATGGTGATGCTCAGTGACAATAAAAATACTCCTAGCGCACCTCCGTGCCACTTGCGCGTTATGCAACAATTGTAAATCAACACCATTCCCAAGGCATTCTCATGAAATTACGATCCAACTGTACTATGCATTTGTCTCTATCCCGACT
>CENT01065315.1_pt1 | contig 16012 bp, 14 predicted proteins | sample 530141 | NCBI WGS metagenome assembly CENT01 (sample SAMEA2591074, study PRJEB7988) | marine metagenome | isolation source: saline water (ENVO:00002010), including | reverse complement strand
CAGCCGGTACCAAACGTTCGGTGACGATCCCTTCTGACGCCAACGTCATGGAATTGGGCGATTACACGCTCATGCCGGGACTCATGGATATGCACGTCCACCTCACCTCTGATGCCACCAAACACGGCTATAAACGTCTGGCGGATTCCTTACCGCGCGTCACGCTGACCGGTGTAAAACATGCCAAAGCCACGCTTATGGCTGGCTTTACCACAGTGCGTAACGTTGGTGCCCCCGGCTTTGCTGACGTGGCCTTAAGAGATGCCATTAACGATGGCGACATTCAAGGGCCACGGATGTTTGTGTCCGGCCCGTCGCTGGGCGTAACCGGCGGGCACTGTGACAATAACCTACTGCCTTATGAATTTCATAGCGTGAGTGAAGGCGTTGCAGATGGGCCCTGGGCAGTGCGCGAAATTGTGCGTCGCAACATTAAATACGGCGCTACCGTAATTAAATTCTGTGGCACCGGCGGCGTATTATCAAAAGGCACCAAAGTGGGTGTGCAGCAATACACCTTCGAGGAAATGCAGGCCTTGGTAGACGAGGCCCACATGCGCGGCTTAACTGTTGCCACGCATGCGCACGGTACCAGTGGCATTAAAACAGCCATTAAAGCCGGTGTAGACTCGGTAGAGCACGTTAGCTTACTGGATGAGGAAGGCATTGAGCTGGCACTCGAGCATGGCACTTACTTCTCGATGGATATTTACGTTACCGAGTACATTTTAAGTGAAGGCGAAAAAGCCGGCATCCTGGAAGAAAGCCTCGCTAAAGAGCGTATTGTGGGCAAGCGTCAGCGTGAGAACTTCCAGAAAGCCGTGAAAGCCGGGGTGAAAATGGTGTTTGGTTCGGATGCCGGGGTTTACCCGCACGGCGACAACGGCAAGCAATTTGCCCGCATGGTGCGCTTTGGTATGACACCAATGCAGGCGATTCAGGCAGCCACCATTCATCCTGCCACGTTGCTTAAACAACAAGACACGTTAGGCAGTATCAGCGCCGGTAAAAAAGCCGACATTGTGGGCGTAAAGGGTAACCCGCTGGATGATATTTCGCTGCTCGAAAACGTTGGTCTGGTGATTAAAGATGGCCATATTGTAAAATCTGTAGCCATGTAACTTTCTAATTTTAAATTAATTTTCAAAAATCCCGCTAAAAAAAGCGGGATTTTTTTATGCACACTATTGAAAAAACACCCGCTGCACATATCTCTTTTAGTGTCGGGGCTTAATGATAAGACCGGCAGTACCATCGCCGCTAAGCGGGGTGGTATTAAACCTAACTTTACATATTGCTTAATTGCGAGGATATGACTATGCGTACTATCGATCTATCTCCACTTTACCGTTCTTTTATTGGTTTTGACCGTCTGGCATCCATGATTGATGCAGCTTCTCAAAACGGTAATCAAACCACTTACCCGCCTTACAACATCGAGTTAATGGGCGAAGACAAATACCGAATCAGCATGGCCGTAGCCGGCTTCAGCAAAGACGATGTGACCATCGAAGTGCTGGAAAACGCGCTGACTGTGGCCGGTAAAAAAGAGGCCGAGGAAAGCCAGGATGAGGAACAAAAACGTCAGTTCCTGCACAAAGGCATTTCTGAGCGCAACTTTGAACGTAAGTTCCACTTAGGCGACCACGTAAAAGTAACCGGCGCTAACCTGGAACACGGGCTACTCAATATCGACCTGGAACGCGAAATTCCAGAAGAGAAAAAGCCCCGCCAAATTGAAATTGGCAGTGCATTACTGGAAAACAAACAGTAACCACTAAGACATCATCTCCCTGCTAAGCGGCGCTCAATGCGCCGCTTTTTTTATTACTTGTCCTGTAGCGGCTCGTATCTGAGTTGACTATCCTATTATCGGAAGCACTGATTTATTACGACCTGCTATTTTCATCACAGTATCTGCTTAGCTATTGAGAAACATGATTGTTAACAACATACAGCTAACGCCGAAAATAATGCCCACCGCAACACGGTGTATCAGAGGGTAATTATTAATTGTCATAACGGCGCCATAAGCAACACCGCCTGATATCCACATTGCTAAAAGAACGCCGGAAATAGATAGTGTAAAGGAGCCTGCAACCAACATTATCACACCGACAATAAGTAGTGTTTCCACAAAAGCGGCCAGAAAGGCGATAGAATTATCACGTTTATCTTTTGGGGTTTTATGGAGGTACCAATTAATAAGAAATCCCCCACGGGTTAAGCTATCTAAAAAGTAATTAGTACGTTCAGTTGTCATGATTGCGCTTCCTTGTAATCGCTGAAAAATACAACTTCCTGATCATTATAGTCGATTCGGGATTTATCTGTTATTCAAACAAGCTTTGTTCAAAAAGAGAACATCACTAACCCAAAAAGCGTTCAGATTTAGCCTTGCTCGACTTTTGAGAACATCAAACTTAAACCTAATCTGCCTGCAACGACAATTCCACACTGCTCGACTGGGACTGCAGATGCTCCCGGCTGTTAAGTAAAAACAGGCGCCCGGCTTCTACCTTAGCCTGATTGACCAAATAGGCTTTAACGCTTTTGCCACGCTCCTGAGCCAGCGCGGCCAGCTCGCTCTCGGGAATGGTAATACTATCTCTCAAGCGATTGTACATCGCAATATGCAGGGCTCGCGTCACCTGCTGTTCGGTAACGGATTCCTCATTATTGTTTTGCAGTTGCGCCCGGATCCGCTGTTGTTCGTCCTGAATTGGATCCGAAAATGTTTCGCTAAAAAGGGTTTCCAGCGTACTCGCTAACGGCCCCTCAAGGGGCACATTACTGGCAGAGAAGTTATCCGGTAAAGTATCCTGTGCACTGCGCTCAAGAAGTTGTTGGTGTAATTGCGCCACCGCCAGTTCCCGGGCGTCACTCACTGCATCGACGGTGCCCTCAATACTTACCCGTAAACCCGGGCGTTTATTCAGCGCTTCGGCCAGCGTGGTGAGGCGTTGTGTAGCTTGTTCATCGAGCGAGTTCTGGCCTGCGGCAAAATCAACCCGGTTCAGCTCATCCGCACTGCCCACCAGGCTGGCCAGAAAGGTAAACGGCGCGGTCACTGCTTTGGTGATCAAATTGCCCAGGGCATTTAAAATAATCGAGCCGAAACTGAAATCCGGATTATCCAGATCGCCAGACACTTCAAGACCCAGATCGATCACTCCGTCGTTATCCTGCAGTAACGCTACAGCCAGGCCCAATGGCAAACTCAGCGCCTGCTCCGAATCGCTTTTTCTGCCCAGCGTAAGCTGATCAATTACTACATGATTATTACCGTCGAGCTCACTGTTTTGCACCTTATAGCGAACATCCAAAGACAACAGCCCTTTATCAATATAATACCCCATGTAAGTGCCTGAATAAGGGTTCACCGAGGTAAGCTCAGCGCCCTCAACGGCAAAATCCAGATCGAGAAACAATTCTTCTAATAAGGGGTTAATCTCGCCTTTGAGAGACACCGGCGCATAGCTGTCTATCTTGCCATTAATAGCAACCTTCGCCGCACTCCCCGCATCGGAGGTGAGTTGTTCAATAGATCCGTTTAACGACTCAATACTCGAGGCAAACTGCGGTGTTAAGGACTCATCGGCAAAATAAGCACTGCCGTTATTAAGATTGATGGTCGCGATACTGATTGCTAACGGGGAGCCCTCAGCGTCGCCAATTTCTGGCGTATCAACAGAGTCTTCTTCAGCTTCGCCGTTTTCTTGCGTATTAACAGATCCCTCAGCGTTACCGGTTTGCGATGCGTTGTCAGAAGCAGATTCACTACTACGGATAATGGCACCGATATTGGTGCGCTTTTGCTCGTCGATAAGGATTTTTGCATAGGGCTCGGTAATATTAATCGAGGCGATATCCAGCGTATTGTCGTCAAGACTGAAACGTAGATCGGCTATATCCAGGGATTGCCATTTTACCAACGGCTCGTAGTGCAGCCCATCCAGAACGGTCAGGTTATCAACGGTTGCATCACCACTCACCTGTAGTTTTTTACCGCTCTCTGCAACGTGGTAGCGGGTAGTGGCAGACAGTGCTCCTTCAGATAAAGATATATTAACGAAAGGCGTTAAATACGACTGCACCTGTGACAGCGCGATATCCGAGAGCGTCAGTTCACCGGAGACTGCCTGCGTTGCCAGGTTGGCGCTGCCGCGAGTGACTATGTCTCCCTTAGTGGTCTCGGGAATAGCCTGAGAATTGCCGCTGATAGCCAGTGAGACGGCATAGTCAACCGGCGCTGAGAAGTGACTGTCTATTTCGCTGGTTGTCACCGTTATCGGATGAACCCGCCAGTACATGCTCTGTGCAACGGCTTTATCGTGAAGTTGGACATCTCCCTCGCTAATCGCCAGCTCACCCAGCACCACCTGCCAAGCGCTTGATGCCTCTGGCTTTGAGTTGTCTTCGGGTTCAGCATTATTCTGCGCTACCCCGGCGGGCATCAGGAGACTGACTAGATCCAGCCCGTCTTTGTCGTACACACCATTGATATAAGGTGCTTTAAGATTCAATCCGGCAATATCCACACGCTGTAAATCGGTGTCGAGCTGCATATCGATTAAGCTAAAGGTATCCAACGAGATGCGTTGACTGGTTTTATCAGACAGCGCTAGTGAGCGAATGGCCAGCTGGCCGTCATTCGCCCTGAAGCGCACGCCTTGTTCAGTTTCACTTACCGTATAACCCACAGAAAAGTCCAGAGAGCCGTCGGTTAACCGTGCTTTGATAATGTCGTCAGACAGCGGCCATAAGGGTGGCAGAGCAAGGTTCTTTACTACCACTTTACCGGTAAGGGCCAGTGGTGCAAGCTGAAACAGGCCATCTACGTACAAGGTGCCGCCTTCAGTAGTGGTTACATTCACCTGGTACAGATTATCCGGGCTGACTTGTTCCTCGCTTCGTGCGTTATCCGAAATGGTTGCGTGGGTATCCAGATTAGCCAGCTCCAGCGCCAAGTCGGGATAAACCAGTTCAGCACCGCTGACCCGGTCGAAGACTTCTATTTTGCCATCCGTTACGCTTAACAATCCGAGTCGCAGGTGCGGGATTGAGCCCTCTGAGCTCACCTCTTCAGGCTCTGCAGACGCAGATTGAGACTGGATATGTCGAATGATATCCGAAAAATTAAACTCCGCAGTTTCACCGCCCTGCTCACGGGCTAACCGCGCATAAGGACCGTTTAAATAGAAATGCTCAAGGGTTGGTGTAAAGGTTAATAAAGTACGCCAGAATGCCGCATCGGCTTCCAGTTGAGTAAAACGGATAAAGTCGCCCTGTTGATCTGCCTCTGCAATGCGAAAATTCGCCACCCGTACACGTAACAAAAAGGGATTAATCGAGATGGTTTCAACGGTCACTTCTCGCCCGAGGCTTTGCGATAACGCTGCCGGCAATTTCGACGTTAATACATAAGGCGTTACCAGCCCCAGTAACAATGCATACAGCAAATAGGCCAGCAAACACCATTCACCCACACGCAACCAGCGCGGCTGTTGATGGTGACCCTCTCGCCAGGTATTAAGCTTGCTCATAAAAAGTCCATTCCTGATTGCTCCCATCGCGGCTATCTGCGACGCTTATGCCTGTCACAGTAGCAGTTAACTATCCGGCTCACAATTTGCCAGGCAGCATCCAGAGTCGCGCTGCCCTTGCTAGTCATTTATCAATCCAGGACTGACAAACGTTCGCTATTTTATAATCTGAAGTTTTGGCCACTTCTCTAACCATTGCTTGCTGGCTATGCGCTGCTCAAATACGGTTTTACTACGCTGCGGATTGTGAGTGAGTTTCCCCTCAAGCAGAGACTGAACTCCAAAAGGCGCAGCCAGTTCCAGTTGCTCGCGGTCATTCAGACGTACGCCCACAGCGGTTTCCTTTTCCGGCCAGTAGCGCATGGCATCGGTACTGTTTTGATAAGCCGGGTCGTGATTGCGGTGATGCATCATGGCCTGATTTTTAACCTGCCAGTTAACCGCTGGGTGCCAGGCCTTAAGCTGAGCTGTCAATTTAAAGCTTTCCCGGTCATGATTTCCGGGCTTACAGGTCGCATCAAAATAGATAACATCCACATCATTGAGCGGTGTAGGTGGATAGTCGTGCAATGCATCCCAAACCATATTGCGCACAAACCCGGCGGCAATAAAGCAATCCGGCAACTGCAGTACCTGCACGGCCTGTAATAGCTGCATGCGCTGCCGGTCTCGGCTAAGCAATGCTTCAATGGCACCCATACGTCACCACATAGGCCAGGCCGGTAGAAAGAACAAGTCCTAACGCCGTCCACTGCGTTTGCACGCTCCGCCACTGTTCCCGGTATCCGAGATAAACCACTATAGCCAGGGTAGCCGTTCTCATTGATTCGAATAATGGTCGCTGAGATGCGCCCAACAGCAGAAAGCCCCCCCCATAAATAAGCCTCCTCAAACCGGGCGGGAACAGCATAGTGACAGACTGAACAATATAGTTAGCATGAATAAGCGGTTGCCTTTATACTGTATTGCTATCGCAAGAAATGCCATAAAAGCAGGAAAAAAGAGCAAGCTCCCGGGTATAAACCAGACGGAATATCTCACTGCTGCCAACTCTGTGGGTGTAGGTTGCCTCAATCTTTGCCAACTATACAATGGTGTATCACCCGCACGCTCTCAAAACATTTACTTTATATTTTTTCACTTTATCACAGGTTCGCCATCAACTAATCGGCTTTTTATTCAAAAAAGAACCTTGCTGCTTTTATCGCGCAAATCGTCATTTGTCTGCGTTTAAACAGAGCCGAAGGAAAGTGAGTTGAAATAGAAAACATGTTGCAATACTTCGTAACACACAAAATGTTGGAATTGCTGATCAATTGTCATGATTTAAATGTAATGTCATGCTATGCAAACAAGGAAACCAAAACCATGAAAACACAATCTGGCATCAATATAGGCTTCACGCTAGCAGCACTTACCGCTTCTATCTCAGCAAGTGCGCAAGCTCTACAACAGCCCCAAGGGTGGATGTGGGGTTTTGGTGTTAGCGCATCTCAGGATGTTTATGCAGGCTTTGACAACCGTATTGTGCCCATTCCTATTATCGGCTACGCCGGCGAGAAACTGCGGGTTTATGGGCCTTTCGTTAGTTATCAAATGTGCCAGCGCGAGGGTATAACAATAGATGCCCAATTAGTTCCGGTCTTTGCCGGCTATGAAGAATCTGACAGTTTCATTTTCGAAGGAATGGCAGACAGAGACTTCAGCTTTGCCGCTGGAATAAGTGCAAACTACAGCAAGCAAAGCTGGACATACTCCCTATCAACAAACGCCGATATGCTAGGGAAGTACGACGGCTTTCAGGCAACTGCAAGAATAGGTAAAACGTTCAGAATAAATGGCTTCATAATTGAACCCTCTGTTGGCCTTAGCTTTCAAGACAGTAACTATGTAGATTATTACTACGGCGTGCGCCCTGAAGAAGTTACCGCATTTAGAGGTTTGTACGAAGGAAGTAGCGCAACTAACACGGAGTTAAGAGTAGCTGTATCAACCGGTAAGTTTTTAGGCGGCATGAAACGAGTTGACGTAGGCGCCACATTTTTTGATAGCAGTATAAGTGACAGCCCACTCACCGATGACGATACCGCACTAAGCGCTACATTGGTTTATTCGCGTGTATTTTAAACAGCAATTTAAAACCAAGCTACAACTCTCTGACATTGGTTGTGATAGCGCACGATAAAAAATCGGTTTTATCATGCGCTCTCGCTAATTGCACTGTTTGATGGGCTGGAAAAGTCTAAACCGACTTCAATCCTCGATATATAACAAGTTACGCCGGTAACAATGGGGTCAACTAACGCATCATCTTAATGTCTTTGGTGGTCAAAAGCTAAGAGAAACATCCCCTGCTTCACTATCACTGCACCCTGCTGCGCCCACAATAGCCGAAAAATAGCTAAGAAAAGATTCCATAATCATTTGTCAGCCAAATTGAGTCTGGTTTCTGCCATTATTTTTCGCTTTATACAGAGCGCTATCTGCTATATTGATTGTTTTTGAAATAACGTCTTTATCTTTAACGTCTTCAGGCTCTATGGCCGAAACACCAATACTTACCGTGAGATGTTCACTATTTGGCAAGCTAATCTTCTGAACGGCCTCATGAATTCGACTGCAATAATATTCGGCACCGTCAAGATCACTGTTATAAAGCGCAACGACAAACTCCTCACCTCCCCAACGGGCAACAAGGTCACTTTCTCTTACTACGTTGGTTAACGAAGATGCCAATTTTGACAGTACTTCATCGCCATATTCATGACCAAAATTATCGTTAATAGGTTTAAAGTAATCGATGTCGATAAGCACTAAGCACACAGGCACATATTTGCGCTTCATGAATGTAACAATCTTGGTTAGATCACTAGTTAATGCCCTGCGATTGAGTAAAGATGTAAGCGGATCTAACCGTGTCAGTCGAGTAAGCTCCTCGGTTTTTTCTTCTAAGTTCTCTCGAGCAGAAACCAGCTCTTGGTAAAGTTTATCTCGCTCTTCTGCAGGGTACATTGCCCAATAAAGTTTACCTGCAACAAGACTCACATTGGCTACGGCAGGGACTCTTGAACCCGCTTTAGTAACAATGGTTATTTGCACCTCCTTGCAAGTTCCATAATTGAGAAGAATCGGCTTTATATAGCTTTCATAAAAAATGAGTGAGGCTTTGGATAGAATATCCGTAAGCTTTAACGACAGCTCGCTAAAACTTACGTTTAAAAAACTTTCTGCAAAGCTGTTACCTGAAAGCACTTGAGTACTTTCAATATGAGTCACAAACAACAAGCAGGGAAAATGATCTACATCGGCTTGACTCAATCGAGAAACTCCCCGATAGCACACGCCACTTGTTCCGGTGTTGTCATGTGTAAGCAATGCCCTTTCGCCTCTACTACATTAAACACGGAGTGTTTTATCGCTTTATGCATGTAGCGTCCAACCTCAATGGATACAAGGCTATCGTCTTGGCTTTGAATTATCAGGGTTGGTGCGGTGAGCTTCGGTAATAAATGCCTATCATCAGCAAAGAAAGTGGCTTTTGCAAAAGGCTTGGCGTAGCTGGGGTCGGTTGAACAAAAACTATTTTTTAACGACTGTTTAAACGACTCATCATGCCCCTCTCCGATTACCAAGGGAGCAAAATAACTAGCCCACCCAAGATAATTTTTGTCCATTAAATTGATAAGCTCTTCTAAGTCTGCTTTCTCAAACCCTCCCATGTAATCGGGCGGCAAGTTTAAGAAGCATGGAGAAGGACAAACCATGACGAGCTTATTAATTAAGTCTGGACGTTCGATAGCCAGGTGCATGCCAATGGTGCTGCTCACAGAGTGCCCAATAAAAATTGCGTTACTTAGTTCAAGCGCATCACAGATTTCTTCAACGTCTCTCGCATACCCGCTAAGCTGAGAATATCGTTTTTTATTGAATGCACTGAGGTCAGACTGCCCACATCCAACATAATCAAACAGAACGATTTTGTAGTCTTTTTCAAAATAGGGAACAAGGTAGTCCCACATGCGCTGATCGCAGCCAAAGCCATGAGCTAAAACCAGTGTGTTCTCACCTTCGCCGATAACACGCACATTATTGCGCTTCTTAATGTCTATTTTTAAGTACATACCTATCCTGCCGATACTTCCAATAATAGCGGGTTTGCTTACCTTAGCCACTATTCTTTAGCACAATGTCACTAAGCTAAGACTTTAGTAAGCCCTTCGAATAAATCCCTAATTACGAATGAGTGTAGCTTACGATACAGTGAAGCAACTAACTTTTTTAGCTTTGTGGTCATTCCAACGTATTCAGCCAGACGAGATATTGACTTGCTCAAGCGGCAGGTTTACGCAATGGTTTTAAAAAAGTTCTATCTTAGGCTCACGGGCTTCTTCAAACTCGTTTTTCTCATCAGGCGAACACTCGTTAATATCGAAATGAATTTTTCGTTGATCTTCCATCACGTACTTTTCAAACATTTCTTTGGTGCTCAGGTTAAACGACTCGTCAAAGTGCTCTCGGTTATTAATGTATGACGAAAATTGCCCAAATAAGCTTACAATAGCGTCTTGCTCTAGTTTTACGTGCTCGGTGCGCTGGCGAATGATGTCTTGAAATTGAATTTTCGCGATCGCACCGCTTACTTTGAAAGCAACTTCCGAGGCGCTTTGCGAGAAGCACGCCAGCATTTTAGGGTTAAGCTCTTCTAATATGCGATAGTGTGTCGTTATATTTTCCAGCGATTCAGAAAACCCGGTTAATAATTCACAGGTATCGTTCGCGCGAGTCGAGCTGAGCATTTTTTCGCCTTGAACGTGCGCCGCATCGAGCGCTAATTTAATACCCGTTTCAATTTTTTCTGCCGCCTCTGAAGACTGAGAAGATAAAATACGTACCTGTTCGGCTACAACGGCAAACCCTCGTCCGTATTCGCCAGCGCGCGCAGCTTCAATTGCAGCATTAAGCGCTAACAAGTTGGTTTGTGAGGCAATATTTTTAACCAGTTCAGTGAGTTCCTTGAGATTTTCAACCTCACGCATTACCCCTTGAATTGCCTCGGTATCTTCTATTTGTTGCTCTCGCTGTGTGTTTATCATCTCTTTTATATTAGATAAGCGCTGAGCGGCCAATTCAAACTCATCGGCACTTTTTTCTTTACAATTAAGGGCATTCTTCTGGCCTAATTCAACGTTATCTATACTGTCTTGAATACTGTTTTCAATTTCGTATAACGCTTTCATTAGCTCCATCGAGGCATCTTCAGTTATCGCACTTATGCCGTCCATCTGGCCTTTTAATATGGCTACGTAATCATTAACCTGAGAATGGGTTTCACTTAACTGCGACGAGGTTTCCTGCAAATAATTCTCTTGGCTGCTTAGCTTGGCGGCAAACACGCGGTTTTGTCTGCTTTGATACCAAGGCATAAAGCTGATCATTCCTAAAATAGTGACAAAGACGCCCGCATGCACACCCATTATCTCTATAGGTATACTTAGCGACACCATGCTCCCCACTAATGCCACGGTTAACAGCCCAACCCAAAGTAAAAGCGAGTCCTTCATGCTACTAAGGCAGGAATGCGGGGCATTTTATTTGATGAGCCCGGGGTAAAAAGACCATAAAAGCCGGTAAAACAAACAGGTCCAAGGTATAGACCAGACTGAATATCTCACTGCTGACAACTCTGTAGGTACAGGTTGCAACAAATACTGAGGCAGTAGACAGGATCATCAGCGCAGCCGCTAACAGAGCAAAGAAGTTATGGCATGATAATGATGAGAGAGCCTTAACGCTGAGAACTGTCATATATACCTGAGTACAAATCCCAGTAGAGTGAGGGCTGAGATGCCGCGCAGTAGTTTAGAATAAGTCGCCGGCGAGATAGCAGGGAACGTATGTGCACGATGCTGCTCTGTTTTAACGACTGTTGCTGTCACAACCTAACTCTTTAAACAACTGTATTCTTTGTGCAAAGGATCACGCATAGTCACTAAAGTGAATATCCCGGCCATTGTGATTATAAAGCCGGATTTGTTTGCGGTACCCTGAATTAATGTTACAACCTCCAAAATGTTGTCTCTCAATAATGCGTTTACGGCCGAACTCGGTGACTGTCCGGTGATTATGGTTAATGACAACACTAAATGGTTCAACGCGTCCGGCGCCACTGTTGAACAGCAGTAACCACAGTGCGACAGCCAGGTTAAAGCCTAAAAGCATCACGGCCGACTGCCACAAACTGGCCAGAGAGTCATCGCTCAGCGTCACAATCAACGCCACAGCACTAAGTTGTGGCACCGCATACACCAAAGCGTGCACATACAAGCGATTAAGAAATCACAGTGCATCACTTTGCCTGAATTCCATTCACTATCTTCCTTAGCAGAACACTTTCTGCAACACGTATCCTAATATAACGGCGAACTTTAGAAAATCCTTCACAAGTTTACGGTACAAACACTGATAAAGTAGATAAATTCCTCTCAAACACCGAAGCAGAATAGTTTACACTGGCGTTATCTTTTTATACCCCATTAATCAACAGGAACATAAAGTGCCCTCCATGCAGTCAGGCGCTGACAGCCAAGCTTCTTTATCCTTTGCAAAATTAATAAAATTACTCGGCCCGGGCGTATTGATGGCCACTACCGCCATAGGTGGCAGCCACTTGGTAGCCTCTACTCAAGCCGGGGCTAAGTTTGGCTGGCAACTGGCATTGCTTATCCTGGCCGTTAACCTGTTTAAATACCCGTTCTTCCGGGCTGGGGTGAGTTACACCATCAGTAGCAATAAAACCCTGCAACAGGGTTATCTGACCATGGGCAAGCCCTATTTGCTCATGAGTTTTGCGCTTAACGGCATTTCTTCTTTTGTGAATGCCGCTGCCTTACTGCTTTTTTCAGCAAGCTTACTGGGCTATTTTATTCCGTTTAGCGTGGCGTTGCCCTGGCTGGCCGCTGTATTACTTATCGTATCTTTGATTATCCTGCTGGCTGGCCACTACCATGCGCTCAACCAGGTGGCCAAGGTGATCATGATAGCTCTGGTTATCGCCACCATTTCGGCCACCGTGATTGCCTGGCAGCAAGGCCCGGTTGCGCCGGCCGAGTTTGAATCACCCTCGCCCTGGACGCTGGCAGCTATTGGTTTTCTGGTAGTGACCATGGGCTGGATGCCCGCCCCGATTGAAATATCCGGTATCACCTCGTTATGGTTAAAAGAGCAGTGTCACGAAGCTAGAGTAACACCACAATCAGCCTTATTCGACTTTAACCTCGGCTACCTGGTTACATTACTGCTGGCCTTGATGTTCCTGGCGCTGGGTAGTCTGGTATTACATGGCAGCGGGCAGGAACTGGCCAGCGGCGGTATTGGTTTTTCGCACCAGCTGGTAGATTTATATGCATCCACCATTGGTGAGTGGTCCCGTTACCTGATTGCCGTAATTGCCTTTTTATGTATTTTCGGCTCGGCGATTACCGTGTACGACGGCTACTCACGGGCCCTGGCAGAATGCTACACCTTACTCAAAGGCAAACAGGATGTGTCTGATAGTGTGTTTACGGTATGGCTATTACTGGTGGCAGCGGCGAGCTTTGCCATGGTGTTATTCTTCCAGTCGGCGCTGCTGGCTATGCTGGGCTTTGCCATGACCCTGGCCTTTATGACCACGCCGGTATTTGCCTGGCTTAACTACCGGCTGGTAAATCGTCACGATATTCCGGAATCACTCAGAGGCGGCCCGGTAGTACTGTGGTTAAGCCGTGCCGGATTGGTTTATTTGTTTGGCTTTCTGATTGTCTTTATTATCTGGAAATGGTTCCTCTAAGCTCATCAAGGTATCAATAATGAAAAAACTCTACACCTGTCTCCTGCTGCTGGCCTGTTCGTTAAGCAGCTTTGTCACCTATGGAGAGGCGTTTCGAAGCGTAGAGATAAGCACCTCGCAGCAGGCTTTACCGCCGGTTATGATCCAGGGGCCAATGCCCATCGAAGCGCAATATTTCGCGTCCTTACTGAACGATGTACGCACCGAGAAGGCCGGTCAGGCAACGTTTTATATTGGTAATTACCAAGGCTATCCGGTAGTGGTTGCACAGACCGGTAAAGGCCTGGAAAATACCGCCGCTGCCACGGCTATTGGCATTGAGCGTTATCACCCCCGGGCCATTATCAATCAGGGCACATCAGGCGGGCACGATCCCGAATTACAGGTTGGCGACATTGTCTTAGGTAAACGCAGCGTGAATGCCAGTAATTTTAAAACCCCTTTTCGTGATAAAGGTGAGGGCTCTGCTCCACTTGAGTGGTTACCAATGGATCTCCTGGCTTCTGAAGGCAGTGCCGGCGAGGGAGACTCTGCCAAAGATGCAGAGCGGATCCGTTACTATGTTGCCGATGCTGAGTTACTGGCAGCGGCCCATGCGGTAAAAGGTCAGTATAAGCGCGGCAAAGTAGTGGAAGGCACTATCGCCAGTGGTAATTTCTGGAATAACGAGCTCGACCGTATCGCCTGGCTGCACACCCAATTTGGTACCAGTACCGAAGAAATGGAAACCGCCTCAGCAGCACAGATTGCGCACAGCTATGGCATCCCGTTTTTGGGGATCCGGGTCCTTTCCAATAATCTGACTAATGGTGGCCATTACGATCCTTCCACCGCGACCGATTGCCAGGCATTTGTTAAGCAGGTAATCGAACAGTATATTAAACACAACAAAAGGTAGCGCCTGAGAACTACCTTTTGTTTTCTTAGTCAATACAAATATTATGCCGGTGAATAAGGCAGTGATGACTGGTGAGCCACAATGCGTAGCTTACCTGATTTGTCTTTAACGTAGGCAAATGTGTATTCCACTTTGGTTTCGCCCCCCTTCGTATCGGGGGGGTAATAATTGCCCATAGCCACCGCCATGCTGCAGCTGTTATTAATAATCCCGACATTATCAAACTTCACTTTGGTGTAAGGCTTGATGGCAAACCCTTTATCTTCAGAGTAGGCCTCATTACCGCCCACAAAATACGATAAAGCCGCATCAAAGCTCGATCTAAACTGTACTTTCGCAGCAAGCGTCGGTTTAAATAACACGCTGCTCAGGTCGTAGCCGTACATATCCTGAATAAAGTCTGCCGCGGCAGTGGTATAGTCGCCGTCAGATGAATAGACCGATCCTATTCTTACAATCCCGTCGCCCCAGAGTTTCTGAGCCTCTACCACTTCACGTTCTGAAATACACGCATCTGAATAGAGCAAACGATTATCCACCACCGACGCTGCTGCAGTATTTGCCGCAGGCTCATTCATACTGCTTTTTAATTGCTGGGATTGTGCGGTTGCGCAACCTGTTAACACGGCCGAGGAGAACGAAAGAACCACTAACATTTTCAAGTTCATTTTTTGCATAACAATACTCTCTTTTCCGAAGTCAGATAACTAACCAGTGCTGAATAATCACTGCTTGTGCTCATGGTTAAGAATATTCATCACGCCTGAATAAAGCTTGAAAGGAAGATTAAAAGAACATTAAAAGCCGGCTGCCTGAAATAAATGCCCCCTCGCAGCGCCCATTAATCTGCATCAATAATCTGTTGTTTATTGCTTTTCGTATCCCTTAGGGTGTCTATAATTAAAATGCAAATCTGCAATCTTTTAAGTGGGAGCCGTGGATGTTAAGACAGCTGGTGTACCGAAGTCGTGCAACCCAAAAGATGTCGGAACCGGATATCGATAAAATTGTCGCTGACTCAGAACCCTTTAATCAGGCTAACGATGTTACCGGGTTATTGCTGTTTGATGGCGAGTTTTTCTTTCAGGTACTTGAGGGTGAAGGCGATGTGATCCACGGGCTGTTTGAGCATATAAAAACCGACCCCCGCCACACCAATATTGTAAAAGTGCTCGACAGCGCCTGTGCTAAACGCGACTTCGGCAAGTGGAACCTGCGAACGTTAATTCTTAAGCCCGAAAGCCAGTGCTACTGGCTCCCTTCAGATCTCACGGTAAGGCGCGACAGCAGAGTGTTTTCACTGCTAAACAGCTTCGCTACCGGACGCTGGCGTAGCTGTGTTTCGGCGGCCGAACGCGCCACGGTTCAGTGTACTATAGCCACCAGCCAGATTGACCTTACCCCCTACCCTTCCAGCGATATTCAGTTTGCCTTTCAGCCCATCGTAGATACCCGGATTGGAGGTATTTCATCTTATGAAGCGTTGCTGCGTAACAGTGAAGGCCGTTACCCTGAATTAATTCTGGCCGATCTGCCTGAGCAGCAAAGATATGAGTTTGACTTAAAATCCAAAGGCATTGCCATCACTCAGGGAGCCAAACTGTTGCAACCTGGCCAGTCTTTATCGGTTAATTTATTGCCTGGGGCAATAACGACAAACGCACGGGTAGTAAGTCAATTGCTACACTATCTTAAACCCCCTGTGTCAGGATAGTTGTCGCCTCAGTTTTTCATAGTATT
>CENT01097805.1_pt1 | contig 16075 bp, 12 predicted proteins | sample 530141 | NCBI WGS metagenome assembly CENT01 (sample SAMEA2591074, study PRJEB7988) | marine metagenome | isolation source: saline water (ENVO:00002010), including | reverse complement strand
TCAGCGTTCTTTCAGAACCTGCCGAAGCGGGATGCGTATAATACGCTCTTCGTTTTCAGTGTCAACATCTTTTTGAAATTAATTTCGCAAGTTGTTTTCGTTGAAAACCGTTAATTGAGGCTTACTTTACCTTGATTAACGACTTCTTCGTATCCCGTCTGACGTTCCCCGTCGAAGTGGTGCGCATTCTACGCATCCGAGGTTTTTCGTCAACCCCTTTTTTGTTTTTTTAATGCGTTTTTATCAAAATCAGGCTTAAGCGCCTATTTTTACAGCAAAAGGTATATTTCGAGTTATTCTTTTGTCTATATATGTGAATCAATATTGTTCATTTTGTTATAAATGAGTAAAATTTAGATAGCCGACACTTTTTTCTCATAACAATTATTAAGGTAGCATTATGAAAGTCAGCTTAATGCAGTGTTTTTTAGTCAGTCTTGTTCTGGCTGTTTTAGGATTTGTAGTTACTCAACAGGTTTCATTTGAAGGGCAGGCACCTACCATGGTTGCTTTGTCTCTTTTGATTAGTGGTATCGTTACACCATGGATAGCTTCTTTTATAGGGACGAATAAGCAAAGTCATTCTCAGGCTTCTGCTCCCATCACTAACCACAGCGCCGATTCTTCGTCTGATAACGTTTCTACATTATATGTAGGTAACCTTCCGTACAAAGCCAATGAAGCAGCAGTAAAAGCTTACTTTGAAGATCACATCCGTATTCAATCAGTAAGGCTAATGAAGGATAAGAAAACCGGTAAGCGTAAAGGATATGGTTTTATAGAAGTCATCGACGGTGACGTTGAGGCCATTATTGGTCAGTTTAATGATTCGGTATTTCAGGACCGTACTTTGAAGGTCCGACCGGCGAAAGATAAAGTCACTGACTAACCCAAATAAGCAGGCCCCTTTCCAGGGGCCTTTTTTTATTCAGCTTTAAGAGCGTTGATACGCCCGTTAAATAAATGGAAGCGGTTAATCGCGGAAAGCACATCCGGCACGTGTACCTCTTTCATCTGATTAATAACGCCGGTGACCAACTCTTTATACCCCTCCCCCTCTTTTAAAGTCGTATCGAGTAACTGATTTAATGACTTCAGTTCATCCATATATTCTTTAATAGGACGCATGTATTTTTTCAGCTCTGACGAATCCCCATCACTGACTTCTTTATAAGCCGATATCTTTTCGCTGACGACTTCACGACTGTTAAGCTTTAAAGCAAAACCCGCCAGCTCTTTTTCGTCGTATCCCAGGTCAAGGGCTTTATCCAGCGCAGTATCCAAATCACCTTTAAAAAATGATTTGCTGACATCAGTGATTTGCCTGACCAGATCAGAAATAGCGCCGAGTTCATCATCATCCAGTTCGCCCTGCACAGAAAAACTGATACCCCGGTATTCTGAGAACTGCACATTCAGTGATCGCTGGGCAACGACATCGTTTTGCGGCGCCGCAGGCTTCTTATTATCTCCACGACTATCGCCCGACGACGTTATCCGTTCGCTGGCACTGTACTGATACTGGCGCGACTGACCGAAGTTGATTTCTACCTCGTCACCGTCTTTGGTGGTTATCTTTAACCCGCCTGACTGTGACTGGGCATACTGAGCAGATAACGAGGCCCCCACTTCCATGGTACCGCGAAACGGCGATAAGACTTCTTTCTCGATGTTATCGATACCCTCGCCGATAGCTTCTTTACTGTTGCGTATACCATCGGTGATCTCCGGGTTCATAAACCCGGCCAGGTCTTTTTCTGCCAGTGCAATACCTTTGGCTACCCCGGAACGAGCCTGACCAAGCAGATCGGTTAGCTGCGCCTCATCGGCACCACTTTTCGCCGCACCACGCACAACGCCGCCAACAAACTTCAGCACATTAGAAGCTACCTTCTCAAAATCAAAGGCAGACTTGTTTTCCTCAGCCTTGTCAAACTGCCGGTTATCGAAGCGTCTTTCGTTTAACACAACTTCCTGTTCCAGAGAACTTACCAGTACGGTACTGCCCACCCGGGTTTGTGACACAGTAACTTGTGTTGCCTGACTACTTTGCTGAAACTCGCGTGCCTGACGCAAGCCTTCTTGTTGAAGCTGCTTTTTAAGGGCAACGTCCGGCTTTTCAACGGTCGCCTGGCCGCCTTTTGCAGCAGGAATTGAATCCACACTCATAATCTTATCCTCTCACACCTCACTATAGTTATCGGCAGTTAATGAGGATTGTTTAATTTTAATACATAATTAGCTTAACGCCGCTACATTGGAAGTTTTCTGAAAAGTCTCTACAATGCCGCTGCAAATGCGGTACGGGGAACAAAATGAGCACAGCACCAACTACTACCATTACTTATCAGGACCAGCTTCAGGCGAAAGTCGACACCTTAACGTCGCTGCTGAGCCCTTTTTATCAACAAGCGTTGGATGTTTACCCGTCGCCTGAGCAGCATTACCGTATGCGCGCTGAATTCCGCGTATGGCATGATGATGATGACCTTTATTACATCATGTTTAATAAAGAAACCAAGACCCCCTACCAGGTAGATGAATTCCCGGCAGCATCAGAAACCATTAACCGGTTAATGCAGCGTATTATCGAGCTGGTAAAGCCCAACCCTGTGCTGCGCAAAAAGTTGTTTCAGGTCGATTTTCTCAGCGGCTTATCGCAGGAGTGTGTGATCAGCCTGCTGTATCACCGCCAGTTAGATAACGAATGGCAGGTGCAGGCCGAAGCACTGCGTACCGAATTGAATAAAAAATTTAAGGTCAGCGTTATCGGCCGTGCCCGCAAACAAAAGGTCATCCTCGGTGACGACTTTATTATTGAAGAGCTGCCCGCCGACGGAAAAACCTACCAGTTTAAACATATCGAAAACAGCTTTACCCAACCTAACGCTTATGTGAATACCCATATGATTGAATGGGCGATTGCGCAAAGCCAGGGGTTAACCGGCGATCTGCTGGAGCTTTATTGTGGCGCGGGGAATTTTTCTATTCCGCTGGCCGCACATTTTGATCATGTTGTGGGCACAGAAATAGCAAAGCCTTCAGTGGAAGCAGCGCAGTTTAATATTGCAGTCAACAAGATTGATAATGTCCAGATAGCCCGGCTATCTGCTGAGGAGTTTGTTGAGGCACTCGCCGGTAAACGTCAGTTTGAACGGTTAAAAGGCATTGAACTGACTGAACGGCAATTTAATACGGTGCTGGTTGATCCGCCTCGGGCAGGGCTGGATCCGGCTACCACACAAATGATCAGTCAGTTTGACAACATTATTTATATATCGTGTAACCCACACACGTTGGTAGAGAACCTGGAGGCGCTTTCGTCAACCCATGAAGTTAGCCGGGCCGCCTTGTTTGATCAATTCCCCTTCACCGAGCATATGGAGTCAGGTGTGTTGCTCACCCGCAAAGCTTAATGCTTTTATGCCTGACTCTCTGGCATGGTTTGCCAGTAGGCCAGACTGCCTAACTGAATAAACCGTAACTGGCGCTTGAGCCTGTCGCTGATATCATTTTTCAAAATGGTGTCGGCTTCCAGGGCATCGGCGCCGGCACTGAACACCAGGCGCACCATGCTTTCTGCCTGCAACACCGCAATGTCATGGGGAATGCGCAGTTGCTCAATGATGTAGTCGCTCAGTTCGTCGGTGAAGTGCTGGATTTCTCGGGACACCGCCAGTCGATAAGCGGCTGAAGTACCAGTATGCTCACGCAGCAACAAACGAAAAACGTTGCTGTTAGCCGAGATAAACTCCATAAAAGTATCCACCGAGGTATCAATCACGCCCCCACCGGATGCAATCCGTCGCCGGGCCTGGCGCATTAACTGACGTAACGCTAAACCAGCTTCGTCCACCAGGGTCAACCCCAGTTCGTCCATATCCTTAAAGTGCCGGTAAAAAGACGTCGGCGCGATGCCAGCTTCCCGGGCGACTTCCCGCAAACTGATGGCCGACAGGGTGCGATTTTCGTTAAGTAACTGAAATGCCCCGGCTATTATATTCTGCCTGGTCTTTTGTTTTTGTTCCTGACGGCTCAACGACTGTCCCCGACTGATACCTATGGCTTATTCTTAAGACTAATCTTAACGGTATTTCCCTTGCGAAACACCTCTTTTAAAGCTAAATTAGCGTACAGTTGTAAGCTGAGATAGAAATCAATGAATAAGCCACGTTTAATCATTACGAATGTGCTGGTCTTTGTGGTGACCGGGTTGATAGCATTTGTAGGAGCCCCGTTGTGGGCGTTTTCATATGGATTTGATACCACTGAAATCATTACCACCGTTGTACTATTTTTTGTTACCGGCATGTCGATTACTGCCGGTTATCACCGCTTGTGGGCGCATAAAACCTACGAAGCTCATCCAGTTGTAAAAGTCTTCCTCGCCATTGGCGGTGCCATGGCTCTGCAAAACAGCATTTTGCACTGGTCGTCAGATCACCGGGTGCACCATCGCCATGTTGATGTGAACGACAAAGACCCGTATTCGGCCAAAAAAGGTTTCTGGTTTTCACACATGGGCTGGATGCTGCGCGAATATCAGGCCGAGAGTTATGGCGATTACCGTAACTGTAAGGATCTGCTCAAAGATAAAGTGGTTATGTGGCAACACAATCACTATCTGGCTATCGTGCTAGCTGCAAACTTTGGTATTACGGCATTACTTGGCTGGATCAATGGTGATGTGCTGAGCATGATTCTGATTGCCGGTGTATTCCGTCTGGTCATGGTTCATCACGTTACGTTCTTTATCAACTCCCTGGCGCACATCTGGGGCAGCCGTCCCTACACAGATACCAACACCGCCCGTGACAACGGCGTTATCGCGCTGTTCACCTTTGGTGAGGGATATCATAACTACCACCACATTTTTGAATACGATTACCGTAACGGCATTAAGTGGTATCAGTACGATCCAACCAAATGGCTGATTAAAGGGCTTTCTTATGTGGGGTTAACCAAAAACCTGCGCACCTGCCCTGAAGAACGTATAGAAAAAGCACGTCTGGCGATGCAATTAAAATATGCCAGCCAGAAGGTATCCAAGCTGCCCAATGCAGAAGAGGTTATGCAAACCTTGCAACACGAATATGATGTGCTGATGCAGAAAATGACCGACTACTACACCACTAAAAAACGTATTATGGCGTTGCGCAAAAAGCACCTGCTGAAAAGCATGGAGCGGCTTGAGCTGGACTTTAAATACAAAGAGCTTAAGCAATCCTTACTACTGCAAAAAGAAAAATGGCTTAAGCTAAGCCAAATGGAATTTGCTTTTAGTTAATTTTTTATCCGCATCATCCGTGGTGGGTTGCCGCCCACCACCACTTTCTGCACATTATACTTTCCGCCAACTTCTGGTATCCCGACTTGCTATTTACCAAAGTTCGTCAAAACTTAGTCCTTTAGCCCCCAATATTTATTTCAACGCGAAACCGCACAGGATATGAATACAGTCAGGAGGTAAGGGAGAGCGAATGAACGAGCTGTTTGAGTTTAGCGCAGAGGAAGATACTGCAGGGCCATCACAAAAAAATGGGTAGTGTTAAGTGTAGAGGATAACCAGCCCTATCAGGACGTGCTGGAATCAGCTTTACAGGAAGAGGCCTTTGAAGGGCGTAAAATAGAGCTACTACGTGCTTCTTCTGCAGCATCTGCGGCAACTATCTTATCCAAGCGGCAGGATATCAGCCTGATCCTGCTGGATATAGTCATGGAAACTGACGACGCTGGTTTTTACCTTATCGACACCATACGCAACGTTATTGGTGACGAACTGCTGCGCATAGTGGTACTTACCGGCCAACCCGGCGTTAAACCCCACGATAAAGCCATTAACGAATACAACATTTCTGAGTACTGGAACAAAACCGACCTGAGCGCCGATAAACTCAAAAGCGTTGTGATTAGCAATCTGAGAACTTGGCAAATCTCTCAGGAACTTAAAATAGCCCGGCGTGGTTTACAAATGATTGTCGACGCCTCACGCTCGCTCACTGCCAGGCAGGATACGTCAGAGTTTGCTCACACGGTGTTAGAAGAAATAGCCCGGGTCATCAATGTACCAAACACTGGTGGCATTGTTTGCATAGTTAAAACGGGCATCGAGAGTTTACAGCTTGCTCCCATTGTGGCAGCAAGTAGTCACTTTCGGGAATTGATTGATGCCCGACTCGAAAATGTCTTTAGTGTTTACGACGACAACAGAAAACAACGAGTTGAAAAGGCCATCTTTGAGGCCTGGCAAACACAGCAACACGTGTTTGAAAACGATTTTACTCTGCTATTTTTTGATACCAGCGAACATGATGACAAACAGTACCTGATGCTGGTTGATTCGCCGCACGCGCTGGATAGCAACCACCTCAATTTGTTACAGGCCTTTGCCGAAAACATCAGCTCTGGCTTTGTTAATCAGGCGCTGATGAATAAGCTTAGTGAGCTGGCTTATCTCGACACACCAACCGGTATTCACAATCGCAACTGGCTGGTAAGAGAGCTAAATCAGCAATCCTCTTATCATTTAAACAACAGCTCGCTGGTATTGTTTCGATTACTTAACTACGAAACCGCTGAAATCATGGCCGGACACGAATATGCCACCAAGATGTTCAAGGTATTTTGTAACTTTATCAAAGAGCAACTCAACAACCATTACTTACTGGCCGTCTGGGATCAAGAAACCCTGGCTCTGGTTTTCACACTGGACAACAAGCCCTCTGAGGACAGGCTTAATTACATTCGACAAGCCACCATGGAAATGGACGAGCTCGACATCCAGCTTCAGTTTCAGGTAGGCCTGATGGACTTTAAAGACAGCCAGTCTTTAGGCCTCTCTGAAATACTGGTGCTGGCTAATAATGCACTTGCTAAAGCTCACCGGGCTGGTACACCTATTTATCAGTTCGACCATGCCATGATTCAACGCCTTGCAAACCGCATGCGAATTCTTACCGCATTAAAGTCGGCATTAGCTTCGCGGGAAGCGTTTTTTCTGGTGTTGCAGCCTAAGGTTAACCTGGCAACCGGCAAGCCGGTTGGCTTTGAAGCCTTGCTACGGTGGCGCATGGAAGACAATACCCTGTGCCCGCCATCTGAGTTTATTCCCATTGCCGAGGCCTCGGGCCTGAGCCTGGAAATATCTGAAATGGTGCTGGCAAAAACCATAAACGTGATCCAGCGCTTACAAAAAGAAGGATACTCATTACCGGTTTCGTTTAATCTGGCTAATAGCGATGTGGTGAGCCCGATTATCTTTAACGAAATTAACCGCTGTATTGATGAGCATGACATTGATGCCTCGTTACTGGATATCGAAGTTACCGAAACCCAGGCCACCAAAGACTATAATATCATTAACCCTCTGCTTCGCTCTTTTATCGATAAAGGCGTGGGCGTGAGCATTGATGATTTTGGTACAGGTTACTCCTCGCTTTCACAGTTGGCCGATTTAGCCGCTACTACCATTAAGCTCGACCAAAAATTTGTTAACGATCTTACCGCGGAGAATAAGGATAAAGCCCTGCACATCGTGCAAATGATTGCCCGCCTAGCCGAGCGTTTTGCCTTTAAGCTGGTTGCTGAAGGCGTAGAGACTGAAGAACAGCGACAGCTGTTAATGGCCAATGGATATCAGCATGCTCAGGGGTATTATTTTGCCAGACCCATGCCATTAGACGAGCTGTTAAACTGGCTGGGTAAAACTTAACCCGAATAAGAGGGGAGTACCTTGTTTATACCGGCCCGATGGCGCTATTTGTGGTTATTTTTTGTTGTGCTGGTGTGCGCTCTGGTGTTTCGCCTGGCTTTTGTTGACCGCCTCAATGAATTAAAACAGCCCTATGAAGTTCGTCAGGGCGCGCTTATCGATCAGGCAGCCCTGCTTATTAATACTCGCCTCAGCCTGGTAGAAACGCAAATTCGTTTATTTCGTCACGAACTAGAGCTACATAACCCCGCGCAAGCCGAGCTTGAACCGGCCATGACCTCCATGTTTAAGCTTTACAGCGACACGCTCCAGGTTCGCTGGATTAACGAACAAGGTTTTGAGCAGGTAAGGCTCAACAAAACTGCCGACAATGGTGTAACGGTAATGCTCACCGAGGAATTACAAAACAAGCGTAACCGCTATTACGTTGAGGCTGGCCTCGCATTGGCAGACGATGAGGTATTTATTTCTCAAATTGACCTCAATATGGAGCGAGGCAAGGTAGAACGGCCATATCAACCCACCTTGCGGGGCGTCATCCAAGCCAGCCTAGCAAGCATGGGAGATGGCCTGTTGGTCATTAATTTTGATTTACGCTCATTACTGGATGAGGTGGCGGCACTCAGTGAAACAAACATCCAGCTATTGATAGCAGCCGGTGATGACCGCTGGATAGTGCACCCGGATAAACGTAAGCTATGGCGCAGTGACCTTAACCTGGAAGCGGCGGGTATTGAAACAGACCTTCCCAAATTAGTGCAAAGCATAGAGGATGACGGTCTCGCCCAGGGCGCTGAACATAACAATCAACTTTTTACTGCACAGCGACTTGCTTCGCCTTATCAAGGCGAGTCCAGTTTGCAGGATATTGTTGTTATCACTCAAACAGCCCCCTTAGTACTAAGGACTCTCAAAACTCAGGCACTGCTTCGGGCTGCCTTACTGGCTATTGCCACAGGTATTGCAGGTGTGATCCTGCTGACGTTGTATTCGCGGCACTTACGTGAAGTAAACGACCTGAGTGTTATACTGGAGCACGAACGCGACAACCTTAAAACAACACTGGAGCGGCAGTCTTCGCTTATTAATGAACTGGCCGAAACCAAAAAGCTGTCTTCGTTGAGCATAATGGTGGCGGGTCTTGCTCATGAGCTTAATACTCCGGTGGGTGCTACACAGCTGGCACTCTCCAGTCAGGCGTCGCTACTGGATAATTTAATTGAAAATAAAAATACCGGCCTGACCAAATCGGCATTCGACAATTACCTTAAGCAGTCTGGTAAATCCCTGCATCAGGCCCAGCGAAATAACCAACGAGCCATCGAGTTGATCCAGAGCTTTAAACGCCTCACTTTTGAACGGGCCAATAATGAACTCAATACGTTTAACGTTGCACAGCACCTTGATGACCTTTGCAAGTCGATGCACGGCCTGTTGCACAAACACAACATTCGGCTCGACAACAACCTCCCTAACCATATCACCCTTACCGGATACGCGGGCGCGTTTAGTCAGATTGTGCAGATTATTATAAGCAATGCCATCGATCATGCATTTGAGAATATGGCCGGCGCGTGCCTGGAATTAAGCTGTGAATACCGTGGTCAGGATGTTGTGGTGATTATCGGCGACAACGGCAAGGGGATTAAGGCTGATGAGTTACCTCATATTTTTGAGCCCTTTGTTACCTCCAAACGGCAACAGGAACACACCGGGCTGGGTTTGCATATGGCCCGGGTCTGGATTGAACAGGCATTTTCGGGAGACATTAAGGTTGAATCATCACCTGGCGTGGGCACCACCTTTGAGCTGACATTCCGTTCGGTCCGAAAACTGGCTGCGCGAATAGCCAAAGATAAGATCCCGGAAAATCCATTTACCTGAAGAGTGAACAGGTAAGAACGACACGCCGGCAGAAAATCCTAAACATATCAGTATTTTTTGCTACTATAATTTTGATATCTCCCACTCATTCACTTAACGCAAGTTGAACAGCGCACAATTATGACAACCAAAAAGAAAACAGCTAAACCCAACTATCAATTTGATGCCATCGTTATCGGTACAGGTCCTGGTGGTGAAGGTGCTGCCATGCAGCTGGCCAAGGCAGGCAAACGGGTCGCAGTAATAGAAAAATATCACGCAGTGGGTGGTGGCTGTACGCACTGGGGAACCATCCCGTCAAAGGCGTTACGGCACTCGGTGAGTCGTTTAATTGAATACAACAACACGCCGTTGTTTGCCGATAATCACGTATCCCGCAGTCTGACCTTTTCCGACATTATGCAACATGCCAGCGGCGTTATTCGTAGTCAGACCCGGCTTCGTTCTACCTTTTATGATCGCAACAGAGTCACGTTAATTCATGGCGAAGCGAGCTTTATTGATGCTCACACTGTTGAAATCACCCGCAACGACGGCTCTAAAGAGATCATCACCGGCGAAAAAACCGCTATCGCCACGGGTTCGCGGCCTTATTGTCCTAAGGACATCGACTTTAATCATCCAAGAATTTATAACTCTGACACGATTTTAAACCTCGACCATGAACCCCAATCCATTATTATTTATGGTGCCGGGGTAATCGGTACTGAATACGCGTCGATATTCCGTGGATTAGGCGTCAAAGTCGACCTGGTAAATATGCGTGATCGGTTGTTGTCTTTTCTTGATGCCGAGATTTCTGACGCTCTGAGCTATCACTTATGGAATAACGGCGTAGTGATCCGCCATACCGAAACCTACAGTTCGGTTGAAGGCAGAGAAGACTCGGTTATCCTAAACCTGGAGTCTGGCAAACGTATGCGCGCCGACTGCCTGCTGTTTGCTAACGGCCGAACCGGTAACACTGATATGCTTAAGCTGGAAAACGTCGGTCTGAAAGCCGATTCCCGCGGCCAGCTTAAGGTCAACCACAATTATCAGACCGAAGTGGATAACATTTATGCCATCGGTGATGTAATTGGCTATCCCAGTTTGGCATCAGCCGCTTATAACCAGGGGCGTTTTGCTGCTGAAGCCATGTTGCACGGCAATGCGAATGCACAGTTGGTTGAAGATATTCCCACCGGCATTTATACCATTCCTGAGATTAGCTCTGTGGGAAAAAATGAGCAGGAGCTCACCCAGCTTAAGATCCCATACGAAGTAGGCCGTGCCCAGTTTAAACATCTGGCCAGAGCACAGATTGCCTCTACTCAGGTGGGAAGCTTAAAAATTCTGTTTCACCGTGAAACCAAAGAAGTACTGGGCATTCACTGCTTTGGTGAACGTGCTTCGGAGATTGTTCACATCGGCCAGGCGATTATGCAGCAACAGGGGGCCAGTAACACTATTGAGTATTTCATCAATACCACGTTTAACTACCCCACCATGGCAGAAGCCTATCGGGTCGCTGCACTCAATGGTTTAAACCGGGTCTTTACTGATTAATTATTAGGGGCCTAAAACGAAAAAAACCGGAGATAAACTCCGGTTTTTTTATTCAGCCAGTGCTGAAGGCTATTTCTGCTCGGTGGCATTACGCACTAACAGCGCGTCTCTGTGAGCGACGATATCGATAGTCATTTCTTCGACATTAAAAGTCATAGTTGCCATCGCGTACTTGCTGCTGTTGGTATCAGCAGCTTCAACAATAGTTTGTTGAGCAGCCTGGAAGTCCATGTTGTTGCTGATTTTATCAACCATACATGTACTATTAATTTCAAACGTCTTCGCATCCATACAAGAAAATGCTTTATCGTTACCGGTGTCAGCATGCGCCACACTAGCTCCAGCAAGCAACAGTGATGCTAATACAACTTTACGCATGAGATAATCTCCTTTTGTTAACGATAATTTTACTTTACTGTATTTTTGTCCAATTAGCAAATGCTAAATCACAGCTATATGACAGTAATATTACAGTGAGTGTAACAAAGCAAAAAAATTCGCTGATTGCGTTTAGTCTGCGCTTTTTTCGGCCAGAAACTCTACCAGGCTGGTAAATGGCATGGGCCGTCCAAATAGATACCCCTGGGCTTCATCACAGCCGAGCTTGATCATAAAGCTCGCCTGCTCGCGCTTTTCAATGCCTTCGGCAATGGTGGTAAGGCCTAGCTTACTGCCGAGAGTCACAATGGTCTCGGCAATAAAGGCGGTTTCGCCGGGGCGAATTTCGGCCACAAAGGAGCGGTCAACCTTCAGACGATCCAAAGGCAACTTTTGCAGGTAACTCATAGACGAAAAGCCGGTACCAAAATCATCAATGGCGATGGTCACTCCAAACTGTTTCAGGTCAGTGAGAGCATCGATGACTATTTGCGGTTCATCCATCACCACACTCTCAGTAATTTCGAGTTCAAGTAAACTGGGGCTGATGCCAGATTCTGTAATTAATCGTTTGATGCTTTTAACAAACTGCGGATCCCTGAACTGGGGAATCGACACATTAACCGCCACCCGTAAATTCGGATACCCCAGGTTCGCCAGTTCCTGAAGACGTTTACAGGACTCCTCAACAACCCAGTAGCCAATATCAACAATCAGCCCGGAATATTCGGCCAGGGGCACAAACTCAGCTGGTGAAATAAAGCCGCCGTTACCGTCGGGCCAGCGCAACAAGCCTTCCATGCCAATCACCTTTTCGCTGGAAAGGTCGACCTGCGGCTGAAACCAGAGTTCCAGTTTGCGGGCAGTAAAATCGTTGCGCAGGCGACGGATCATATGCAGTCGCCAGGTCGTTTGCTCTTCGATTTCCGGGGCAAAATACTCAAAGTTAGTGGTGGGGATTTTCTTAGCCCGGTTAAGTGCAATATTGGTTCGCTTGAGAATATCCACGCCGGCTTCCGGCTTACGACCCAGCAAACACAAACCGATGGTGACATTCAGTGGCATGGTGTTATCACCGGCACTGAAGGGCTGCTGAAAAGCCTGATCAATGAGTGCCGGCGTGACCTCCTCAGATTTACCAAACAGGCCAAACACATCTGCTGCTATGCGGCTTTTCTTAACCTCTGCACCAAAACAGTTATTTAACCGTTGCGCTACGGCTTTGAGAAGCTCGTTACCGGCTTCCTGACCTAACCCGTCGTTGATATCTGAAAACTGGTTGATATCAATTAACGCTGCGCAGAGCTGCTCCTGGGTGTGGTAGTTTTTTGAATGGTCGAGAATATTAATAAATTCGTTACGGTTGGGCAGCCGAGTGAGCCAGTCTCTGAAAGCCGCGTTTCTGAGCTCATGAAACAGATACACGTTCTCATAACCTACAGAAATGCTCGACAGGAACACTTCCAGCAGTTGTTTATCCAATTCGCTTATTTCACTGTGCAGGTTTAAGTACACAGCGGCTTCAAAGCCAGAGCTATTTAAGTAAAGCACGGAAACGCCGGCTTCAAATATATGTTTCTTAAGCCGTAAACAGCGGCTGACATGCTCTACTATCAGGGCGTTATGTAACGACTCGATACGTTCGTTAATGTAGGTGGCATAATCGCCAGCCGCGCCGAGCACGTAAACACCATCATCGTCGCGATCGAGTACGGAGCCCGCCCGGGCACACACAATGCCTTCGGCTTCGAGCCCTATCATCGAACTGATTTGCGTAACGATCCCCTCACAAAATCCTTTAATGGAATGTTCTTCCAGCAGATTGGAGGCTGAGTGGATGATTTTCTGTAAACCAACCCGACTTTGATTAATGGTCAGGATTTGCTGATATGACCGAACCGAAGAAATCACTGTGGTAAGCAGTTTTGCCCGGGTCAGCTCAGTTTTGGTTTTGTAGTCATTAATATCATAGGTTTTGATGACTTTTTCTTCAGGGGCAAAACCTGGCTGACCAGTGCGTAGAATGATTCGCGGCTCATGGTGGTTGAGTGTCTCGCGCAGATAGCGAACCACTGTGAGGCCGGCGTCATCGGTTTCCATCACCACATCAAGTAGAATAATAGCAATGCTGCTGCCATATTCATTGAGTATCGTTTTGGCTTCTTTGCCGGAATAGGCATGAAGAAAGTTTAACTTGCGGTCGTGAACTTCAAGATCGGATAAGGCGAGGCGGGTCACGGTATGGATTTCTTCATCATCATCAACGATCAAGATATTCCATTCTCTTTTATTGCTCTGTTCTAATTCCTGATGGGTGTCTTCATCAAGAAATACCAGCTCGTCGTTATCGTATTGCGCAGACATCTTGTTTACGTTGTGACCAATATTATTAGCATCCTACCCCTAATATAGACCTTTGCATAGTAAACTTCCTATACACTAAAGTCGAAACAAGGTATTTTTAGTTATGTGTATACGGCGAATGTTATGAGATGAAAATACCCACGCACACTTCAGCCACGCAGTGGACCAGCGCTACCGGTAAGGAGCGTAAAGTCCCCAAGCCTGCCAGTGAAGAAACGTCATCCACCAAACGCCGCTCCACACAGCATAGTAGTTCAACTCGACACCGCATCACCCATTGGTTTTCATCCATCGGCATTGAGCAATCGGCGCTGGACTACTCCACTCAGCCGGCCCGGCAAATAGCTCAATATCAACGCCTGCGCGAACAAAAAAGACTGGCTAACCTGCAAAAAATTATGTCGGTAGCCTTATCAGTTTCCAGCGGTGAGCCGTCTCAGGAGCAGGTCGACCCAGACTGGTTTCATTCGTTTATTTCCATGGCTGAAAATATTTACTCACCTACCATGCAGGAGTTGTGGGGTAAAATTCTGGCAGTAGAAATTCAGCGACCGGGCAGCTTTTCACTACGGAGTCTGGAAACACTGACGAAACTCACTCAACGGGATGCGGGGTTATTCAGCAAGGCCTGCCAGTTAGCTTGTCGGCGCAACAACGACCCGGCGCCAGTTATCGTTACCGGATACCATCAACAACCCGGTTTACTTAATGCCCTGTTTCCCGCCCCGGCAGCACACACCCAATTGGCTCAGTTTGGCTTGTCTTACACTGATATACTGGCTCTGGGCAGCATGAAATTATTGTATGCAACGGAAATAGAAACCGGTCTGCTGGACAAGGGAACATCCATAGCACTGAAGTTTTCGACCGAAAGTTTGACGTTAGAAGCGCGAAGCAAGCAATTGCTAATGACGTATTATAAGTTTACTGCGGTGGGCAGTGAGTTGGCACGCTTGTTACCAAAACAAAAGTCTGAAGCGTTTACTGCGCATATTAAATCGCTGTTTACCCCACATTTCAGTGTGGAGTAAACAACCATTTGATTAAATACCGTCACCAAATTCGTGCAGGCCACATTCGCGCTTAAGCCCGAAGAAGCGGGTATCCTGCTCGCTCATCCCTTCCTGCAGTGACTGGGTGGTATGCCAGTCACCAATAGAAACATAACCCTGCTCCCACAGTGGATGATAAGACAAGCCATTATCTTTAAGGTAATAATGCAGGTCTTTATTTGACCAGTCGATAATCGGGTACAACTTAAACTGGTTGCCAGAGCGTTGCAGAACAGGTAAATGTTGTCGTGTATCAGCCTGACTACGACGCAACCCGGCAAACCAGGTTTGTGCCTCTAGCTCTTTTAACGCCCGTTGCATAGGCTCAACTTTGTTCATCTTGTTGTAACGCTCGATGCCGTCGATCCCCTGCTCCCACAAGCGGCCAAAACGCGCCTCCTGCCAGGCAGGTGAAATGTCGCTGCGATACACCTTTAAGTTGAGCTTGAGCTGCTCTGCCAGTTCGTCGACAAACTGGTAAGTTTCCGGAAACAGGTAACCGGTGTCGGTTAACACTACCGGAATATCAGGCTTTGCCTGGGTAAGTAAATGCAGCATAACCGCAGACTGCGCGCCAAAGCTTGACGACACAATGTGGTTACCCGGCAAATACTCCAGGGCCCACCGGATACGCGCTGACGCATCCAGTGTTTCCAGCACCTGATTGATTGCCGTCAGTTCCTCATCAGTAGTATCGGAGGTAACCGGTCGGCGAATCGATTGAAGATCGTGATCAGTCATAAAAATCCTGAGCGGAGTTGATCACCGGGGCAATCACGCCTGTGCGCACTACGAAATCGCCGAATGACTCATTCGCTTCACGCGAACCGGCCCACTGGCCAAGAAGCTCATCGAGAATAGCCATGACTTCCTGCTCGGTGATGTTTTCTTTAAACATACGAGGAATACGGGTCCCTTCACGGTTACCACCTAAGTGCAGGTTGTAACGGCCCGGGCCTTTACCCACCAAACCGACTTCAGCCAGCATGGCGCGACCACAACCATTCGGACAACCGGTTACCCGGAATATCACGCTGTCGTCGCTTAAACCGTGCTTGGCCAGTAACTCGTCGAGCTGGTCTACTGCGCCAGGTAAGAAGCGCTCGGCTTCTGCCATTGCCAGCGGGCAGGTAGGTAA
>CENT01079004.1_pt1 | contig 16118 bp, 20 predicted proteins | sample 530141 | NCBI WGS metagenome assembly CENT01 (sample SAMEA2591074, study PRJEB7988) | marine metagenome | isolation source: saline water (ENVO:00002010), including | reverse complement strand
TGGGACATCTGACCTCTGGATATTGCCATTTTGAACCTCGGAAATAAAACTCTCCCACATTGGAGTAATCATCGTGTGATTTGCTTCTACTTTAACAGCAATCTCAGCAGTTTTCTTATCCACTTCAATTAATGTTAAAGTCATCCAGCCAAGAACAGCTAGACCCACGGTCACACAAACATTCACAAGATACTTTTCCACTAGCACTTCCACCGTCTTCTAGCCTGTCTCAATCTGCTGTTAGGATTCTTTGCGGCCTTGGGAAACTTTTTCATTTGACCAGCAGAGCGAGCACAGAATGATTTTCTACGCTTCGCGGCCGCACTGCCTTTTTTAACTTTACCTGTAACAGCGGTTTTTAATTTGCTACCAGGGTTCATACGACGATATGCCGCCACGCCTTTCTTCGTCATTCCCGCCCCACTTTTAGTGGGACGGAAATTACGCTTATTGCGTTTCGGCATCTTTGTCGCCGTTCTCGCCATGACAGCCTCTAGACAGTAAAGAATACGACAGACGTAATATCGTCTACCGTATGCACATTAATGTCTGTCTCGAACAAGATCCCCTGTGCAGGAACAGAAATAGTATCTGTCTCACCTGTTTGAAGATCAACGTGCAGTTTTGTTTCACCAGAGTCTGTGCCATCTGTCAGCTTCAACTCAGGTGTTCCTGAACCAGCAGTGGTAACGAGAACTTGCATCAGGCGACAACGTCCAATGGACGCTGCCCCTGTTGCTGTAACGCGAGTGGTTTTTACATCAGAACCAGCCATTACAGTCTCCTATCTTACGAGTCAGCGAAAGGAGTAGCTACAGTTCCTGAACCAATCAGAATACCTTGAACTAAATACTCAGCCGTAGCTAGTGCAGTAACTTCAACATATGAATTTGCATCACCACCAGTGGTGCTACCGTTCATTGAAATCACATCGTTAGTTGCGGCGGGTATGAAAAATTTCACTGTACCGTTGGTAACAGCTACTGCCGCAGAACCAACAAATTTATCTGTGCCATCTGTTTTGATGTCAAGATCAGTCGCATCTGTGCCAACGAAGAAACGGTATGTTGCACCGATCTCTGCTGTTTTGATACTAGGCAGTGTAACTGCACCATCTGCATCATTGATTTCGATGGTACGACCCGCGTGTGTGTCAAATGTAAGAGTAGTTTCGGCTGTGATGTTAATCACAGAACCGGAGCCAGCTTGAATGATCCCATTGTTAGAAATCACTGGCCCTGAAAAAGTTGTTTTACCCATGTCAATCTCCTGTCAGGGCTACGTCGATCACACCGTGTGATCGTCAGGAATAAATTATCCTATCTCAACTTAGCACAAAAAGAAAGGGCGAGATCTCTCCCGCCCTTTCCAAGTGTACATTCAACGAGTTACTTACGCACCCGGTGAACCGAAGACACAACGTGGGTCACTGAAGCCGAAGCTGTAACGCTCACGGGCTTTGTAACGCATGTTACCTGTGTCAAAATCTGGCTCCATCGCAGTGGTCAGAGACAGACGCTCGAAGTGTTTGAAACCGTTCGGAGCATCGGTTTTGATGAAGAACGCATCAGTATCGGTCAGGTAGTCGTTGACTACATAACCTTCGGGCAACAGACCCATGCTACGGATAGCGTTTACATCGTTGTCGGCAGTACCAACGCGGAGGTTAGAAACCATCAGACGTTCAGCAACAAACTGTAGCTGACGCGGAATGATCAGTTTCGAGCCTTTCAGCGCGATGATGAGGCCACGCTCGTCAACAAAACCAGCAATGCTGATCAGTGCATCTTCAAGAGATGTCTCGTTCAGATCAGCGGCAGTGCTGGGCTCGTTTGCAAACGTGCTGCCATTGGTTAGTGGGTGATCAGTTGCACAAAGCTCTTTGCCATCACCGCCTTTGAAAGACGAGTTGAAAGCATTATTGAGAATTGAGGCAGCTTTCACCTGTTTGGTATGTGCCATAGCACGAGCCAAACCACGGGTGTAGCGCGAAGAAAGACGATCATACAGATTGTCTTCCACAGCTTCTTCCGTGATGGAGAAGCCGAGAGCTACCGTCTCGTGGTTGTAGCGCGAAGTGTAAGCTTCTTGTGCGTCGTCAAACGCCAAAGCTGAACCTTCCTGTTTGGTAGGTGCAGCACCGAAGCCTGACAGCATAACTTCTTCTTCGAACGCACGGTCAGATGTTTCCGTGTCGAAGACTTCAGAATGCTGGCCTTCATACCGATTGTATTCCATCCCGAACAAGGCGTTGAGGCCGGGCTCGAGTTCTTTAGCAAGTTGTGATCTAGAAATCGCCATGACCTAGCTCCTTATACGCCTGTGGTTGATACAGTACCACCAGCAATCGCACCATTCGGTGAATTGAAGTGGTTGTTCAACCGGACTACTACGCCAACCCCACTCGCGCCAAAGTCGGCGTTTGCAGGATCATCAACGATCCCCATAATCCGAAGATTAAGGTTGTTAGTTGTAGCAATTGTGCTTACTGCCAACGCTGCCGAGGACATGCCAGTAGAAGTACTACCGCCTGTACCGGAAGCGAAGTTGGCGTTCGCAAACACATGAGTACGAGCAGTAGCTTCATCTGTAAGCGATGCGTCAGACGCAATTACGAACAACTGTGAGGGATCATCATAAACAAAGGCTTTGACAGGAAAATTACTGTCTGCACCCGACCCAGGGTAAAAATTTGAGAACACTGTCTCACCAGTGGTAGAGGACACATATTCACAACCATAGAATGCACCAAGAAGACCCACCGTGCCCCCAGCAGCCGCACCGACAATGTCGATAACACCCGCTGCAAGAGGGATAACCGGAGAACCTTGATAGATAGCATTAGAGTTGGTTGAGGCAATGCGATACTCAGTAGCACCAGTTGAGTTTACGTTCTGACCCATTTTTCCATAGGGACGTAAGCCAAATGCACCATTGATATTAGCCATTTTACTAACTCCAAGTTATCGGAGACTACTTTTTCTCGCCTCCGAAGGTTACACGAGATTGCCTATCACTTGTGATAGGCATTGAGGGATGCTGTTCCCTCATCAAGTTTTCATCCACGGCTTTCATTTGATTGCGGGTCTGGTCCCGAAAATATTCAGTTCTTTCATCAACCGTTTCGATAGGCATACGGCAAAGTATTAGTCCACCGTTTCCTATCACACCTTGGTATTTACCGTCTTCTACGGTAGGAGCTTCGAAATCAGGATACTCGTCAGCCCGGACAGGTTCCCAACCTTCGCGCAATCTTGCGTGTAGATTGGTTTTATCGTCCTCGCCTCGAATGGCGGTCCGAACCCAGCGGTGTACAAAACCTTCGGGTGCGGGTGGAGCTTCTAGCATACTGGGCGGAGCCCAAGGTTTCCGTCGCGCAGTTTTTTCGCGTGTTTGCGTCTCACGAGGTGTACGTTTTTTAGACTCAGTCATATCTTACTCCTTCACATACTTTGCGTACTCTTCGAGCGGAACGCCAAGTTTCTTAGCGATAGCTACCTGTGAATCGGTAAGCTTGACTGTTCTGCGCCCCTTTTTTGTTGAACGGGAAGAGGATGAATCAGCAGAGGCGACTCTGGTTTGTGTCCGCTTTTTCGGTGCTTCAAACTTGTTAGGGAAATCAGCACGAATCCGTTTATCCAATTCACTATAGTAGTCATCCGAGGTCGGGTCAAACCCTTCCTCTTCAACGAGTCTCCTATGTATACCAAATGCTGCATACGTCATTGACTCATCTTCACCGAACCAACTGTTCTTTTCGGCCCAATCTTGAGCCTTTGGATCCGGTTGTCGAGGCGCAGCCGCTTGTTGTGGAGCCGCTTGTTCAGCCTGAACAGGTTGCTCATTAGTTTCTGCGCTGTTGCGCTCTACTTCAACCTTGGCTTCTTCATACTTGGCCTGTTCTAAGGACAATCTGCTGATACGTTGCTGTGCTTCGAAAAGCGCGTCTGGATCACCCTCGTCGTGGGCTAGTCTGTACGCAGCTTTTGCTGCTTCCATCTCACGCTCTACGCGAGTCCCAAACTCACCGACATAGTCACCTTCACGCTCTTTGAGCTTGGCTTCTAGTTCAGCATTCCGTTTTTGCACATTCTCAGCGTATTCGATTGCTGCCTGACGTTGCCGCTCTTCTTCACGGTATTTAGCCGTAAGCTTGCGGATACGTCGTTGAACGCCCTCTGAATAATTTTCCAATTCTTCTTCGTTAGAACTCGCCTCTTGAGTTTCAGGCTCTTCTTCCTGCGCGGGTTCTTCATCGTCAGGTTCTTGCAAGGCTACACGAGACTCTTCTTTTGCCTCTTCTTGCTCCGGCTGCTCAGATTCCTGCTCTTCATCTTCTAATTCGATGATGGTTTCTTCTGTTTCGTCACTTTGCATGGCTTTCTCCCATGGTTAAAAAATAATGTCTTCAGGATCCAAGATAGTGGCAATGACTTCGTCATCATTAATGATGCGAACCTCTCCCCCATCCAACTTGAACCTAGACCCGGCGTACCTACCGATACAGACCCAGTCTCCTTCTTTGCACCATGGCTCACAATCTTCCCCAAACTTGTCAGGGTCTTTGTAAGCGAGTGGGCCAACTTTAATAACGTATGCAACAACCGTAGCGACAGACTCCCTGTCCCGAGTTTCATCGGGAACATAAATACCGCCAACTGTCTTCTCGCGTCCCTTGTAAGGCATTACAAGAACACGCCAACCAGTGGGGTTTGGAACTCTCTCTCTTGCGGATTTGTCTTCTGCTTTTTTCTTAGCTTCTTTTTGTGCGACTATATAGTCAGGAACGATCAACCTCTGTGTCATCGTCAAACCTCTTTAGCAAGGACTGTAACTCCTCCACGGCAAACGAAAGTCCCTGTATTTCGCCAACCACAGCACGGTATTGTTCCATGTCTTTTACGTTGCCACTTGTGATAGCAACAGACAAATCCTCGACCCGTGACTCGAGAGATCTTTTAAACTTGGTGATGAACTCAGGAAGTGTCAAGAAACGCCTTTAAATCCTACACCAGATATAGCGGCACCTGTCCCACGAATTGTTCCGCGACTAGGGCACTTGCCGCCTTTAGCAATACCACCGTTTGCAAAACCCATACGAGTAACGGCTTCCCTACCTTTTTTTGACTCCGCCAGTTTTTTCAAACCTTCGTTCGGTAGCTTTTCGACAGGTGTCTTCATTTCAGTCTCCTGTAAAAATATTACGTTACATTAACCTGTTTTGTTTCAGAAAGTCTAGCTCTCTTGCCCCAGATTTGAATTGTACATCTTGGAAAATTTGCTTGTGAAGAAACAGTCGTTACCCAATGTCTTTCTTTTTGATCATTTACAACAAGCGTGTTTCTGGTAGGGGCGACCACATTTAAGTCATCATTCTCGTCTCCATACACAAACAAACCGCCGTAGTTCAACGGGAAATTGTTCAGGTAAAGAGTAGCACCAACATCGTGTCCTGCATCGTCGTGGTCAGCAATTCCGCTGTTAGGACCCCATATGTAATACTGAAATGTAAATTCAAATTCTCCTTCCCAAGTCCAAATATGTTCTTGTATTTCAGGCAACAGCCGATCAACAACGTTGGGAGGAACAGGAGTAACAAAGGGCCCAGCAATTTGACCGTGTTTAAGATTTTCCGGCCACCACATGAAGGTTGGCGAAAGTTTGCTGTAGTCGAGTTTCTTGTACACATCGACACAAAAACTAATTATTTCTTCTGACAATGCGTCTCTGATTATTTTCATGCGATTAACAAAAGCTGGCGCAAAGACTTACGTCTGGAAGAAGCAAAGCTGCGAAAAAAATAACCAAGCTCGTGGAAAGACCGCCCAATATCAAAACTGCTAACGCTACTCTCATTATCTGCTCCTCGCTTTATCTATCGCCCGTGAACCAAACCAGAAGCTGATAATCGCAGCAAAGATTGCTTTGGTATCCTCGTCCCACAGTACGTTTAGTGACTCCGCCACACTCATTCCACTGTTCAGTGCTTCGCGCAGCAACGTAATCTCGATCGCCAAAAACAGGCCAAAGAAACAATAGGTGATCACCGGACGGACAGAACGCTGCAAAGCAGAAATAATCCCAGTACCACTGTTGATACTCATGTCATGCTGGATCAGTCGGTCATGCTCTTTGTCAGAAGCCTGTGCTTCAAACGCTTTCAACTCATGGTCGAACCCTGCCTTACGAAGTTCTGCCATGGTTTTCATCTTCTCAAGCTCGAACTTCTGATTGTTCTTTTGCTTGAAATGATCTGCAAGTGCCGGAGCCGTACTGCTGGCAAAGCCTATCAAAGAACCAATTACACTAAGCATTTCTGTTCCCCCTCCACTCCTTCTTTAATCTTCGTAACTTCTTTTGCAGTAAACTGTACTGCCGATATTTGTTCAACGGACCTTTGTAACTGTAAATTACTTTCGGCTCATCCACGCTGATACACCCATGTAAGCGCCCACAACCCCAGCCTGTGCAATATAAAAAAGACCAAGGAGGTCAGCGAGAGCAGTAACACGACTGGTAGAAACCACAGGTAGAAAAAGGACTGTTGTAAAAACAAGCATACTTCCCATAGCGACCCAAGCCATGTGTTGTTGTGCATCTGCCTTTTCCTCCCGCAACTCAAGCTCAACCATCTCTTTTTCACGAGCGATTTCTTCGTCGGTAACAATCCCGTCGCCATCCAGGTCGTGAGCTTCGTATCTACTGCCCTTTTCGAGCTTTTTGTTCGGTGTCATCGCTTACCGACCCCTTCTCGCGCTTGATAAGGTTTACATAAGGCTTCTGCTGTTGTTTGTAAAACTCGTCCCAACGGCCACCCCAGACAGACAATGCTAGTTTTTTATCGGACATACTACGACCCGCTCCTTCTTCAATACTTGTGATTTTTGAAACTAAGAGCACGAGTTTAGTCCTTTCCTAGAAAGGGGGCAATTACCTTTTCCCCATCTCTCGCATTACAGCGATATCTTCCTGTGTCTGAATACGTTCTCGGTTCACTTCAGCCCTGTCCTCTGCAATATCCCGCGTAGCTTGCAAACGTTCCTGTGCTTGCTGCGCCTGTTGTGCGAGCTTGGCTTGATCCAACATAGCGTCAACCTGATCTTTCTGAGACTTACGCTGTTGGTCAGCCGCCTGTAGCTGAACCTCTGCCTGACGAATACCAACCAACGGATCCTGCGGATCTTGAGGCATCAAAGCCGGAGTTAGATCAGTTGTTATTTCTGCAACTTTAGCTGCAATCATTGCCTGTATTTGTTCTTCGCCCATTTGTGGTGGCTGTATCATTTGTGGCGGCATACCAGCAGCGACTTGTTGCTGTACAAATTCCTGCATTTGCTGTTGCAACATCATCTGCACTTCTTCCGCGGCCTTCAATGAAATACGTTCCTGGATATTGCCAATAACAAAGGACATCACCAACGGATTGTTTTTGATCAGCGGCATTGCCATAAACTGTGTGTGGGCTGCAATGTGAGCATCGTGGTTTTGACCCGGGAATGCTTGAATGGGATCGCCCTTCAACAGAGCCGCGTGTTCCGCGGCCGGATCCATCGGCTGTGGTTCTGGTTCTGGCTTGAGTATTGAATCAACATTCTTGACCTCAAGAGCCTCGTACATACGACGATACGCTTCCCGAAGGTTGTGAACTTCAGGATTGCTCTGTGCAAGCTGAAGCTGCGTTTGAGCCAACGACATGCGCTGGGCCATAGAGAAGATGTTCGGATCACTAACAGGAAGCACGTCAATACGCTGGTCAAAGTCCTGCTCAAAAAGCTCCGGCGGTACGTTCGTTGCATACGGATATGAATCCACCGTGTCGGATATGATGCCAGCGAGCAAACGGAACTCTTTCTTCTGAGCGTAGTGCATCCGTTTGTGGATAGCACTCATGACCCGAGAGCCACGTTCCAACAACGCAACAGTCGTGCCCACAGGCATCTGCTGGTTTACATCTTGAATGTTGGCATCAGCAATCGAGGCATAGCGACGACCAGATTCAACCAGCACACCAAGAAGCTGCGCCAGTGTGCCTGACGGCTCTTTGTATGGCAGCGGTAAGAACGAGCCACGCACGTCGCCACCAGGCGCGTCAATGTCACGGAACTCACCAGGTTGGATAGGCTCGTCATCATTCTTGATCCGTGTTCCACGAGACTTGAACCCGGCCGGAAGATTAGACAGCGTACCCGCATCAATCAATTGACGCAGAATAGAAGTGGCTGCACGAGACAAACCACCAATCATGTGGACTAGACCAAAGCCGTAGAACCCAAGACCGGGCAAAAACTTGTAATGCACAAAGTATTGTGTGGGCTTACGGAGCGGATCATTCTCTTCATAGTTGCGAACAATCGAAAGAACTTCGCCGCTGTTCTTGTCTATCGACACAAGATACGGGAGCTTCAGTCCTGTAGGCTCGCCCTGAATGTCCTTGTCCTCAAAACCCTCAAGGTCAAGGTAAGTGTGACACTCATAAATCGTGTACATGTCATCATCGCCACTGGGACGGATGCCTTGTATCTCGCTTATCTTTTCTTTTACTTCGTCATCTTCGCCGTTGTAGTTACGAGACAGATCAACGTCACGATAGAACGTAGCCATCTGCATTTTGATGATGTCATTCTCCGACATCTCCGTAACATGCGTTATGCGTTCAGCCGTGTTCAGATCCGAAGCAGAGTAGTTCACAACTAAGTCTTCGGCCGGAACAAACTTCGACACTGCCCGGAGCCGTGACGGATCAAAATAAACTTTCTTGAATGTAGAACCAGACAACGGCAGATAGAACAGCATCTGATCCATGTCAGGATCGTACTCTTCCATAATCTCCGTCACATAGTAGTTCATGAAGTCCTTCACACGCTTGGCTTGCTGAAGCGTTTCAGGTGTCTCCATGCCAACCACGGCAGTGCGGATCGGACCGCCCGGAGGCAACATTTCTTTGTAGGCTTGTGCCTGGAACTGCGTGACAGATTCAGAAATCAACGGATGCGTTACACCGCTTGCACCGGAAAACGGCTCGTCGCGCTCTTCATAGTTGATGCCCAAAAGACCAAGACCCTTGGCAAGTGAATCTTCCCACTCACTTCGTGACTCTATGTCTTCTTCAATCTTGGACAAAAGGTCAGAGGATATCTCGCCCAGAGTAGCGTCACTAAGTATCTCAGCTAAGTTTGCCGTGTGGCTGTACTCTTCTGTGAGAACTTCTTCGCCCTCTTCACTAGGATCAAGCAGTTCTGCGCTGCCGTCCTCGTTCATCTGTACAATCATATCTTGTAGAGTTTCGTCTACAAGTCCGGGGGCCATGCCCTCTACTTCGACAAGGATGTCCTCTTCTGATGGCATAGCGGGCCCGCCCGCTCCCATCGCGGGTTCGACCATACCGCCTAAATTTTTACCTGTTTCAGACATAATTTCTTATAACACCTCCCTAGCCATGGCACCAATACCTTTGTGAAGATTGACTTCCCCACCTTTGGCATATCGGACAAAGGTTTCACTGTCTGTGTTGCTTTCTTTGAAATAGCGCATCGCTTCTTCACGCAAATATTCTGCCGAATCTACCGCGTCTGCGTTTCGAGGAAGCAAGCCTTTTTCAGCTTGATCAACTTGATTGTTAATTGCCCGAGCAAAAGCTTCCGCATATTTACGACGTGTGTCCTCTGTTATCTCTAGAACAACGTCTTTGCTTTTGTATCCGTTGTTTATTGCAGCGTCGGTTTGTGATGAAGCTACCTCGTTCAACTCTTTGCGTATCTTAACCAGACCCGGATTGTCTTCCATGAAATTTTTGATAGCCGCATCACGAGCACCGTCCTGAAACTTGAAACCTCCAGGTTCGTCAAATGAAACAGACGGGCTGCGTTGCTGCAAAGTTTTACCAGCCGTGGGGATCATAATAAATTTGGGAACAGCAAAATCAGTGTCAGGTTCTAGAAGATCCTCGGCCGTAACTGATCTGCCCCTGTGAGACTGTAACAAAGTGTGGTTCATCAGATAACCGTCAAACAGATTTGCCAAATCACCCTGGATTACTTGTTCGATTGAATTGCTTACGGACTCATACGGTAGATCGTATTCTTTACGCAAAGTGCCGCTGCTAATCTGTTCGACTAATTCTGCTGAGAACTCGGGATCAGCGTCGGCTGTTTCCTTTAAAAGATCATTTTGTCTTTGAGTTAGATCCAACATAGCTTGATGCTGTTCAGCTATGGTTCGAGCTTCAGGTACAGCACTCATGCCGCCACCCGTAGTGCTTATATTGTCTAGTTTTGAGTCGGCCTTAAATACTGCGCTGAAGTTTTCGTAGTCGCCGCCAAACAATGAACGCAGTTCAAACTGCAAGTCTTCAAGAAGCTGTCTTTGTTTTTCTAGTTGTTCAGCACTACCCGTAACATCAAACCTACCGAGGCGACCTTCGGATAAATCTAATCGACGATTCTTGTACTGATCCAAGCCACGAAGTGAAGTGAAGTCGCCCTCCAAAAGAACAGCTAGTACATGATCTCTGTCCTCTTCCAACACACGTCTCGTGCTGTAAATTGCTTCTGCTCCTTCATCAAAGCCTGTTGCGTTAGTGTCAAAAGCACTTCGACCTTTTCTAAAACCGTCTACAAGTTGTTTTACGAAATCAGCACCGTTGTCGAATTTTATTGAGCGAATACCTCTTTCGCCATCCTCCGCCTCTTTCAGCAGACGAACCATATTATCTATGCGCCTAAACTGTGCTTGTTGCTTTGCTGCAAAACTAGGATCTATGGAAGACATAGAATTGCTGAAATCGGAAAAGTCTCTAGTTTTTTGATTCAATCTTTCTAGACGACGAAAAACACTTTTATCTTCGGCAGCCTTGAGACTTGAGAACTCATTTTTTAAATCCGAGAGTGTTTCAATTACGTCGCCGTATTTGTCTGCCGTCTCAACAAAAGAGCGATCAACGATATTGATGCGGCTTAATTTGTCTCCGGCCAGAACAGATAATTCAGCTACAGCGTTGCCGTATTCTTCACCCGCTTCGTTTAACTCATCAAGTTTCTGTCCTTCAAACGCCCTGGATATAAAAGAGTCACCTGGCTTTCCGCTTTTCATAATATTGGACATGCCATCGAGGACCCTGGAAGCAGCACCGTTTTCAGGAGCCTCCCCATATCTCTTCATTCGCTCCGAAAATCTCTGAAAGCCGCCAAAGTTTCCTTTGTCTCGCAAGTCCACTAACTGACCAGGAAACAAATCCTCCATATAATTTTGACCTTCTCTGCTCGACACAAACTTAGCTAAGAAGTCTTTGTTCGATGGATCAAAATCCGGCTTACGGAACATGCTGTGAAAGTTCTTCTCCCAAAACTTACGAGCCGGATCCGCAGTTCTAAGACTGGTGAGAAACTTGTCCATCATCACCATATCGCCAATTTTCTGGCCTTCCGATGCACCTTCCGTATGATAGTATTCGAAAATTTTATTGAAGTTTTTAGTGAAGTCATCTTCCGTGGAATTGAACCTGGCAATAGCGTCATCACCGATCGACATAGCCCTGTCCTGGAATTGACTTGCTTTCTTCTCGATCCGCGCTTTTTCCTTCAGTCTTCTTTGTGGCGTTACTTCACTGCGAAGTTTACTTAGCCTACTCATGCCGTCTATTTGAAACTCGTCAAAACCTACAGTCAAATGACCGTTGTCCGACGGATTCGCAGAATCTCTCATTCTGTAAAGACCACCACGGCTGTGCGCTATGATATCATGGCCGGGGCCCAAAGCCTCTTCGATCTCGGGACCAAGATCTTTATAGTGATCGTGACTTGTTCGGAGGTTGATAGCGGCTTGCCCAGTTTTTGTTTTTGGATCTATGTTGCGATCGAAGGTATGGAGATTGTTAAAACGGTGCCCCGCTGATCTACCAAAACTTAACGCCTGAACCGGGTTAATAGCAAAGTTTTGTGAAGCAGGATCAGTAATCTCACTGTAATAATCTAGCTCCTGCATTCTGGGATATTCTGGATCTGCGTTGCGAACTACGTTGCGCTTCGGTCCATACTGATTAAGACGTTCCAGGAACTGATCATAGGTAATGGTCGCACCGCTGCCCTCTTTACCGATAAAGTTCGGGTCATCCAGGCCACCCATCTCTTTGATCAAAGATCGAATGCCCGACTGATCCTCCGTCATGGCGGATAGCTCTAGTCGATTAAGCAAGTCGTCGCCAGAAACATTCCGGCTAGGCAGCTTCATCTTTGCAAGAGCACGAGTTGCCGCTGTGCTATATCGGGTAAGACCCGGGCCTTCAAAACCAAAGTTTTCTGTAGACTGATCCGCCCTCTCCCCGCTACGAATATGACGAACCACGCCCGTGTTATCTTGTTCCACAATAGATGCTTCATTAGCAAGATCTCGAGCAGACTTCTGTGGCTCTTTCTTTTTCTTAGATTTCTTTGGATAAAACTCGTTCTTCTCCGCTATTAACCTCTGCTGTTCTTCAGGGTTTCCGCGGGCAGCACCGATCGCAGCGTTATACTGCGCCTCACTCATAGATGCTTTTTTCGGCTCTTCCGCTTTCTTAGGTTCACGGATCATGTATTTAGATAAAGGACTGTCGGAATCGGCTGGTGTATCCCCGGTTCTAGGAGCACGATCCCTGAAACCAAACTTCCTGTAAAACGCTCGTAGCTCATCATCGTCCATCGATAACAAGTCATCGCCCAGGCGTTCAGGCATCAATGTTAAAGTCACACCGTCACGGTCAGCATCTGCGATAATGCGGTTCATCATCTCAGTGCCATAGCCTTTACGAAGCTCGGTCGCCTGTAGCTCGTTTATGTTAAGAACATCCTCTTTGCCGAAAGGGTCGGGCTCAAGACGAACCGAAGAACCGTTTAAATCGGGGAAGTCAAGTTTATGTCCTGCCTTCAGAGCCTCTTCAGCATCTTCGGCCGCATCAGCAATATCAGAAACTGCACGAGCACCTTTTATGCCGCGCGCAAAAATACCGACAAGCGGTATAGCTCCAAGAGTCGTGAGCCCCGCTCCAACATACTCCCCTACAGTTTCAGCTTCACGAAGCTGTTGTGCAACGGAAGGCATATACTTGCCCTCGTTAAATGGATCAGGGTAGTAACCAAACGCTTCGGCAATACCACCCGCGTCCGTCAACAAACCACCAAGTTTCACGCCGCTTTCAGGATTTTCCTTTAAAAATCGAGCAAAGTTACCCACTCCTTGGGCCAGGGCTCCAGGTGCTTCTTTTATTGCTTCGCGCCGTCTTGCTTGATCTTGACGAAGCTGTTCCCGTCGTTGCTCCCGCTTTCGCGCTAAAAGTTTCTGACGTTCGTCTATTTCTTTTTGGATTGGGGTCATAGCTCAACCTAAACCAATTTAACATATCCTACAACGGCCAGAATGCCCAATATGGCAACCGTTGAAACGCTGCCAATGACCAGAATTATTTCATCGCGTTCTTTTTTCCTCTGTCTGGCGACACGCTTTTGTTCCGCTATTCTTTCTTTTTCTTCCCGGATACGCTTCTGACGCTCCTCAATAATGGCCCTCCATGTCCCGTAACCGAATCTGTTGTCCACGAGCACTTTCATGGTTTCGAGCTGCTCCTGGGCCAATTTGCTATCTATGACAGCATGAGCCGCATCCTTGTGCTGTCCAAGAACACCTTTACTGCCAAACCGTTCTTGCTGAATTTGTTTTTCGCCAGCAAAAAGACCGTCGATAGCTCCCGCTATATCCTTGACCGATTGGGCAGTGGAAATATTAGATTGAATAAACTCAACACTTTTTTGGACAAGCGCAATGCCAGCAAGTCCAGTTGATAAGGGGTCCATACGGATGCTCCATCAATAGTACTCCCGCCGTTTGGACGGGATGTACACCTCGGGTTCATCCTCCTCGAGATTGACCAGTCCCCCCTCACGGAACCTGATCAACGCCATCGTCATACTATCACAGAAGTCATCATGCTCACCATTAGGAAATGCTGCACATTCTTCAATGACTTCCTCCGAAAAAGTCTTGTTTGGAGCCCAAACACGACCCGCCTCAAAGATCGGAGCCACCATGTGCATACGAGTGGTCTTGTCGATACCACCCCCACGCTTCCGGCGGCCGGGAGAGTATGTAAGTACAGGAATATTAATACGCATAAGTTCATCAGCCAAGGGTAGACCGGATGCCTTACCCTCAATCAGAACCATATCCGGTTCCCAGTACTCATACTGCTCTAATGCTTCGTCCTTCAACTCAGGAAAGTTGTACCGACCCTTCGTTGCATCCAGCAAAATCAAATGTTCAATCCCGTCCTCGTGCGGATCAAAGATACCCCAGGTCGTAATCGCCGTGTAGTCAGCAGTCTCTTTCTTGGAAAATGCTGTGTCATACGACTGCAAAATGTAATTGAGACGCGGAACATTCTCCTTTTCCCACGGTTGCCACCACTCTCGTTTGATCATGGCGACTTCTTCGGAAGTCGGATCCTGTTGCCACTGTGCGCTCCACTTGCCCGGAGACAAGGATGCTTTTACAGACAGAAGCTCTTCTTTTTGCCAAAATTCAGGCCATAATGGGTTCCCAGACGGCATAATTGCTGGAAATTCCACTACCTCCCACTGGTCAGACAAGGTGTCTTTACCCTGATCAGCCAGTAACCTCCCTGTTAAATCTTTTTTTGACCACCGGGTCTGTACTATAATTATCGATCCGCCTGGTTGTAAACGCTGTCGGGGACCCGAGGTATACCACTCATACGTCATGTCATACGCAGTAGACGATAAAGCATCCTGTTCCGAGTGCGGATCATCAATAATCAGCAAATCAGCACCACGACCAGTCATCGCTGCGCCTACACCAGCAGCAAAGTATTCGCCTTTTTTACTGGTTTCCCAGCGGCCCGCGGCTTGACTGTCCTGCTTCAAATCCGTATCGGGAAAAATTTCGGTGTAAACAGGATCCGCAATGAGGTCACGCACTTTCCGACCAAAACGGGTGGCTAGTTCCGTGTTCATCGTTGCCTGAATGATTTTCAGTTTAGGGTTCCTTCCAAGGAACCATGCTGGCATGAGATACGAAGCTAGTTCAGACTTGGAATGACGGGGCGGCATGTTGATGATCAGGCGTTTCAATTTGCCTTGAGCCACCAATTCTAATTTTTCAGCTATGATTCTATGGTGCCTACCCTCGATAAAATTATCGTAGACGTGGTGGGCAAACGACATGAAGTTGTTTTTGGCTTCAGTCCGACGTTCAAGGTTCCTTAGTGTCTCCTCCAACGCCAGCTTTTTCCGTAACACCTCATCCGGTACAGCGGCATATTTCTCCATGGGCCGAATGATATTATGTGCAAATGAATTTATCAACCCAACATAGTACTAACGTACTCGCTACGCTCGTACTCTATTTAGGGGGGACCCCCATCTGCAAGACGCAAAACAAAACGCCCGAGGCTACAAGTAACCCCGAGCGCGGCGCGGATGCGCGGCGGCTTACGCCGCCAGCTTGATTGTCAGGATGTTTAACAGGTCTGCGCGTGTGTCTGCGGAAGCAATTCTGACAGGCACATCAAGGTGTCCTACTTTTTTAGCTCGGCTCAAATCTAAAGCCATCCAAAGTCCTGCACTTTTTCTAACTGCAATATGCTCATAATCAGCAACCACCCAGTCGGCGGCACTTGTGCCAAAGCCATTTCCATTCCAGCTTGGTTCAGATATTTTCTTTAATTTCAACATCGGTTCATCTCCTCTTTCTAGCGGCTGGCCGCCGACACCGACAAGCGGCGGCGGCGGCTCCGGCCTACACCAACAGAGCGTCAAGCAATTGCTTGTTCAATTCGAACAGGCGGGTTTGTGCTTGCGCGATTGTCGCTTGGCACTCGACCATTTCAATGGCGACGGCTCGCACGTCGAGCGCGGCGGCCGCGTCATAGTTTCTGAGAGCGTCGAACATTTGACCACGCTCCCTCGTCTCTTCCTGCAAACGCTGGACTAAGCCATCAACAGGACTTGTTGGGATTGTGATTCCATCATCATGATTGTTATTAGGCATGTCTCTAACTCCTCTTTCTGTAGTAGACATAAAAACCCTAGCCCTTATATAATCCCATGTCAAATGATTTTTTTACATTTATT
>CENT01009088.1_pt1 | contig 16163 bp, 8 predicted proteins | sample 530141 | NCBI WGS metagenome assembly CENT01 (sample SAMEA2591074, study PRJEB7988) | marine metagenome | isolation source: saline water (ENVO:00002010), including | reverse complement strand
GCCGCCCAGAAAGCAACTTCCAACGAATGACGTAATAAACCACCAGCGCCACTGTGATGATGATGCTCAGAAGCTGGCAACAAATGAACATAAGCAGCCAGATGATCAATGCAGGGCTGAATCAGCCTTTGAAACTCACGCTGATTAAAGCCAAGTACCTGGCGCAGTTTGGCAATTAGCTCGTCTTGTGTGGACTGCAAATTCTCGGGTGACGCTGCTGGCAACCCCTTCAGGAATGGCGGGTAGCGTGGAATTTCTGCATCCAGTTGCGATGAAAGCTCTGGTAGTGCTTTGGCTTGAAAAAATAGGTTTTTGAACATATTGAACCTCCGACACGATAGTGTGAAGGTTCAAACAGAGTTGTTTAGTTCGATAGCTTCAAGAATCTTGCATCAAACTGCCATGTCATTTTCAGGCCACCAAGAGGCTAACAGCCTGCTATCAATGTTTTACGAGGTCTTTTGATGGATACTTTAGTTGCCATGTTTCAATTAGAAATAACGCTGCGGTACTTGCTGAGTGAATAGCTAACTTGGCTATACGGGCATCTAGTCGGGTGTAACCCCGCTCTCGACCATGAGCATCACCACCATGTGTTCGCAGAGCTCCGATACCTTCAACAATGGTTGCCAATCCAGATAGGACCTTTCTTACGTCATCAGCAATTTCTGGATTTACATTAATTTCACCAGGAGACAACCCTAGTGGTCGCTTTACTGAATCAAACAATCCCTTAATATCTTTCTTCTTAGGAAGTTCAAAGCCAAGTTCAATTATGATCAAACGGCACACACTCTCTAACGTAGAACAAGCCGATGTGACTGCACTTTCCGGATCACGAAAGGCGCTTTCCAGGGCTCTATCAAGGTCCCTAGATACCGTATCCATATTCAAAACTTCGGCTTTGGTTGAAAGCGTTGCTAACACTGAAGCACTAACACCTGTTTCAATTTTAGCTAAAATTTCAAACAGCTTTGCCTTTTCCTGTGGGTCTTCGGGTTTGTAATCACATTTATACTGCCAAAGTTTTCTGAGTACTTGGCCAACCAAGTAACCATCCTCTAGCTCAATAAAAGATCTTAAACGTTTAGCCTTTGAGCCTCCATTAATCTGGTACTTCTCTTGGGTAATATCAATGCTCAACTCATCTTCAAAATACTCAGCCATTGTCCTATCTGAAAAATCTAACAGATAGCCATCTGATATCTCGAAAATTTTATCTATTGTTCTAATCTCAGAACCTTTTAGTTTTGGCATGAGTAATCCTCCCTAACCATACAACACTGTCCCGTCATGTTGTTAGCCAAATAAAGCCTTGATAAGCAGATATGGGTACCGAAATTAATGCACTAGCCAATGCAATTGTCTTAGCCAACCGGCTTTCAAAAAGCCTATCAATGAGAACGCCCATACCCTTTGAGTTCGTTTTAAGTTTTCCCTGAGCTAGCTTATCGATTACTTTCTTATAAAAACCGGTCTTACACAGCGTAGAGTTATGCATTTTAATGAATTCATTACTCTTGAAAGCTTCTACTTCTTCCGCACCAGTTAAAAAGTGTCGATGGATACCACCATTCAAATTCATCAATGACTTTAATCGAGGATCTGCAACGTAGCCGCTACCATAACGGTCAGACAAAATATCATTGAGATTGATTCGTCTTTCAACAGGAATTACCGCCATATCGGTTTTACCAAGCACTCGGTATCGATGCTCTAAATGTTCGAAACCGTAAGTCAGATTACGCATATTCCAGTGAATCCAGTATCTATCTCGACGATCACGGACGAATTCATTGAATTTACTTAGTAACGCACGCTCAATATCATCGAGACGTTGATGGATTTCGTCTCGGCTGATACCAAGTTCTTCAGCAATAGCATGAATAGAAAAACTTACTGTCTGATCTGTAGATAGATGCAGTACAGCAATCGAGGTAATTCGAGGAGATAAGCCGTCGTTATCATCATTCAAGCTTTGGCAAGAATAGTGAATAATGTAGAAATTCTGAGGTGTGCGCTTTACCTCACGAATGAATTCTTTGCTATTAACGATAGTCAATTATCTTACCCCAACAATATTTAAAATCAGTCAAGCAGTATGCTTTTTTGCATAAGCATCTGATTATTCTGATAAAATGGAACATCTGTATTGCCAAGAACTGTTGGTGGTACATTTGTTAGCTCAACTAGATTATCCATTGGAACAACAACCGTCTTCGCGCCATTCTCAGACAACATTGTTATCTTGTCTGCAAAGTTAATTGACCTTTCAATCGCACCGCCAACGGATATATTACCCAACACTGCAAGGCCAGCCTTTAGGTTCTTTTTGTACAGAGCAGACACGATTGCGATATAAACCGCCGAACCAATTCCCGTTGATATTGAAGCCCCCAGCATATTGGTTACTTGGATAGTGATATCGTAATTTTTAAGCGAATGCTGTTCACTTAAAATTGTTTTTTCATTAGCTTTAATATACTGGTAGGTATTCTTGATATTTTCTTTTACTCCGGTGTTACTTACACCAGAAATATTGAGTTTCCCAGAACCCGAGGTAGTAACAGCTTCAATACGCACGAGCGCGACATTGTCACCATCACTAGTACTGGTGTAACAAACACCAGGCGGCAGTGGCGTATTTTCGATTAAGTGAGATCCCTTTTCCTCAGGCAAGCCAACAAAGTGCTCTTCCTGCGTTTCTTTATCTATGTAAGAAAAATTCGTATCCCAAAACTCCATTCCACCGATTCGCTTTAACTGTTCTTTCACGCGACGTCGCATTTCAAGAGCAATCTCGAGGTATTCGCGTACATCTTCCTTGGTGTATTCACCATTCGGATGAAGCAATTTAATCAGACCTGATACCGTCTTTTTCACAGGCTTGGTATCACGTTGCTTCAAGTGTGAACCTAATGAAAAAAAGTTTTCGAGTGCATCAGTGTATGTAACGCGACGAAACGACTTCAATGCTTCTGAAAAGTAATCGGTACTGAAACCAAAATTAGATGTGAAGTGCTTAGGAGCAAACTTGATCATTTCCCACCCAGGTAGATAAAAATGAATACGATCAAGGAATGCAGTATCGTTATTCACTTCATCAGAAAGAGGACTAAATAAGTGAGATGTTTGCAATACCGTCTCAACTGGTTGATTTATATTGCCGTTTAGGATTATTGAAGCAACACCAGTGATTTCACCTCCTGCACCAGCTCGCGAAAACGAGCCAGACTCCATATAGTCCTTCATTAAAGGAACAGCATCCTTTTCTTTGAAGATCTTGTCCGTTGCCTCATCGAAACATATCGCATCCCATTGACCAACGGCACCAACTTTGCCAGTAGAACCGTGAACAAAGAGCTTGGCAACTGTTCCTTGACCACCTGATATAAGCACGGCATAAGGTGTAAGCTCTTTAAAAACGAACGACTTACCTGTTGACCGCGGACCTAACTCTACAAAGTTAAAATTACTCTCAACCATTGGCAGCAGACGTGCAAGTAACAGCATTTTTACGCGGGTTGTCATCCCTTCAGCATCAGGCTCATATCCACAGCTACGTAGTAATACATTCAGCCATTCATCTCTCGAAAACTCATTCCTTTTCTGGATAATCTTACTGTTATCAAAAGTCGACAGTTGAATAGGCTTTATATTTGTCACTACAAACGGATATATGTTTTGACCGATTCTTATGTCGGGGTCATATTCAACGTCAATAATGGCCCAAATACCACCCATCAACATCTTCTCATGCTCTTTCACAAGGCCATCACGGATATTACCGTTGTTAATGTTGCTATTTTGAAGCTGAGCCCAATAGATATCTTTTTTCGAATCCAGTTTGACAGAAATCTTATCGATTATTTTAAATCGACCTTTTTCTCTTATTTTAGAATGTATTAGAGAGCTTTCTTCAGGGTTAACGTAGTGCTCGCTAAGAATTTTCTTAACGTTTTCCATGCCTACTTTAATTTTTTCTTCATCATCAGTAGAGCAGGAATTAGCAATTAAATATTCCAATACAAACACCGGTACGTTGGCACCAACTTTTACCATACGCACTAAGTCTTTCTTTACCACATAGCCTCGAAAGTGCTCTAACAACTTGTGATCTAAATCGTTCAAAACGGCCATCGCCTATTCCTCTATCGCATTCTTTAACATAACTGGCCTTAAAATAATCCGCCAAGGTCGCGGTCGTTATTCTTTTTAATAAGAACACGATCAAGCTGCTGTTTTGTAATCGCGTCTACCAGTTGCACTTCTAACTCTTCATGGCCATCAAAGGAGTACTCTTTAGTAACGTGACCATTACTCTGCACGGTAATAACATCGCTCTTATTCACTTGGGTTTTGTTAGCAAAGAACAACAACATCACTTTACGGTCAAGCGTGAACATATTTCCTTCACCAGATTCAGCCCGCAGTTTTAGCTGGTACAGCTCTCCAGTTACACTGACCAAGTCATGCTTGTTCGCAATGGTTACAGGCAGCTCTCCCATAACATCACTTTTTTGCTCCCAACAAAAATAAGGCGTCACCAACTCCTGAGGTGCTAAACCGCCATGCGCAAAGCCATAAGTGCCAGGGGTTTTGAACGGGTTCATGCTGCGGGCGAAGTAAAGATAGTTGTAATCTTTGTAGGCCTTTGCTACTTCAATAAACTGAGGTATTAAACTTTCTTGCTTGTCACTGGTCCAGATAAAGCGCTCGTCAATGTAGTTTTGCCCTGAAGGCTTAACCACTATCTTATCGGCTTCACTTAGCAAGCCAGTCAACACGAAACCATGGTCGGTGATTAAATACACTTTTCCATAGCCGATATTGAGCAACTGATTAATCTTTTCAGCAAAAAAATCGATAGATTCTGGGAAGTATTTCAGCGCCTTATGATTGAGCTTATCACCCATGTCATCAATATCTTTATAGGTACAAATTAGCACCTGACCCGATAGAGGCTGATCACTTACCTCATCAAGACGAATGTAATCGATATCAATGTGTGAATTTTGGGCTGCAAGATACTTTTCTCGCTTATTTTGCACGGCATCAATCACACCATTTGCCATGTAAATATGACTCATGTTGTTTTCAGTTTCGGATGGACAATCAGCTAAGATATGACGGCGAGTAAGTGTACTATGGCTACCAAGTTGCTTAACCTTGATAGCAACCTGCTCTGCAATTTCATAGGCTACGCCATCGCCTACAATCACGGCTATTTTGCTGTTCTTTCCTGGGCGATCAATTTGGATATCACGGTCAATAATGGATTGTAAAATGCCAGTTTGATCTTCTCGGTACTGACTAAAATACTGGAACCACTTATCTAAAAACAGCGTAACGTACTCTTTGTAAAGCTCTTGGAAAGGCTCAAGGCTGTCACGTTGTTGCATAAATTCGGTGTACAAATTACGTATGGCAGTATCAAGCGGGCAGAAATGTTTTTTGTAAAACTCAACACATTCAGCAAAGCTGCTTAAATAGGTCATATCCTTCGGATCAAAGTCGAGCAAAGTAATAATGTCGTTCCAAAACACAATGCCCAGCGCTTGTGCCTGTTTGCTTTGATGGCGTTGTTTCAGCCTAGCAACAAGTTGTGCTGACTCTCCTTTAGCCAAAGATTTATTAGCCAGTTTATTGCCTAATTCCTTTAACCAAGCTTCATCCACCTGCCTAAATGGGTGGTCGGGATTGATCTGCCAGATAGCACTGCTGTTAATAAACGCTGAATCCAACTTATGTTTGGCGAGGTATGAGCCAAATGAATTGCGATAACTCACCGAATCAAGCCAACTGTTGTAAACTGATAACAACGTCTTATCACAGTCATTATCCGCCAAGCCCTTTAACATCGCAGATACAACTTCAGACGCCAGCGTAGATGCAGGTTTATCGATATATTCTTGGCCTAGCAGCTCATTAACCTTGCGGTAAAAGGTTTCACGCAACTGTGCGTCGTATTTTTCAGTGACATAGTTTTCGGGATCATGAACAAAGGGCAGCAGTTCCTTGTCTAAATCAAAGATTTCAGAGGCTCCTTTGTGGCTTAAGTCCATCCAGTATGTACGATCTTTACCCACACTCACTTTTGCAGCAGCGATCAACTCGTCTTTCGGCAAGTTAATATTTAAGTTTAAGGTCCGGTGAACCTTATCCTTGATGTAGTTCTGCAAATAACGAATTTCGATGCAACCATTGGTCTCACAGTACTCGCGTGCAAAGGTTAAGACTTCTTTGCTGAGTTGCGTATAGATAACGTACTTGTGCTCAGATTCAGGATGCTCTTGTATGGCTTTTTCAATGCGATATTTCGCTTCCAGCTCGTCGAGCTCTCCATTGGTGAAGTACACCTCACATTGACCTTTCAGGCCCTTTATTAGAAATTCTGCCTCCCCGCTTTCATCAATAAACACGGCCACAGGGTGCGGTTCCAGGATGCGCGCTAAATCCTCTTTAAACCAGGTATCAATCATAGTCGGGCATCCTTACCAATCAGCGTTCAAGTATTTTTTTAGCTGGCCTGCATTCAATACGTCATAAGCCAGTATTTTCTTTTTCTGTAAAGGCGCAATATTTTTGCCTACACCATCATCAAGAATCGGGTTGTAACCTTCAGCCAATAGTTCGTCGATTTTCTTTTTAAAGGCGTCGATTTCTTTCAATTGCTTAAAGATGCGCTCTTTCTCGTTTTGCGCTTCAGCGCTTTCATTGCCAGCAATATCACTCTGGCGGTTTTGCAAAGCGCGTTCACGGTTTTCGATATATACCGAGCGTAAGCGCAGCAAGTTATCGCGATTCCATTTGTATATGATGATATAGCAATCGAAGCCTTGCTCTGGGCCACTGGTTAAGTGCCAGATAAATGGGGTTTTGGGCAAATACATAAACAGATTTAAGTGATCTGACAGCTCTGCAAAGAAATATTTGTTTAGGTAGTCATGGATTGGCCGCCCTAAAACAGAATCAAAGCTTGAGTATTGAGCAGTACTAAACCCTTTTTCGAGAAACTTCTCCTCGATACGATCAAGAAGCACTTTCTCACCGGCATTAGGCACTAGCGGGATAATGCCATCTTCATCTTCCATTAGAATTTCACGAACCATATCAGCCAAAAATTCCATGGCTAAAGTTTGCATACGTTGCTTAGGGATTACTTTGCTTTGTTTGAACCAATACCAAACGTTAATCGGGTTGACCTGATGTCGGATGCAGAACTCCTCTAGATCGTTGTTGCTCTGGTAAAGGCTTCCAAATCCACTTTCAATGGCTTCACGTTCTTCGACTCTAAACTCTTTGATAGGTAGCGCTTCGATAAACTCACGAGTAGCGTCCAGTGGAAATGTTTTTGTCGCCTCCGTTTCTGCCAGATAATCTTTTCGGGCTTCGGAGGTAACCGGCAGACCACCGATGCTTACACCTTCTTTGGCAAGCACCATCGCTTTATCATGCTCAGTTAGGTTATAGATTTCAAAGATCGTCTCATTAATAATGGCCTCATTAATGAGGATCTGAGTTCTAAAATGATTTTCACGATTTAGTAAACTAGTAATCGCCGATCTCCAGTCTCCGCTATGAAATGACAACAACGGGCTCTTATCGTATTCTCCATCAAACAATTCAGTTGCTCGTATTTCCCTCGATATTGAAACATTTCTTTGTGATAAAAACTCTATCAGGGTTTCTTGAGTTTTATCTGGGATTACGAATGGAATTCGTTCAATGTCACCGACCTGCTTGTTCACTGTAGGATTTAGACACTCAATTATATAATTCGAAAGTACAGAATTAAAAAATGCCAATATGTAGTGAGTGTTTTTGTATTTCTTAATGGGAAATATTGAACTACCACCAACATCAAAAATACATCCTTTTGGCAATATTCTGTAAGAGGGGCCCTTAGAACCAGATGCTGAATATGTTATACCTTCTTTAAAGTAAACAGCTTCATTTTGAGGCCTAGATTTTTGTTTTCCTTTATCATCAGTATAATTTTTTACATCCTGCCCACTTGATTTCCAGTTGACCATTAGCCACAAATTACCAGACCACTTCTTATATGGTCCTCCTTTGGCGTAGTAAACCCAATCATTACCATCAATATTAAAATCTGACGAAGAAAGCTCCCACCAAAATCTTAGAAAACGATTATTGTTTGCTGTCGCTAACCCTTGACAGTTTTTCAAAAGATCTTTTACTGACTCACTCTTAAACTTCTGCCTAAAATCATCGGAAATCCAATAGATAAATGGCCATGATTTGATGATTTTTAGTTTGGATTGTGGGATGGTGTAATTATTTTGGTAAGCTACACCATCAATCAAATTATCATAGGCCTCAACAAAAGCGTTGTAACGTTTGCCTTCATAAATGTGGTTCAACTTTATAAAGGTTGAGTCTTTCTCTTGTTTATTTTTATCAAGGACATACATCGCAGCATCAACTCGAGCTGACTGATGGAACATTCCTAAATAGCCCCACTCCACGAATAGATCGATGCTCGTTTTCTCAATCATATACTTTCGGACATCTTCGAATGTCTTGATATACATAAATGTTGGCGGATGAACCATGGCGACCTTACCGTCCTTATCTGTAAGTTCGCAGCAACGCTTGATAAAGGTGGCATATAAGTTGGTATTAAATTTGTGAGGTTTTTTATAGTTGTCTTCTATGAATTCTTTTAGGTCTGGCCCAAAGTCCGCACTATCCGTGTACGGCGGATTAGCAGTCGCCAGATCATATTCAGAGGTTAACAGCTCTAAGAATGTAATCGCATCTCGCGTTTTTCCGCTTAAGAAAGTATTGCGTTCTGTTCGAGCATACTGCTCTACCGCAGCGAATAAGTTTGCAAAGAAGTTTTCTGCGAATTCTTGGTGCTCGGCATAGTCTGCTGCTGCGAAGAGATCCCCTTCAACAATTTTCTTTTTTAACTTTTGTGTCGAATCAAACGTTTCACCAAGCGCACGTTCTTTTACTTGAGATAGCTGTTCTTTTAACTCTTTATCAATATGAATCAGCGAGCCAAACTTATAGGCTTGCATGAGATCACCCCATACCTTCTCTATAAACTCCCGCTGCTGAGCCGACACCAAATTGCCCTGTTCGAAGATGTGCTTTACTGCCGCATACTCAGGCAAATAGAAATCGGACGATACCACTTTGAAATGCAACTCGCCGACTGTACGGCGCTTTTTCTTAGCTTTGATAAATAAGCCAAGCTGTGCTAACTGGATAGCACGATCGTCTAAGTCTATGCCATGCAGGTTATTTTCAATGATGAGTTTAGGGATGTCTTTTTCATCATAGTCTGCACCATAGTTTTCAATTTGGTCCAGATAAAGCTCGTAATAGAAGTCAAAGGCATACAATAAAAAGTTGCCCGAGCCGCAAGCTGGATCAATGGTGCGCACTTCATGTAAAGGCTTAGGTGCTCGTATTTGTGTTGTTGGTGCGTTGGCAATTTTATAACGCTGTTTTATCTCAGAGTGCGGGTACATCTCGAGGTACATTTTACCCAGAGAGTTTTCGACCAAGAATTGTACCACCCAGCGCGGCGTATACACCTGTGATTGCAGTGATACCTTGTTATATTCGGTTTTATCACCGCTGTCTTTGTGGGCCTTTTTCTTGGCGTTATTGTAGCTTTCGTACATCCAACCGAGAACATCATCACTTTGCCAGATGGTCTCTTCTGATGAGTCATTAGCTTGCGCGTCAGTATCAACCACATTAAAGGCGTCAATAATATCATTTAAACTAATAGCATCAGGTAAAAGCGCATAAGGGTAGGCTTTGCTATACAACGGCAACGTTTGACCAAGTTCGTCAAACGCTGATTTTAAATAATCGCGAATACCTTCCAGCTCTTCATCACGCATGTGCGGATTCATTTCTAGCCAGGCTTTATGGCCGAATGAACGATCACCATGCTCCTTTTGCTTTGTTAATATGGGCGGAAATAAGCTGGCTGCCTCCATCACCTTTATGGCAGCAAGACGGTTGAATAAGGTAAACGTTAATTCATCCAGTAGCTTTTCACGGGCACTTTCATAGCCACCGGTTTCACCGATATGGTTCTCCAGCATCACGGCGAAGCGCTCGCGCTTGGTTTTAACTTCCTCTGGTAGTTTTTCTACCTGGATGGCGTCCATTTGCTTGGTCTTACTAAAACCCAGTCTAGCAAATTGCTTATCGAAGGCGGCTTCAATCAGCTCTCTTAAATGGTCTACGTGGTCAGCTAATTTCATGGGCTTACAGTCCTTCGCTATTAATATCTATAGTTAGTTCGATTTCTTCATCGGGCTTGGCCGCAGCAAGCGCCGTTAGCTGCGTAGTCAGCAAGGTTTTATACTCTTGCACTGTCATCACCTTACTAGAAACTTTAAAAGCAACTTTGCGGGGTTGTTTCGGTGCTGGTGATTGAACTGGAGTCGGGGCTGGTGCAGGCTCGCCACCATCGGGACCACGATTAGGTGTAGGCTGCGGTGTGGGTACAGGCTCGGGCTGCGGTTCTTCTGTGATAAAACTACTTTGTAAAATAAGCAGCTCGCTATCTTTTAGCGGTGCTTGAGCTGTGTAATTCAAAATATCGGAGAGAGAAAAACCACTATTTGAGCAACTAATGCTGAACGCAAGTACTGGTTCACCAACTACTCGTTTTTCTGCGTAGGCTTTTAAGGCATCAAGCTTTTGCTGATTTAATCGGTTCGGCGCCGCGGGGTAGTTCTTAAGTTCACGAAAAGCAGCCTCAATTTTACCGCTCAGGACCTTGTACTCGTGACTCATACCTATAGATGCTGTCTTAACTAACTTGTAATAAGCATCTTTTACAACTTGTACTTGTTGCTGGAGATTGGCAAAGTTTTTCACCATATCCAGTTTGAATAAGCGCTCGAATTCTTCATAGGCTTCATCAATGTTATTGTCACTGCGATCAGCTTTTATCAGCTCGCTTCGAACATCGTCAATAAAGCGCTTAAATTCTTTAACTTTAGGAAAGTTCTTTTTAATGAATTTCTGAGCTTTTAATATGGCTTGAACCGAATTGCTGAACGTATCGCTGTTATTAAGTAGATACTCAACCTTTTCGATATAGTTACTCTCGGTAACTTTACCCGCAAAACCTTGCAAGTCTTGTTTTAAACCTGCCACTTTGGGGAATAGTTCTTCAAAATTTTGAACAGTATCACTCAGGTTGGTAATGGCACTGATAAAGTGTTCAGCCATCAAACGAATACTGTCAGCCAAGTCAAAATCGTTTGTATTCCAATCTACCTTTTTGCCGATATGGTCCTGTGTTTCGAGTTCCATCAGTAGTTGTACTGCCTGGTTCTTCTGCACAGCGGTTAGCGTTGCAGTAATCGATTTGAACGACGCAGATTTAAACTTGGTGGTATTCGTAAAGGCATCGTGAACCGCTTTTTGCTCATGAGAAAAATAGGTGTCGCCGTTAAACTTAACCGATAGTCGACCGGCACGGAATAGTACTGCAAGAGTCGTTACTAATGTTCCGTAGCTATAGCCCCATGGAGCACCTGACAAGTCAGCTTCTAGAGATTTACCATCCATATAGCGCGACTTTATCTTAGCGTTGATTTCTTCAACAATTTTAAGGTGATCGCCAGTAAAATTGCCGTGACCGTCGAAGAATGCAAAATCATTAGCGGTAAATAACTTATTCAGGCTTTCTTTATGTGTGCTGAAAATCTTCGAGACCAGGCTATCAGAAAGTTGACTTGATAAACGCTTGGTGTAGATGTTTTTAACCATTTTTCGCTGGTTGTCGGCAATGGTTCCCTTAAATGTATCAACGTTCAGCAGATGCTCGTCGAACATGTAGATCAGGGATGCATTGTGATATGCGTCTTGAATTAGCCCTCTTAAAGTTCGTTGCTTCTCTTCTCGTATAACTTCAAATTCACGAATAATTTGACGCTTATCGGCATCTTTTTCATTCGAGTATTTTTCCTCCATGTAGGCGTAGCGCATAACTTCGCCTATCAATTTATCAATCTGGGAGAACTCTGAAGTATCTGGCACCAAGGTAATAAGCTCTTTCTGATACTGAGTATCAAGCTTCAGTTGTTCAATAAAATCCTGACGATCATCACTGATATTGAACAAGCTATAGGCTGTGATCTTTAAGTGTTTGCTTCCTACAGGTGCTAACTCATCGTCTTGGTCCGACAGCACGCTAAATTTGAATGCATCACTGCCATCATTGTAGGATGCAACTGCGTTAAAGGTTTTGTAGTCCTTCAGATACTTAATTAACTCACGCTTCTTGCTGAAAAGTTCGACATCAAAATCTTTCATTTCTTCGAGCATTTTGCCTTCAAGATCTGATGTGATTTTGTAGTTGTTGTTTGATAGTAGTAGTACTTTAGCTTCAAGCAGTAGCTTAAGCGCGTCTTCAATTGCTGGCTTTACTTCATAGTAAGACGTAATGTCAGTAATATAGCTTTTGGTTATATTTTCAACCGTTGGCGCGACTACTTCAGAGTCGGCTAATAGATGCATGGTTTTGAGCAGTTTCTCGCCGTCAATGCTGCTGCCATTTTCCTTTAATATTTTTCGGCTTGTATCGTATTTGTTGACCAATCCAACTGGCGGCGCGGTTTGGGCTTCATCACATATCGCGAACCCTGGCGTAAAGCTATACAGCTCTTTGTCACGCATTTGCTTACGTAGTACGTCAAATGTTGTGATAATCATGCCTCGAGCTGCAATTTGGGTAGCAACTAAAGCGTTTGAGCTAAACAAGAACTTTTGCAAAATATCGAATTGATATTTGTGGAAAGGATAATAGACCGCAAAATCTTCAGCTGTTTCCGTTTTCGTAGGGAACGATGATTTTAGGTTGGTGGCGTCGCTGATTAGGCCTTCATTCTTTTGGTAATAAGCAACTAAATCTTGTTTTGCCTGTTCTGTTTTTTGAAGTAATCGACTACGAATGATAACGTCTACTTCTGTAGACTCAAGGTGAATCTTGGTTTTAAAACGATCGGTAACCTTGGTCAAACTACTGCGACTGACGTTAGCATTGTTAATCACGTCGTCGAGCTTTTCTTGGGCAATCGCTATGGTCCAAACTTTATTACTTATACTCGATAGCGATTCACTAATCCCTTCTAAATCTAAAAGGGTAAATTTCTTCTGGCTAATAGCTTCACTCGCCTCATCGAAAACAAAGACTAGTGTTTCTTCTGCATTAAACTTAAGATATTTTTCCAGTTCCGTTTTAAATTTACTGGCAGAAAAATCCTCTATCGAAGCACTGTAGACGCTTTTGGTATCTTCATAATCTGACTCGCTGTACCCCATTTCGGCAAAGACCTTTCGCATAACTCTAGCGACATGCCGATTACTTTTCTTTAGCTCATCCCAATCCTTCGACTCTAGTTTTTGGACAATAGTTTTAAACTCGTCGTATTTACCATCTAGGAGCAGATCAAACTCCATATAACCGTAAATATCATCACGAAAACCAAGATTTTTAAGCAGATTAGCAAACAAGGTGAAAGCCAATCCACGTTCAGTATTTTGCTTAGCAACATCAAGGAACACTACGCGGCTGTTAATTGCGTCAAGATTACGTAGGGCGTTTTCAATAAGACCTGCATCACTTACACCTTTTAAGCGTGGTATAAAACGCTCACGTGCAGGAGTACCATTTATAATCTGGTTATCTATTATATAACCCAGCATCTTTCCGAAATATGACTTACCAGAGCCATAAAAACCTGATAACCAAACCCCTGTCTCTTTAATATTAGAGGTGAATTGGTTTGTAAATTCGTAGAGGTGCCGCCCAATACCTTCGGTTACGATGTATGACTCGATTTCGTGTTGAATTTCTGTCTCTGAACGGTCTTCAAGGTCAATAACGTTTTTAATATCTTCTTTAAGATCTAACGTTAGTATGTCATTTATGATTGTCATTTAAATTAGTCCCTATTTCACTAACGTACAGCGATACTTTGATGCTGGTCTAAAATTCAAGAATAAAATGTTGTCTTCTGATATTTTCGATGGATAGAAAATGACAAGTGGATGCTTTAGCTGCATAACATCTTTGTGCTCCATTATGTTTACATTCTCTATACCCGTGCCATACAAGCAACCACTTCGAATAAGAAATGGAATCTTATCCTTTTCACAAGCCTGTTTAATGGCTGAAATAATCATGTCAAAAAGGTCTTGTTCTGGATCGTCAGATTTGAAAACAACATGTGGAGTGTTAATGAAATCTCTGTAGTACTCGGAGAAAGCATCCCAGCCATCGGAATCTATAAATCTGACAAGTAATTGGCTGATATCTATGAATTCCGCTTTCTCTTCATAAATATCTCTCGCTTTGTCAATGTATAAATTTTCCTCACCTGGACAATAGGAAAACAATATACTGTTACCACCATTGGCTTGCCGACGAAGCTGATCTTGGTTTTCAATATTAAAGTCTAGGTCAGCAAACTTTTGTTTGTGATCAGCTATAAAGGGCATCGCATATATCCTTATAGGTATGAGTTAATTCGACATTGAGCGCTACACCATTGAAACTCATGTCAAAGAAGCCTTTCATTGAAAGCTTTTTGAATCGGTCTTGAATATCTTCTTTGGCTATAAAACTTGCAGGGAGCAATTCATGCTCAAAAATGCTTTTTATCTCAGGTGAGAATAAATTAGAGAAATATACGAAAAGCACTAATGCCTCAGGTGTTGGGCGAATATGATTGAAAGACTTCACCCGCCCTACCGTTACAAAGTCAAACTTGGTCATTAAACTGAGGTACTTTGTAGCAACTCTATATAAAGTATCTTCTGACCATTGCGGAAAATCAGGACCCTCTGAAGACATTTTATCTTTTAGAAAGGCAATGATGTCGTCCTGTGAAATCTGTGCTCTTCCTGTGAAATACACTTTACTGAACACTTGTGTTGTGACTTCTCTGAACAACCGATTATTTAGACATAGGTGCCATAAAAAGCAAAACTTCTTATCTATTAAAGGCGCATCTGAAAGATAAATTTTTTTAATTAAAAGCTCATGATCTTGATTTATAAACTTTAGAATCGCCTTATTAATCGCCCAACTTACTTTATTGCGAGTTTTTGAAGTTCTAATGTCAAACTCATTTTCATCAGTTATCTTCGAGTCAGTCAAATTAGGCTCACAAAAATAGGCGCTAATTATATTGAAAACAAGCGTATAGTCTTTCAGGCCCGCAATATCTTTAATTGCAGTGTTATAATCTTGAACACTCATTTTCTCTATTAAATCTTTCATTTGTATATCTTATTTATTACTCATAACCAGGTGCTATTTTTAAATTACCCACACCATATAAGGCACCTAGATTTTTCAGCGCTAGTTGAAAATCTCTTGGCTCTAATTCGGATTTTTTTGAACAATCCACATGCCATTGGCGAAGCAAATACCCAGCGATTGCAGCTCTAATCTCAACCTTTAGAACGCCACCCGCCATGCCATAATCCAGTTCAATCGCTTCGCTGTGCTCAATACGTGGATGCGGCACTAACTCAAGCTCCACAAATCGGTTCCATTGCCTATCCTGGCTTTCGAGCTCCGCTTCAGACAAAGTGGAATCTTCAATCACAACCGCTGCTTTAATTCTGGTCAGTACAAAGTCACGGAACTCATTATGCTTGCGGTCAAAACCACGAACATGCCAACGCAGGCCATTGTCCACCAGCGTATGCGGTACAATTTCACGCGTTGTTTCACCGCTCGATAACGACACATAGGTGATGCTCAAGGCTTTGCCTTTGTGTATGGCCTCGGTGACTTTCGCTACTATCGATAAACTCGGCTTGTTAAGGTGATAAGGCGCTTCACAAGCCAGGGGTGGTTTTACCTTTCCAGTGAAGCCATCTCCGTACCCTTGGCTAATCGTCGCCAGCGTTCTCACAACGTCGTACTCGAACAGGGGTTCAAATGCTCCACCGCGCTTATGCAACTTTAGCTTTTGGTCATACTCAATGTTGCTTGGTGCAAGCTCTCGGTACATTGTGAAGTCTTTCGTTGCTTGTGCGGCAGCAATGCTGAAGCGATCGACTAAATCCGCCCGTACCGCCTCTCCCTTAAATAATAAGGTGAAATCGATGTGGGCAATGCGATCCCTGGTTGCTTGTGG
>CENT01025654.1_pt1 | contig 16212 bp, 27 predicted proteins | sample 530141 | NCBI WGS metagenome assembly CENT01 (sample SAMEA2591074, study PRJEB7988) | marine metagenome | isolation source: saline water (ENVO:00002010), including | reverse complement strand
GCGTTCCATTGCTGCTGTTGTGGTGCCTGCTGTTGTGGTGCCTGCTGCTGCTGGCCACTCCACTGCTGCTGCGGCTCGGCCTTATCAAGAAAAACAACGCGGCCATCCATCGTGTCAATCTCAAGCTGGTACTTTGTCTCGCCCGACCGTGCTTGGTATTGAGACTGATATGCCTCACCGATCACTTGCACGTAACTGCCTTGCCGAAGTCGCTCCGCACACATTTGAGCAGACCGTCCCCACACGCTGACACGCCACCACGTGCTGTATTCTGCGCTTTTGCGCTTACGATTCGAGCAGATGGAAAACGTCAGGACCGATGTGTCGCCGACCTGTCTCACCTCTGGATCGCGGCCAATAAAGCCTGTAACTGTTGTGCTTGCATAGCTGCTTGCCATGATACTCACCTCCGCTATTGTGCGACACTCTGTCGCTGGTTAATAAATTCACCAAGCCGAACCTTTCCCGGCTCAGTCCTCAAATACTTGCCAAAGTCGGCACGACGCTTGTCGCTTGCGCCTTGGAACTGCGCCCCGGACACGCTCTCAAAAAACTCTCGGAGAACAGGCTCCGTTGTATCGAGGCTCGACGCAACATCCTTCAAAGAAAACGTGGCGGATTCCGCAATGTCTGCGGCTGTCGTGTCCATGTCTCCCATAAAAAGGTTCAACCCGAACCCGAAAAGGCTCAAGCACTTCACGAAGCATCGCATCTTAGCCGTGTTGACGTCGTCGCTGCTAGGGTTGGAGATCGACTTGTGGTTGTAGTCATAGATAGGCAACCACATTGTCCTCTGCAGCGCGATGGGAGACTTACCTGTTGTGGTCAGCACCGTAACGGTACACACAACCTCGCCGCTCCCATCTGGGTACTTACGGTAATCCAGGCCGTCGAAAATGTGAAACTCGAAGTAGCTCCCCGGATACTTCGCCTGAAGGATGTTGTATGCAACACCCCAGGGAATGTACATTAACTGGAACATTTCGCCCGTCCTCGGGTTGCGTTTGGGCTTTCCTAGAGGACGCTTGATTGGTGTCGCGTCATAAGACGAAAGATCGTTCCACACCGCGCCGAACGCCTTTAGCTCCGCCGCACTCATGCTCAAATTGTGTTCCATGGTATACTCCGCTTTTTGATGTTCTCTATGTCGTTTTCATCTATCGGCGGGTGAAACCGATACATAGAGTCGTAATATTCAACACCCATAAATGGATCTGGCGTCGCCGCTCCGTGATAAGAATAGCCGGCAATATGTGCACATTCTTTATGCATGATCGTCATCCGTGTGCCGGTTGGAACCTTCAGGATGAAACCCATCGCGGTTACAACTTCGCCCTCACCTGACCACTGTCCGTCGGCAACAGTATTGCCAAGCGGATCAACGGCGACAGCGTTACTCATCCACGAGTTCGTGGCAGAGCAAGATGCCAAAGCCAGGACTGGTGTTCCGCAGTGAGCACATAAAAAGGAACTAGGATTCATCCTTGTCGCCCTCGACCTCTTTGATTGTGATTGTGAGTCGTGGTCGCTCGCGCACAGTGCGTGTGAACGACTGCGTCACCTCCGCAAACTGCTCGGGTCGAGACTCCTCCCAGGCCCGCTGACTGAAGCGTGACTTCTCGGTGACGCTTAGCTTTACCCTGCCAAAATCGCTTCGGGCAAAGCCGCAATCTCCAAGCATCTGCATTATCTTCGTCTTTTCGACCGCCGCTTCCGCCTTGTGGTGCTTCTCAAGATCCTTGTGACGCTTATACTCACACATGCTGACACGCATATCGTCTGTCATTGCCGCCTCTTTATTGGAGTCAAATCCGCCAGAGTTGTGCATGAGAGCTTGCTCGCACCCTTCGGTGCCGTCCGCCTCGGGAGGAGTGCCATTCACGACCAGCTCCCAGAAGCTCTCCAACTCGGGAACCACGTCAGCCTCGTAAGACGGGCAGCGTTGGACAATGTGCTCCTCATATATACACAAGCCCAAGGTTACGGCGTCCGACAAGCTCATTGCTCCGCTTGTGATCGCGTCGAACACCTCCTCCGTCTGTGCGATGATTGCGGAGACATATGCAAGCGGCGCGTCCTTGCGAACGAAGAGATAGTGCTGCACTTGTAGCCACACATGCTCGGGAAGCACGCCCTGCCAGCGACTATGCCACCCGACGCTTTTAATCTCGTGTATCCCAAGAAACTCATCGCCACTCCATACCTCCCTGTCAAGGCTCGCCTGCAGATATGACACCTCTGGCGACTGGTACATGTCGACAAAAGACTCGTGGACGGAAAAGCCGGACTTCATCGCGAAGTAATCGGCAATTAACGGCTCCATCTCATGGCCTCGGGTAAACACTCGCTTCACCTGCTGTTTCGGTGGCCATTCAAGTCCGAGCTTGTCAATTACAGGTTTTTTGCTCATCCATATGTCGTGCGGGCCCTTGAATCGACTCTTACCCAGAATACAGGGCACGTCGCTACCGCCGATTCCCATCGCACGACGAATCAGCCAATCATCTTTAGCCGCCATAACCATCCCTCTCCCACCCGTTGCCACGCAGCGAAAAGCTGCTACGCGACACGCCTTTTACCATCTTCTCCGAACACACGCACCCGGACGCTTCAACGTAATCACATAACACGGCAGGACTCTCGCTCATCTTATGCATGACCCGTTTAGCGTGGCCGCATCGACGACACACATAGCTATAGACAGGCATCAGCTATACCCCCTATAGGCTGACATAATATCATCCTCATCCTCTTCTTCGCCGCCGCCATAGGCTGCTCGCAGCGCCTCGACCTCCATGTTCCTTGCCGCTTGCGCGAAGGCGCGAGTATTGTCGTATCGCTCTAAGATTACTCGCGCGACGGCCAGCTCCGCTGCAAATGCGTTGTCTGTATCATCCAGCGACACCACACTCGCGAACGAATCGCTTTTAGCTAGAATCTCTCGTGCAGCGAAAAAGCTGACAGCCACATCCAGTATTGACACACCAAACTGATTATCCATCTTACTGTCTGTCGCGACCATCATTAGATCTTCGCTGAAACACTTTCCCATGAGCACGTCCGACGGGCTTGACTTTTTCTTAGGCATTTTCGAAGCCCTCGACGATATTAGGCAATGGCGCGTTCAGCATCTCAGACTCCGGCCCAAACAGCAGAGCCTTGGGTGTCACGTTCATCATCTCAGCTATCCTGCACACGTCGGAGAGGCTGACCTTGTCTCGTACCAGAACTCGCCCCCACGTGTAGTCATGCATGGGAGGCGCACCAACTCGCGACTCAAACTCTTCGTTGATTTGCGGGTCTTTTGCGCCCGCGTCCTGCCACATCCTGCAGAGCGCTTGTCCGCTGCAGCCTATCTTAGTCAGCCGAGCACTTGTACGCGCTCTAAAAGCTGTCAGTATGTACTCACTGTTATTCATGCTGTTCCTTTCAAGAGGCGGAACCTGTTCGCCACGATACGGAACATATCCTCACAAAACATAAACTGTCAAGAAAAAAACAGTAGCTGTATTGACAGGGTAGGAGTCCTCGAATATGTTTATGAACGAAACAACCGAAAGCGGAGGAACTATGGCAGCCTTTGGTAGTCGCTGGGTGCGGCTAAATATAACCTACTTTCACGACCCGAAAATTCGCAAGGCCAAGTGCGCCGCCATCTGGCCGTACTTGATCGGACTAATGGGAGAATATGGCGGGTATATCCCAGACGACTATTTGGATGCCGAGCTAATAGCTGATGACTTAGGTATCGACAGTGAGACGGCAGCACGGCAACTGGATGGCGCAAAACGGGTCGGGCTCATCAATTATGGGAGCGAGCAGGTCGACGTTGGCGGCCGAGGGGGGCCAAACCTGCGAAAGAGGGAGGGTTGGACGACGTCGAACTGGCGGAAGTATCAACCCGACAACCGTCGCAACAGCTCAAAGCGCAAGCCTGAACAAACCGTCCCTGGGAATGTTAAACCGCCCCGCACTACGGAACGTAACGAAACAAACATTAACCCCCAGAGTACCCCCACAGGCTTCTCGGAGATAGAGACAATCGCACTGTCATGCATACCTTCAGGCGGCAGGCGGGGGAGAGGGGTGTGCTTGGATCCTATGTCACAACGCACGCTGATGAAGTTGATTGATGAGCATGGCGCTCAGCGCGTAGTTGAGGGGTTGTCCGAGTGCGGCGGGGCAGAGCGCCCAGTCGCGATGCTCAAGAAAGTTCTATCCAAAACTACGGGTCGTGCATCGTCAGCGCCACCCACAGCGGATGAGTGGAGGGGAGGATGAGTTGCTGTATGTCGGGAAAGATTGTCAATGTTTCGCCGCAGGGCGATGTGTACACAACCTCTTGCACTGCGACGGGATGCCCACACGCCAGGTCGCGCATTGTGTCGAAGGCGGGGATACCCAAGGCGTTTACTGCGTGCAGCCTAGACAGCTTCACGCCCGCCAATACTGCCCTCCGGGTGGCGCAGGAGGCGGCGCGACATTTCATTGGTGCGGTGGTGGGGTCCGAGTCTCCCTGGTTGGTGTACAGCGGGCCTCCAGGCGTGGGTAAAACGCACCTCGGGTGCGCAATAATTGAGCACCTAATAGATTGCGGGATAGAAGCACGCTATGCCTCATTGGACGAACTGTTTTCGGCAGGACGTCGAGAGGTGTCGGGCGTAGAGTCGGGTTTTTCGGAGCGGCTTGCGAGAATTTCGAAGGCAGAGATGCTTGTCCTAGATGAGCTTGGCGCCGGACGTGGCACGGACTGGGAGATTGGGGTCGCCCAAGACCTGATCAACTCGCGGTATTCAGCGTCGCTATCGACGGTGTTCATAACGAACTATCGGGTAGGCAGCGGGGGGGCGAGCAGCCTGGAGAAGTCAGGCAAGTTGGGCCCGCACACAGTTAGCCGATTGCGTACGGCAAGAGTGGTGGAGATTGACAGTGCCGATTGGAGGAGCCAATGATATCTGATCCGGTGGAGCTAGCAGAAAGACGTCTGCTGGGTGCCGTTTTGCTCGACCCCTCGTGCATCGACAGTGCTTGCGAGTCTGTGTCGGCGGAGGACTTTCGAGATCAGCGTTCGAGACTTGTGTTTGCCGCAATGTCGGAGCTTAGAGATTCTGGGGAGAGAATCGACGCTGTATCAATCGCGGAGACGCTTAGGTCGCAAGGGAATCTCGAGCTGGGCGGCGGAATCGCATATGTCACTTCATTAGACGACGCGGTCACAGCGGTAGGTGCATCAGCGTACTCAGAGATGGTGATAGGATTCTCGCGTCTACGCCAAATTGAGACTGCTGCAATCGGTCTGACAGCGTCCGCTCACCAGGCAAAGCATACCGATGCGGAGGCTATTGTAAGCACAGCGGTGGATAGCCTACTGTCGATCTCTGGTCCAGAATCAGTAAAACCTATAGCGCTAGGTGACTCTGTCAGTCTGGCGGTTGAGGAAACACGGCAGCGCCATCAGTCGGGCGGCGAGATGGTCGGTGTTACAACCGGATTTAGACCGCTTGACAAAATTCTTTGCGGCCTTGTGCCGGGTGGAGTGTACGTCCTGGGCGGCGCAACGGGTCGAGGAAAGACGACGCTTGCATTAAACATGGCGCTTGCTGCAGCCCAGGCTGGCCATCGTGTGCTGTACGTGTCGTTGGAGATGAAGCACACATACCTATCAAAGCGATTACTATCGATGGCAAGCATGGTCGACGCCTCGGCGATTAGGAGTGGACGATTAACCGACAATGAGGTGACAAGCGTGGTTGCTGCATCCAAAAAGCTCGACGGTATTGGCGATAACTTCCATGTAGTTGACAAGCCTGGGTTGCATATTAGTTTCTTGCGAAGAATTGTACGATCGATGAAGGCCAGAGGTGCTGGACCAGAGCTTGTCGTCGTAGATTATTTGCAGCTTCTCGACTCCGAAGAATCGTACTCTCGCGAACGTCAGGTTGCCAAGTTGTCGAACTCGCTGCTGCAAATGGCGGATGAGTCGGATACGGCGGTTCTAGCGTTGTCTCAGTTAAATGCCGACGGGCGCATCCGTGAGAGTCGCGCGGTCGAGAACGATGCGGCGGCAATCTTACGAATTGACTATGAGGATGAACTGGAGCCGGGCGATGAGGCGCCCGACGTGGTTCTATCTGTGCTAAAGCACAGACACGGCGACGATGGAAGCGTTAAAATGACATTCCTGAGAAAGCTGCAGCGTTTTGCGCTTCGGCATGATGAAATGAAAGGGTATCATGGGTTTAGCGGGGAGACCCACGGTGACGATTCGTACTGATTCGCTGCCGGCGTTGCCGATTAAAAGGCGCAGAGGTGTTGGAGGGCTGCCGCCTGCCCTGGGTTTACAACGTGCGGCAGATTTGAAAGGAATAACCATGGCACACAGAAAAGATGGAACACCACAGGCACCGAAGCCAAGCGCGATACAGATGGCGGAGAGGCTTGAGTGGGCAGAGAAAATGATGCTCGCCTGCTCAACGCCGTCACAGGTATGCAAGGCGGGCGCTGCGAAATTTGGCGTAAGCACTCGGACGGTCAAGCGATGGGTGGACACCGTTCACAAAAAGTGGCGTGACGAAGCGAAGGTGGAGACAGAGCGAGACATTGAGGAGCGGCGCCACGAGCAGCGGCGAAGGTTGCAGCAGTATATCAACGCCATGTACGGCGAGAAGAATTTCCGCCTGGTCCTCAGAGCCGAGGAGCTGCTTGCTAAGCTAGATGGCCACCTTAGTCCACAGCGTCTCGATGTTACACACAAGGACGGACTGATGACAGACGCGGCTAAGGGCATGTCAGATGAGGAGCTACGGCAGGTGATTAAGGACGCGACCGGCAACGGTGATATACTACACTGATGATAATCACACCGGAGATAGCTGCGAAAGAAATCCTCAGACGTCGATGTGAGACGTCATTGGCAGAGTTTGCTCGCCGAGCGTGGCACATCGTGGAGCCTGCGACACCATTCATTGATGGGTGGCACATCGACATTATCTCTGAGTGCCTTGAGGCTGTGTCTCGGGGTGAGGTTAAGTCGTTGATTATCAACATGCCCCCTAGACACATGAAGTCCATGCTGGTCTGCGTGTTCTGGCCTTGCTGGGAGTGGACGACAAAGCCACACACTAGGTGGCTTTTTGCGTCGTATGCGCAGGCTCTGAGTATTCGAGACAGCTTGAAGTGTAGACGAATCCTTGATTCACAGTGGTATAAGAGTCTGTGGCCAGACGTAGAGCTGCTTGGCGATCAAAATCAAAAAGCACGGTTTGAAAACTCTGCAACAGGTGTTCGGGTGGCGACGTCGGTGGGGGGCTCCGCGACGGGGGTCGGCGGTAACAGGATAGTGGTAGATGATCCTCATAAGGCGGGCCACAAGTCGGACAGAATACGTGAGTCGGTTATCGCGTGGTGGAACGAGGAGATGAGCACACGTGGTAACTCGAAAGAGAGTGCCCGCGTAATCGTCGGTCAGCGCATACATGAGCACGACCTATGTGGTTTCCTGTTGGACAATAGTTCATATGAGCACTTGTGCTTAGCTGCAGAGTACGATGGGCCGAGGAGTCGGCTATCGCTAGACTGGTCAGACCCTCGCACAAAAGACGGTGAGCCCCTATGGCCTGCTCGGTTTGGTCGCGAGGAAATCGATGAGCTGAAAACGGCTCTTGGTTCATACGCTGCCTCGGCACAGCTTCAGCAGCGCCCAGCCCCTGCGGGTGGTGGCATGTTGAAAGAGGATTGGTGGAGATTCTTTGACGACCCTCCTGATTGTGATGAGATAATCCAAAGTTGGGACATGGCCTTTAAGGGCGGCAAAAAAGGATCGTTTGTGGTCGGGCAGGTATGGGGACGCAAGGGTGCGAACTTCTATTTGCTAGACCAAGTTCGGCGGAGAATGTCGTTCCCCGAGACAGTGAGCGCTGTTCGTGCACTGACTGTCAGGTGGGAACGTACCGGCTGCATCTTGGTCGAGGATAAAGCTAACGGTCCAGCCATCATCGACACCTTAAAGGATGAGATACCTGCGATACTGCCTGTCACGCCTCGCGACTCAAAGATCGGGCGGCTGTCGGCAGTTAGCGCGCTAATCGAAGCCGGCAATGTCTACCTGCCTAACCCGTCTAAATTCCTGTGGGTCCAGGAGTTCTTAACGGAGGCGGCATCATTCCCTGTGGGGTCTCAAAACGATCAAGTCGACAGTATGTCTCAGGCGCTAACGCGGCTCCGCGAGTCCACGAAGGTTGGTCTATACCCAATCAGGGCATCGCTTGTAAAACGACGGCATCGCGGGCGCGAGTAATGTTTGAGCTGGCCCCGACGTCGATGCCGCACCGTAAGGTGCACAAGCATACGCGGGACGACTGGCGAACTCCGGGGTATGTATTTGAAGCCCTAAACCACCGGTTTGCGTTTGACGGCGATGCGTGTGCATCGGATGACAATAATCTAGTGGATGATTACTTTACGAACGAAACCTGTGCAATTTCTTCACACTGGTCAAAAATTGGCCCATCCGTATATATGAATCCTCCATACTCTCAGTCAGAATCGTTTGCTGCGAGAGCATACGCGGCTGTTAGAGATGCGGAGGTGTCAAGAGTCGTCGCGCTTATGCCAAGCACGACGGACACCCGATGGTTTCATCGATACGTTGTCGGTAAGGCAACAGAGCTTTGGTTTGTACGGGGTCGCCTTTCGTTCGTCTGTCCTATCGCCCTGACTCCTGTGTCGGGAAACCCTGTAGGTTCAATGGTAATTGTATGGGGAGAGGGAAAGGCTGGCTGGGCTGGAACACGAACAGGATCTCTTAGAGCAAAAGACATGTCGCCATTCACCAATGAGGACAAGTCTTACTGGTCATCGTCATCTATATCTGCGGGGTCGTCGAACCAGCTTGACTTGTGGTAGCCATATTTCGATTTCACGACGGATGAGGAAAACCCATGTGTTTCTTCGTCATCCTCGGGAGGGCAGGCGTCGCAGCCGCCCTCGGATGCGTGATACCGAGCACCGCAGTATTCGCAGTTCAGCCAATATCTATCCCAATCGTCGGGAACATTTCGTGGCATGTCATTCTCTTCTCATGTATAGGTGTTGATCGCGTCGCTTCGGGTTGGCGACTCGTTTCACCTTACCAGAACGAAACAACTCCCGTAGTCGTGCTCGTGCGTAATGTTCAGCAGATCTAGCAAAATCGAACGTCCTGGCCGTGCCTTGATAATAGCCGTGCCGAATCAAAAGCCGTGAGACGGCCGTTACGCTTAGTCGCTCGCCACCCGCGAGCGCTTCGTCCATGATGAATTTGCGTGCATCGGCGGGCTTACTGTTCATCGGCCACACTCCGTCGAGTTGAGAAGAATCCCGCCAGCTCATGTTCAGCGGCCATCAATAGGCGAGCATAGAAGCTGGTGTACGAGTTGTTTAGCTTAAACTCTGAGTCCGTAGTCCTCAAGCTGGTTTCCCATCGAAGGACTTCGAACAACCCTTTGATTCCGTATCGCTTGCGACCTGTACGCCGCATCTTTATCGCTAGGTCGCGAAGCCCTCGATATACATGAGGGTTTGATAGGTGGAAGTCTTTGAACCTGGCGACAAGGCACTTGTCCTCGACGTGGGCAAAGAGCGAATCATCGAAAAGAAATAGCTGTCCCTGTGTCATCTCTGTCTCCGCTTGCTGTGTGTTTCAAAATACCATCAATCTCTAATAGCCGAGTCCCTACCGCTAACGTACAGTGGGGAACGACGGCATTGCCGAGTGCAGCTAGTCGTCGGGTACGTGAACCCATCCACGAGGAAAACCCATAAGCCACTCTACAAACTGAGGGTTTAATATCGCGGTGCACGTCTCCCCACATTTGCAAGTCGTTCGGTCCAGGGGGAAAGTTGGACCGCCACGATCGGGTCGGACGATATCTGTCAGCGTTATCCCGTCGTTCGCCATCGTCGATGCTGTCCTCCCCCCCGATGCTCGTGAATCGCCCACCGTTGCTGTCGGCCACGTTCCAGCCGATGAGGAACCACCGATCTCGTTTGTGGGGCGCCCCCACGCTGTGTGCGGATATAGTTTGCCACTCAGCATCGTACCCGAGTTCGGCAAGCGCTCCGAGTACGGGGCCGAGCCACCGAATAGTGATGGCTGCGACGTTTTCCAACACGACGTATCGTGGTCGTAACTGGCGAACCAGGCGCACGACTTCATAGAATAGACCACTTTTAGCTCCCTCCAGGCCCAATCCTGTGCCCGCCATCGATAAGTCTTGACATGGCCACCCGGCTGTTAAGATATCAACGTACGGGAGGCCGGGCCCAAGCTGCATCACATCGCCGTATCTCGTGGCGTCTGGCCAATGGTGGGCAAGAATGTTTCGGCAGAACTCATCTGTCTCACATTGCCACGCGACCCGGCCGGCCCCCGCATGTTCAAGGCCAAGCTCTAGTCCTCCTATGCCCGAGAACAGCGACCCGATGCGGTAAGCGGATGACATTACGTGTTGTCGGCATCATCGGCAGGATTTTGAGTTCCCGACGGTTCATCGAGTGGAATGTCTTGGAGGTACGTCGACATAAAACGGCCAATCCAGTGGTTGCAGGCTGTGGCTATGTCGCGGCAGTCGGCACCCTCCTCGACTGGCAATGCCTGTGCGGTATGAAGCACGTGACACTTTTCATCTAGGTCGGGCACGGTGCCATCCCAAGTCATCGATAAGCTAATGTTGACACCGAAGGGAATGTCAGATGATACGGGTTTCTCGGAGTCGGTCGCCCATGCTGCATAGAATGCACCGACGCAATCCTGTGCCTTTGTGAAGGGCACAGTCTTAGCGAATACGACCTCGAATCCTATAGCTTGCAGCTCTGGCGACGTGTGCTCATCTATCGTTGTGTCTGGTGTATTTTCCTCACTCACTTTCTTCTCCAAAATCAGCCGGCCATCTAGTCCGGCAGTAGTTAATGTCAATATAGATTCTATTCCCGTTTCTGCGCATAGGCACGTCACCGAGATAGTGTTGCACCCGGCTGGTTTGGCCGTCGGCACAGACGAATACGCGCTGTCCGCTTGAAAGTATCAAGCACACGGACACCGACGCGCGGTTGAGCATCCGTAAGGTTTTCTCGGCCTTCGGCCGTCGCTCCATGCCGGGTGCGCTAACCCTGCCCATGAGAACAGGGTGGCCGACTCCCTCAGTGCCTAGCAGGCGCCCTCGACTGTTTGCGGACTCCCAGAGTATGAGCCCGGACTTATCCGGTCGCATAGCGTCCGGTAGGGCGCCCCTAATCCACAGGCACGACCACTCCCGGCATGGTGTTGGGCGGTCATCATATATGTCGCACCCTGTTTGGCATTGATGCACGCATCGTGTTCCCGCCTTTTTTGTGAATCCGCCAGGCTCATCCACCGATACGACTAAAGATTCACAACACGCTTGACAATTACCGCAAACTCGAGCTTCGGGCGCCCGGCGCTGTAGGTGCTTTAGGTGGCGGTTTAGCCTCATGGTTGTGTCCGTGGCTTTGATACAATGTCTCGCCAGGTGCAGTGTTGAATGTCGTGAATGGAAAGTGCAGAGCTTAATGTGTCGATGAAACCAGGCGGCGCCGACCTGCTACCGTTAAGTATGGCGTGTGTGTGCGCGAGTCGCGTCGCACGTCGTTTCTTGCCGACGTCGGTGTATTCACCCGTCTGAGGTCCGCTGTGTGTGTCTTCTCTCAGGCTGTCCAATTCGTGTGCCCATACTTTGTCCGATGTGTCAGATAGCGTGCATCCAAGGTACGCAATTCGGCACATCACTTTTCTCCACAGCAGTGTTCGTTCGGCCTTTGATTTCGGCATGTTAATATCTCCGCTTGAGGTTTCAGTTTCACGACGGATACACAAGGCGCATGTGTTTCGATGTGATAGGTTATACACGAGCGCCGCGCGTCGGTCTACAATACCCGCACCGTGGAGCGGGTGATTTCTGTGTCGCTGTAGGCATTTACGATGTATGGCAGTATCCATCGTGGTTCACGATGCGTTCCATTCCGACGGTTTCCATGCTCATCGGTTTTGGTGCCGATCCAGACTTCCTTCCAGTGACCGGGCACAACACGTCGCCTACGGTCGCCTACGGTGAACCCGTTGTACTTGCCATGCTCATACCTACGCCCGAGCGTCCGAACGGTTGGCGCGCTATGCAGTGCCATCACCCGGCGAAGCCGGCGTGGTCCTCGACGGGTCTTCTTGATAGCGCGCGAAGCGTCCGACTGTTTCGAGTTGATGTAGAGTAGCGCGTTGATCGTAAGGCGGAGCAGGAAATTCATCGAATCATAGCCGCCCGGAGCGTCGCAGCCTAGAATTGTGCTGTACTCCATGGGCTGAGTTGCCATGCCGGTCACACTTGTATCGTTCTCGGGTGTTAGGTAGACGCGACGAAAGGTTTCGTCGAGATCGATGCGACCGCATGGTGACTTTGCCGCACTATCAAGATCAAGCGTAAGCCACTGGATTGCATCGTCTTGAGGGTTTCCGTTTTCGTGCCCCCAGAAGACTAGCTTCAGGATGCCTCGGCCCCCTAGATCTGGCGTCACATATACCCCTCGGGCGGGTACAGACTTTCGCTCGCCGTCCCAGACGGAGCACCCGGAATCGGTTAGATCGAGATAGAAGCAATCGAAAGGAAACCGAAGCACATCGCGAGATACCCGACTCACATCGGTACATCCGAGCATTCGTTCCAGGGTCGGCTGTAGCTGATAGACTTGCTCGCCATTGGACACAAAAAGCATACAGACGGCATACAGTTCATCATACATTGTTCCCGTGTAGCTCACCGAAAAATCTGGGTGATCATCGCGGGTGATACCCTTGGCTCTGAGGGTTTGGGCACCCTTACGAATGGCCGATACAGATTCCGGTGATGCGCTTGCAAGCATGTCTATATGTAGCATTGTCATTCTCCGCTTTACGTTTCAGTTTCACGACGGTCGCATCACCGTCATGCTCCTGGTTGGTGTTGCTGTGTCCCCTCGGTGCATGAGTACAATACTACCATTCCCACATAGGCAATTCTGGGTTTTGGCCTAGGTCACAGTCGAACAGAATTAAGGTACACTCTGACCGCCATGCTAACTCAATAATGGGAGCGATCCATTCTGGGATTCCATACCCCGGATCACTGAACCAGACCACGTAACCCTCGGCAAATTTGATTGTTCTGAGTCCCCCAAAATCTGGGTTAGTCGACGGCATATGCGCTGTACTTAGCGCGAGTAGCTTTTCTTCCATGACTCAATCCTCCTCCGCGAAGTCAGCCCATTCTAAGCCTACGGAATGGACGCATTCGTCCGGCTCAAAGGCCGATTGGACCCAAACCCCATTACTTACTTCCTCGATCTCGTATGCGGTTGAGTACTCCGCTTCATTTTCAGTTTCATTTTCAGTTTCACGACGGTTTTCCACCGTCTATGGGTTACCGTTCGACGGTGCAATAAAGACTGTACACGTTTGTCCATTTCAGATCGCAATCGAGGCAGTGGCACTCTTGGATAATTTCGAACCCACTGGTTTCGATAGATACTTGACAAGGTCGTCCACACTTACACTCATCGGCACTACTGGCGGTATCGTGCTGACCAGCACTATTTAGGTTGTGTGCCACTCGGTCACATATCCAACGTCTTACACGTTGTTCGTCTGGTGTTTTTATCGTATCCCTTTCCATTACTTACACCTCAGATCCTGGTCAGCACCGTGTTCGATTAGGTGTTTTATGTTGACTCGTTCCAGTCGATGGGTATCACCGCTTGCGGTGGTTACGTTGGACGAATATATGATCGCTTGATGCCACACTCCGCCGATCTCACGCACTAGAGAATCGACAGGGACTAGGTGAATCCGTGTGATCTCATGTGGCCAGAACCCGAATCGAGAGTGTATGCCTGTATAAGTCTCAAGCGTTGAAATAAGTTCGCGCTGGTGTTCGTTGTGGTTGCGTAGGGTACGTGTGCTCATTGTCATTCTCCGCTTCATTTTCACGACGGGTTTCGTCCGTCGATGGGTTACTGGTAACTATTCGCCCATGTATGGACGACAAAAATCGATGATGATCGGTGTTTGTGGGTCAACGTCGGGACATGCGGCGAATAGAGTCGGGCACTCTGAAATAGGGACGACGTGCCTAGCGTCGGATGATGTATCAACATAATCGGAGTCATAAACGCCAGTGTACCCCGTTATGCGCTCGATCTGTGAGAGCGGGTTCGAAGAATATCCAGACATCATTTCGCCCCGTTCATTGATTCGGGTAAGCTCATCAATAAGAGTTTCATCGTCTGATTTGGTGGATAGGTAGGATTCTAATCTCAAGTCCAGCGGAACAGTGTAGTCACATGAGAAACTACCCACCCGGACATTGTAGTATCCACCCCTTGGATCCCCGCCCATGTGGATATTCACAGTACATAAAAAAGCGCCATACATCCATTCTGTGCCATCATGTGTGTCGATGCTATCGCGTTCATGTGATGCAAGGAATGCGTCGATTAAGCGGAACGCTTCACGTCGTGTATCGTCGTAGTTCTTTTTGTGCGCATCGTGTGGTGTGGCGTCATCCGATAGCCACGTATCGCTAAACATGGCGTCGAAAAAAACTGAGGCGGGCCCATTGTCGGGATCTTCGTGATCGTCGATTGCATTATCGAACGGTTGAATCTCGCGTGCGAATACATGATATCGGAAGTCATCATCAAGATCGGTTTCAGTGTTGCATGTATTATCATCATGCACGCGGATGAATCCCATGCGCTCAAGTATATCTACGTCCATGTGATCGCCGTCAGTATTCTCCTGATAGAAGTGTAAAAGGTTCTGTGTGCACTCGTATGTCCCGAAAGTGTCAATCATTAGCCTTTCAAGGCTCATTGCAGGCCAAGATCCATTGATATAGACGGCTGGTTTTGTATTGTTGGATGCATTGCTCATTTTATTCTCCGCTTTCATTTTCATTTTCATTTTCACGACGGGTTTCGTCCGTCGATGGGTTAATGTGGCGTTCCACACGATAGGAACTCGCAATCATGCGCAAGTATGTATTCATCGATAGCCGAGTCGGACGTTGCATACTCGTATTCGTCGCGAAACATGTGAAAGATCATCGATTCAAGCGATTGAGTGATCTCTTTCATTCTGGATAGATCGGTTTCACTTAGTTCGTGGTAATCGCACTCAAAGTCATACGGACACCATCGGCTTTCCCCGATTGATCCATGTATTTGGTAAAAGTTGCGCCGTTGAATGCCTTGGAGTTCCTGGATTAATGGAATAAATGGGTGACTAGGCGCAAAGGTGCGTAGTTGTTTCAGTCCACCGGTCTCGTATGCATATGTGCCGATGAGCTTCACACCGTCCCCCTGTGCGTATCGCATGGTTATGTCGATATCCACACCAAAGCCGACCATATTCAGTGCGTGTAAAATATCCTCCTCAAGGGGTTCGCTCCAAAACGTATCACTGGCGATGTGTTCCCTGTGAGCTTCGCGCGCCTTATCTTTGGCGTTCTCGCTTAGTTCGCTGAACTTGTAGATTTTGAGTGTCTCAGTTCTCATTGGTATTCTCCGCTTTAGTTTCACGACGGGTTTCAGCCGTCGATGGGTTCAAATCTCGAGCTATGCGTGCACTACCACGCTACCTCGTTGAGGTATGATGCTAGGCGTCGAGCGATCGTCATATCAGAGTAGTCGAGCCCTCGTGATCCGAGCATTGATTCGATCTCGTGATCAGATTGTAGAAAAATTTCAGACAATGGTTCGACGCCATCGGATGGTATGGGCTCTTGTCCGTTGTGCTCATCCTTGACGACAAACAGTGACATACCCACATACTGATACATTCGATCGATTGTCATCACGTAGTATATGCCGTCATCGTTGGCGATCGTTGGCGTATACACGTCCGATCCTTTGGCGCGCAACAGGATCGGCGTTCCTTTGTGCATGACCTCGATCAATTTTGGCGGATTGTGCCAACGTGTAGAATCAAAAGGTACCATGTGCCCAAAGTTGTTAAATGTTCGTAGAGTTGTCATATGGTCATTCTCCGCTTTCAATTTCACGACGGGTTTCTTCCGTCGATGGCTATTAAATCGTGATCCAGTCGTGCCCATCATTGGCATAGATTACGAGTGAGATCGTTCCACGCTCATCGATTCGGTACAGGGTAGGCCAATATTTTTCTGAGTC
>CENT01097818.1_pt1 | contig 16325 bp, 14 predicted proteins | sample 530141 | NCBI WGS metagenome assembly CENT01 (sample SAMEA2591074, study PRJEB7988) | marine metagenome | isolation source: saline water (ENVO:00002010), including | reverse complement strand
AATAAATATATTTAGCTGTCAATAGGGCCCTGGTGAACGGTTACGTTTTGGCTGGTAGAAAAAACGCTGCTCAAGTAGTACGCCCAGATCCGAATCAGCCAGGAAGTTTGGCAGCTTAACATTGGTTACTTTATTGCCATCTAACGCAACGCCCATATAGACACCGATGGATTTATCCCGACGTAATAACGCAATATGCAGGTCGTAGTGATTCTGCTCCGGCGATAATAAAAGGTCTGGCACCCAGGAGAGCCGCTCGACAACCCAGTTATCAAACTTTTCAATGGCAGGAACTACCTGACCTCCAAAGACTGTACTTTGTTGATACTTTTCAGGCGTTGCTTCACCCAAGCGAACATCAGAAAAAAACGCCAGGTCATGGTAGTTGTTACTAAGCGATAAGTTGTAATCCAGGAAGTCACCGTATAAGGGGTATAGCGCCTGTTCTAACTTGTTCTCTTTGGGCAGATTTTTAGCAAATTCATCCATTGATGAGCGGAAAATTCTGTCATCATTAAATATTACCGGCGCCAGCAACATTGCGATAAAAACCATAAGTGATACCGTGCAGTAATATTTATTCCTGCCCCCGTAATACCTCACGACTCTGTAGCACATAGCTCCAATCGCTATGACACTAAGAACGATAATAGCGGGTAAAATGATTGCCAGGCGAAAGGCATCTTCACCCATCTCATACAACGCACCGCCAGGAGAAAATGCCGCCACCGCAGCAGTAGATGTGATTAAACGAATAAACGAAATATTATCCTGTTGTTTAAGCCACGCTTTCTTATAATCTTTCTGTGATAGATCAAGCGAGAAACCTTCAACATAGAACTCCCCCAGCATGTTGCGTGCTAATGATTTGATAGCTGAGTGATAGGCAAAATCAATGCGATCCAGTGTGGTCGCTTCTATTTTTAACTTCGACGCTGAAATGTACTGTAACCACACTGCATTTGCAGCGGCTTGCGCCTCTACCTGAGATTGTTGTTTTATTTTTTCAGCGAGAATGCGAGTTTGATTTAACTGCCAGTCTGGCGGCAGCTCAATACCCCGCTCTTTCAGTATCCGTATTGCTCTTTGACGAAACTTATCCGTGGCCCTGAATTCATCAACAGTGTCAAAACCGGCAAAACCGTAGGTGTTATCCAGCCATGCCTGGCGAGCCTTTCTTAAGATCTCCTCTAATCGAGCCGCAGTATTGTAAAAGCCCCAGGTGTCTTCAAAGTCGATATGCTCAGGTTTAACTAATATCTCAAGACCATCGCCACTACCAAACTTAAAATTATTTAGCGCATCAGCCTGAGCAATTTTTACTTTCTCTTTGCAGGCCGCGTCACAATCGCTGGCATCAAACTGTGCTTTAAATGCCTTGTGGCTTGCCTGAATATTGGGAAGATTTGCCAACCCTGCATACACATCCTGGTGTTTTTCAGACGACATCGTTCTGTAGTGATTCCAGTAACCCACAAGCCAGGAGTTTATGGCCGAAAGGTGTTCCCGTACCTCATTCGCTATGGCCGTATTGTCTTTCACCTTAGCTGATGCACTGAGGTATTCACGCTTCGCTTGTTTATATTGTTGCCATTCCTGCTCATAAAGTTCATCAAACGCTTCGAGCCTAGGCAAACCGTATTTATCGAAATCTGCTTCCTGCGCCCCTTTCATATAGGAAGCTGCCATGTTGTCGAGGTTTTGCTCAATCAGGCGATTAAAACTCGATGAGTAGTAAGCTAACGATGGAATGGTTGCGATGAGTAGATTTCTTCTGGTTTCATCCTCAACCAGTGTATTAAACGACTGGCCATTTTCTATCTCAATAGCACCAGCAGCATAACCTTCTTTAAAAATGACCGCTCGCACTGAGCTAAGTCGCATCTCTGCACTGGCTTGAGAATCAACAACTCCATCGATAACCAAGCGCAGCGCTGGTACTAAGGCCAACCATACGGCCACAAAAATGAAGGTTTTTGGCAACAAGCGAGTTGAGAATACTCCCCGCCATATGCTTGAAAATGAACCTCTGTTATTGGGTTCAGTCTCGCTGTATTTTACCTGCTCAACAGATAATGCACCGGGCAAGGGTATGAATGGAATAATAAACAGCGCCAAAGCCAGCGCAGACAATCCCCTGGCATATAAATCCAGGCGGCCAACCGCGTCAGCATGCTGAGTAAACACCTCTTCCAACGGTTGTGAGTAAATATCAATAAGGCTGAAGTTTAACGACAGCTCTAATCCAATATAAATAAAAACACCAGCCAGTAGCAGGCAATACTTCAGGTGTTTGGCACCTACATCCAATGACTGTGACAAACGCAATCTTCCTTACAACGGTTTCCACTTCAGAATGACTTTTTGCTGGTTCTTTTGCTGCTGCCCGACATCTTTTACCCGCCCCTTGCAAAGGTAAAACATCTCATCCTCTTCGGTCAGATCCTGGCATTTATCATTAGTGGCTTGCTGTGGAGTGTGAGTCGTATCACTTTCGGCAGGAAGGTGTTCCGCTACGGTTTGAGAAGAGTCAAAAATTGAATAATCGTAGGGCGCGGTCTCAGGTAAAGACGAACAGGCAGATAACAGTGAAATGGTAAAAAAGGATATGACTGCTTTACAATAATCCATTATAAACTTCCGTGATTTTGTGTTTTCTTATTATTATGTAGCCGCAGACATTCCAGTCATTGATAAGCTGCGGAGAAGCTGTTGTACCATTTAAATCTCTAACAATCTTCTTTCAGCGCCATTTTTTAATCTAAAGTTGTAAATATATTAAAACGTATTAGCGTTTACCGTGACGTCAATAAGGTCGGCTGGCATACCTGACTTTTACCAGACGTTGAATATCAGAGTAATACAATGTTGCCCCCTTTACTTACAGGGCAACAACATTACCGCACAGCTGGGTCAAATGATGTCCCGGTACCGTCATGAAAATTACGTCATTTTTAGTCTTCATAAGAAACTGATTAACTCATCCGTACCAATTTCAGTTCCACATAGTTGCTTCACTTTGTGTTATGGGAATCCCATAATGACTGATGAACCGTTTGAGGAAACATAAGTTAACAGCGCGCATTTTCTTGCTGATGGCAAAAGCATTGCTGCAAGAATCGGTCAGCTAAAAACAGTGGCGATAGCGCCGCAAACTTGCTCAGCGCGGAAATTACAGGTCTTGACTCACGTAAGCCAGTGCGGTTTCGAACGCGGATTTCTGGAAACCTTTTAAACCAGTCTCGCTAAATTCTATGTATATACGGCTATCTTTTAACGCCGCTTTGATCTCAGTTGGAGGCATCACGACAACCTCCACCTCGTTTAGCAACTCCAGCGCCGCCTCTAATTTAAACCCAATGGCGCCACCGGCAAATTTGCCCTTCATGGGGCGCTGGCGAATAACAATGGTTTCGATTTTGTAATCCTGTACCAACTGCGCGAAGGATTTCTGAAAATACTTGAGCTCATGGGCAGTAGCCGCTTTTTGCAGGCTTAATTTACGGGTGCGGCAATCCGGAAGCTGGATCAGGTTATTCTCCAGATTAAGTAGGGCGATGCTTGCATCATTTCCCGCCAGTTCTACACCACATACACGCATTACAAAGCTCCACCGTTAAATATCAGCCCGGAGTATACCGGAATTAGCGCCGCCGCGGGCTGGTTTTTCTGTTCATCCACCGCGCTCTTTAAGTGATTTTATCTCACTGGGAGGCAATCCGGAAATGAGTGGTGATCCAGTCATCTGCTTGCAGTGACCCGCTGGTAAATGCTTTCCCTTTACAGTCAGCATGAAATAGCCACAACAATGCCGGGTTAATACGGCTTAAAGTTACCTGTTTATGGCAAGCCACGAGTCAATCCAAATTGGTCCAAATAAGGGGAATTCGCCCCCCTTTTTTCTCTGCGATAGTCTCAATGTCCAGCGGTGCAGACTCTCCGGGTTCTTGTTATGCTGGAGGTCAAAAAATATAGATAACACCGATGCCTATTTCTGTTTCATAATCACTTCGGGCAATGGGGCTTTCTCTAACCTCACTACTGTAGTACTCAAATAATGCTTCACCATAAAGCTGGCAGTTGTCATTGAGGTTGTGGCGGAAACTATAGTCAATACCCATTGAACGTAAACCACCACTAAGGCTTGTAACATCCAAACCGGATGTTTCTCCTTGCGCCTGATCTATCCCGAACCCTTTGTTGGCGTATTCACTGTCGTGAAAAACGGCAACCAGATTAACTTCATGACCGGTACCATCTTGTTGTTCGCCAAAACGACGACCTACGCCAAATAATGCCAGATTCCCATCACCTCCGGTAACAACACGACCCACAAGCCAATAGCGCCAATCGGAGGTAAAGGCTCGTCGTGCTTGTAAGACCAACTCGAAACCTTCATCTTGATCACCCAGACCATCAAGATACCCCTCGTCGGAATCACTTTCTTCACGTCCCTCCTCAAATCCAAGCAAGGCTTCCAATAACCATTTGTCATCGCGAAGACCGCGCCAACCAAACGCCTCTCCAGCAAAGTAGAAGATGTTATTCCCGTTTCGCCACTGAACGGCGCCAGCAGGCTGTAGTTCTAAACCAAATTCATCTGAGCCTTCGTATGCCGTTTCATATTCAACGCCAAGGCCAAGTCCGAATGCCCACCCATCTTTTCCTTTTGTAAAATCATCCAAGGAAGGAAGCGGTACCAGGGCATTATTCTCAGGCTGTGCTAACGCTGTGTTTGAAAAGGTGGCAAGAATAAACACTGTCAGTGTAAAAGCGTATATTTTTTTCATAGTGATTTTTCTCGTTTGAATAAAACAGCGTGTAACTTTTTATTGTCTATTTTTCACCAATACCTGCGGTGCTGAGAAAGGATCGTTTATTTTGAATGATTTGACTGCTTTAATTCGATAAAGCTAACCTTTGGCTAAATTCACGGTGGTATTCGAGGCTTGCGTGCTGTGCCCAGCGGCAGCGTACTGCATTGAGAAATCCAGTTATCGACGTAGAGAGCTCCCTCGCAACGCTGCAGCAGTAGCCGCTTCCGCAAACGGTAGCGGTTATCAAATCAATGACCATTCACTCTGAACTGTTTATCCAGTTCACTGGTGCCCAGCCCGCTCTTTTTAGTTACCACCAGCTGGGTGGGGATACGTTCCTTCATGGCTTCAACGTGACTGATCACCCCTATCATCTTGCCGGTGGCATTAAGGTTATCCAGCGCATCAAGCGCAATATCCAGGGTTTCTGAGTCCAGCGTACCAAAGCCTTCATCTAAAAAGAGTGAGTCGATACTGGTTTTGTGACTCACCAAATCAGACAGCGCCAACGCCAGAGCCAGGCTCACCAGAAAGCTTTCGCCCCCCGAGAGGGTTTTGGTATCCCGCTCCACATCGCCTTGCCAGGTATCGAGTACGCTTAAGTTGAGCCCTTCGCCGGATTTTCGTTTTAGCAGATAGCGGCCGTGCAGTTTATCGAGTTGTTTGTTGGCCAGATACACCAGGTTATCCAGGGTTAACCCCTGGGCAAATTTGCGGAACTTGTCGCCACTGGCCGAGCCGATTAACCCCTGCAGGTAACTCAGATCATCAAACTCTGATTGCTTGTTTTCAATCTCAGCGGTGAGGTCTTTGAGCTTTTCGCGCTGCTCCGCATCGGCTCTTAAACGCTGCTCCACCTGCCCTTTTTGTGCAATCAGTTCGTCACGCTTTGCCTGGCGTTCGGCTAATTCAGCTGACACCTGATCTTTAGGGGTGGCTGACCATTCGGCCGCTTTGTCTTCACTATTGAGTTCGCTTAACCGGCTTGCCGACTCCTCCAGTAGGGTATTGGCTCTGGCGAGCTTGCTGTCTAAATCACGTTTTATGGCAGACAGCCGCTCGCGCTCGTCCTGCGGCAATAAGGCATTTTCAAAATCAGCATGGGTGTTAAAGACACTGGCTGCAAACACCGCATCCCACTCTTGTTGCTTTTTAGCCTGCACGTCTGATTGCCGGGATAAACTCTGTACTAAAGAATCGAGCAACGAGAGATGAGCAGAGCAGGTTTTGTCGGCCTGCGTTCGTTCTTGTTGGCGTAGCGCTTTTTCCTGTTCAAGTGTATGAACGCTGTGGGTCATCGCATTGCGAACCTCGGCAACACTGGCATCGCCAAATAACGCATGGCGCTCTGCGGTCATTTCGCTTATCGCCGTGTTTAATGCGTTACACTCACCTTGCTGCGTATGTGCTCGCGTTGTTTCTTCTGCAAGTCTTTCACTTAGCGACTTCGCTTTGCTCTCCTCAATCACCATTGCATGCTGATGCTGTTCAAAGGTTTTCGTTTGATTTAGATATTCAGCGCTATCGGCCTTTTTCAACGCTATCCACTCTGGCAACGCCTGTTCGTCGGGCGTAAAGCCTTTCGCTTTGATTTGCTGCAGCAATGCAGCAAGGGCGTTGTTTTGGGCAGTCACTGCAGCCTGATACTTCGCTTCCGTAGTGCTGAGCGCATCAGTATTGCTGGCTTCTTTCTCCGCTAATACCTTCACGTCTGTGCCAATCCGGTCGGCTTCCCGCTGTTGCACATCAACACCTTCTTTTGCTGTGTGGTATTCGCTGGCAGCTTGCCTGATGTGTTTAATTCGATGTTGTAATGACTCCACATCCTTATTAAGGGTGGTTTCCAGCGCATCGAGACCCGCTTTATCAGCAATCTCTATCGATGCCCCCAGATTCACCAGCACCTGTTGCCATGATTCAGTGTGTTCCGTTAGCTTTTGCGCAGTATCCTTCAGGGTTGATTCAAGCTCCTGCTGATGTCGAATGCTGGCCTCAAGATCCTGCCTTGCTTGTGTGCCCGCGGCTTCAATCTGCTGTAGTTCCAGCTCGACTTGTTGCTTGCGCTCAACGGTATCCGGAATATCCAGCGCGGCCACATCCACCGCGTGGTCTTTGCCACCACAAAGGGGGCACGCTTCGCCCGGCTGAAGTAACGCACGGTACGCCCCCAGCGCTTCCTCCTGACTGATTAGCCGGGCGATATCCTGCACGCGCTCTTGTTGTTTTTTATACTCAACCACACATGACTCGCGTTTGGCTGTTAAGCCTTTAACGCTTTGTTTAACGCCCTCCAGCTCTTGCGTTAGCGATTGCTGCTTATCCTGACACTGCAAATAGGGTTGCTGTACGCCTCTCGCTCTATCCAGGGCGCTTAGCTTGCTGCGCCCCGCGTCTAATAGGTTTTGCAGCGACTCTTCTGTTGTTGTGCCCAGCAAGGTTTGCCATGCGCTATGTTTTGCCTCCATGTGTGTTTTGACGGCGCTTAATGTTTCCTCTGCGGCTTTCTGGGTGGCGGTGAGTTTGGCCTTGTCTGCATTTAACGCCTTTTGCTTTGAGCGCAACTCAGTCAGCTCGTTTTCAAAGCTTAGTGCCTGTTTTCCGGCGCTATTGACGGTTTGTAGCTGTAAAGACCAATCAGGTAAGCAGTCGCTCAATACCGCATCCGATTGATGCGCATCTAAATACTGTTTTGCCTTGTCACAATTGGCTTGCAGGCGTTTTATGGCGGCATTGGCATCGTTTAACTGCGACTGAAACTTAGCCGCCTCGCTTTGGTGTTGGTGTAACTGTTGCTGAAGGCTTTCGAGCTTTTCCTGCTGCACGCCGATGTTATTATCCAGCGGCAGTACCTGCTCGGTGATTAACTGCTCTTGCTGCCGGGCTTTCTCCTGGGCGGCGGTAAATTTCTGCTCCGCCTCCGATAAAGCGGTAGTGGCAGTACTTAATTGCGCTTCGAAAGTAGGCTTAAGGGCGGTTTTACTCGCCACTTCAGCGGTTAATCTTGATACGTCTGCCTTGATGGCTTTAAGCATTTCCCATGGCAACCGCAATTGCTCAGCAGGTTCACTGCGGGCCAGTTTAACCAAATCCGCTTTGGCGTTTTCAATGGCCTCATCCACCAGCGCTTTATTCTGATTTGCCGCTTGCGCTTTGGCCTTGGCAGCGTCGGTACTTTCCAGCCATTTTAGCTGTGCCTGTAAGGCAGAAGATTGCGACACTAACGCCGTTTGCGCTGCCTGTAGCTGCGCTTTTTGCTCATTGAGCTGAGTTTTTTCTTCATCCGTTAACAGCGCAAAGCCGCCCGCTTTCGCCTCGAGCACACTTAATTCGTTTTTACATTCCGCGTGATGCTCATGCACACGCCTGGAGATCTGGCCATAAATCTCGGTACCGGTCAGTTCTTCCAGCAACTCTGCACGCTGGCCTTCCTCTGCATTAAGAAAGGCCGCAAAGTCACCCTGGGATAACATCATCGATTTGGTAAAGCGGCCAAAGTCGAGCCCGGTTAACCCTTTTACCTCCTCGGCTTTTTGTTTAATTTTGGTGGTGATGACCTTGCCTGTAGCCACTTCGGCCAGCTCAGTTTCGGCAGGTTGCAAATTACCCTCGGGCTTATTGCGCGCCCGGCGCATACTCCAGAATGCCCGGTAGGCTTTGCCCTTTACCTCAAATTCTACTTCGGCCAGACACTCGGCGGTGCCCCGGGTCATGATCTCATTGGTATTGGCAGACAGTTGCCCCAACCGGGGCGTTTGATGGTAAAGCGCTAAACAGATGGCATCCAGGATGGTAGTTTTACCCGCCCCGGTGGGACCAGTGATGGCAAACAGGCCATTGTGGGTAAACGGCGCGGCGGTAAAATCAATTTTCCACTCGCCTTTTAAAGAATTTAAGTTTTTTAACCGTAGCGACAGGATCTTCATACGTTATCCTCCTGATGCTCAACTTCCGACAGGATTTGCGCAAAACGGCCTCTTATGCGCTCTGCTCTGGCGATAGCATCATCGGTATCGAATTGCTCCATTTCCAGGCGTTTTTCAAACACCTCGGTTGGGGTTAATTCTGCCAGGGTTTCGGTGTGTTGTTGCGACAGCATCTGGCGCTGTTTATTGCGAACCCGGCGAAGCTGCAACACCTCAACGTTTACTCCGTCGATCATCGCCTGCACACGTTGTTGTAAATCCGAAAGGTAATCGTCACTATCCACCTGTAAGCAAAGCCAGGTTGGCCTGTTGCCGGATACTTCAAGCGATGTAATCGCCTGCTCAAGGTGAGCCAGGCTGCCGGTAAGGGTTGCCATAGGCTGAAACACCGGAATATCCACTGGCGTAATGGCTTTGCGCGCCGCCCCATCAAACTCCACCATGACTACCTGCTTGCGGGAATTCAGCTCATCAAAGCTTAAATAAATAGGCGATCCGCTATAACGAATATGTTCAGATTTGGCCACCATCTGCGGGCGATGAATGTGCCCCAGTGCAATATAGTCCGCCGGCGGAAAACCATCTGCCGCAAAGGCTTCCAGCGTACCGATGTAAATATCCCGGGTACTTTCTGATTTGGTTACGCCAAGCGCCGTTAAATGGCCGGTAGCGATAATGGGTAAATCACCCCCTGCGGCATCACGTTTTGCCACGGCCCGGGCATACAACGAGGCATAGTGCGCTTTAATGGCTTCTCCAAGCGCCTGGCGCTTATCGGTGCCGGATTCACCGGCCTGGCTTTGCAACACATCACGGGGGCGAATATAAGGCACCGCACATAAAATAGCACCAGGGTTACCATCCCGAGCGGGCAGTTCGACTACCTGCTCCTCCAACGCCAATCCTGTACTGGCAATCACATGCGTGTTTAACCGCGCCAGCAGGGGCTTTGATTCATTCAGCATGGCAACAGAATCGTGATTGCCGCCCAGTACCACCAACTGGCAACCAAGTTGCTGTATATCCACCACAAACTGATTGTACATTTCGCGGGCATAGCTGGGCGGTGTGCCGGTATCAAAAATATCCCCGGCCACAATCAGCGCATCAATGTGTTCACGCGCAATCAACGCCAGGAGCCACGACAAAAAGCACTGATGTTCGTATTTACGGCTTTGGGTAAAAAATGACTGACCTAAGTGCCAGTCAGAGGTGTGGATGATTTTCATGAATAGGAAAGCCTTAAATTCCCAGGGCGCTAGAAAACGAAGACCAGCAAACCAAACATTTTATGTATTTAAACACGGGTTAGACTATTGGTTTAAAGGTTAGACGCTAAAGGGATGTACTATATCGATGAGAGAGTGTGCTCTCCAGTTAAAATCGCATGAATAACAGAGAAGTTGCTACCACTGTCCTGCCCCAGAGCAGTTTTAACGGCGAGTTGGCTCTGAGCTTACTGTGAACATGTTCGCCCTGAATTGATGAACTTAAAATCGGGAACAACGGTGTTTTTAGGCAATCATGGCCTGGCATTCAGGCCTCTGTCTACCGCGCAATTCTGTTTGGAGGTGACACAAACACAACTCAAAACAACTTATGCCAAAACACATCCTGCGGCCATAGCTCGAAAGCGCTGACTCTTGTATACCTTCTTCAAGCTAATAAGCATTAAAACCTAAAAACAACAAATCATTAAAAACTATAAAACGTGCGACATTAAAACCTACAAATGATATAACACTAAAACCTAGAGGTGCGGATTGATAACTGATAAGTATCACGAGTAATAGTTGGAGCGCACATGAATGACATATCACAAAAACTTGCAGATTCGCTTGAGCAATTACAACAGCTTCAAGCGTCTGGGGTTGTTGCCATCCAGTCAAAGCAACTCAGCAGAGTGCATCGAGAGCGGCTATTGAAGCATGGATTTATTCGCGAAGTCATCCGAGGCTGGTACATACCGGTGATGCCTGATGAAAAGCCGGGCGACAGTACGTCTTGGTATACTTCTTTCTGGGATTTTTGCGGCGCTTATTTATCGGAACGTTTCGATAATGCCTGGTGTTTATCACCTGAGCAATCAATTAGCCTGCATATCGGCGATAGAACCGTGCCTCAGCAATTGCTCGTGCGCTCGCCCAAAGGCAATAATAAACCCACCGCCTTTCTGCATAATACCTCGATTTTTGATGTCAGATTGAACATGCCCGCCGCAGAACACATTGAAAATTTGGATGGGCTCAATGTATACAGCTTAGCGGCAGCGCTTGTATATTCTTCGGCGAATCAGTTTCAAAATGCGCCCATTCAAATGCGTACTGCCTTATCGATGGTGACAGATGCATCCGACGTATTGTCTGTTTTACTCGCCGGTAATCACAGCGTAATTGCCGGCCGATTGGTGGGGGCTTTTAGAAATATTGGCCGGGATCTGATTGCTGACAATATCTTAAAGGGCATGCAAGCGGCCGATTTGAAAGTGCAAGAAGCTGACCCCTTCGCAGAGAAAGTGCAAGTGAGCTTTGGTCGTCGTGATGTATCACCCTATGTTAATCGCATACGATTAATGTGGGCACAAATGCGTGAAATTGTTATCGCAAATTTTCCAGAACAACCACACCAAACAATCGATATAAAAACCTACATGGCCGAAGTGGAAGACAAATACGTCACAGACGCCTACCACTCACTGTCTATTGAAGGCTATCGGGTGACTCGCGAATTGATTGAACTGGTTCGCTCTGGCAACTGGCAAGCTGAAGATTCAAACGAGAATAAAAAACACTTAGATGCCATGGCTGCCAAAGGCTACTGGGATACGTTTCAGGAAGTTAAAAAAGCAGTGTTAGCGGTATTAGAAGGTAAGAACCCTGGCGATGTTTTGGAACAGGCACACAGCGATTGGTATCTCGCCTTATTTGGCCCTAGTGTGGCCGCAGGTATTATTAAACAATCGGACTTGGCCGGTTACCGGTCAGGGCCTGTCTATATTCGCCAGTCTATGCATACTCCACCAAGCAGAGAAGCGGTTCGCGACATGATGCCGACACTGTTTGACTTGCTCGCAGAAGAGGAAAATGCAGCCGTCAGAGTGGTACTGGGGCACTTCATTTTTGTGTACATCCACCCTTACTTTGATGGTAACGGCAGAATGGGAAGATTCATCATGAATGTAATGGCCGCATCTGGTGGTTACCCTTGGACAATTGTGCCGGTTGAGCGACGAGATGAATATATGCAAGCGTTGGAAACGGCCAGCGTCAAACAGGATATTGTGCCTTTTACACAGTTCCTGGCATCGCTACTTTAACCAAAGGACTGGTTTTAGGCTTAATAACTTCTTTGGTGTTAACTTTCACAGCTATTGCTGCTAATTCTTCTGGTTCGTCAGAAATTGAGAATGATATCGCGGCTTTAAGAGCATCAAGCACAGGAAAGCGGTGGTATACGGATTTACGCATATAGTAATTTTATACACTAATACGTATATTTTTACTTTATACACATATCGGTATAAGAGACTAACATGAAAATTAATACGCCCAAGGATCTTAGCGCCATTATCAAGGATAGTAGAAAAACCAAAGGGTGGACTCAAGCTGATTTAGCAAAACGCATTGGCGTATATCAACGGGATATTTCTAACTGTGAAACCAAGCCTGAAAAAGTCTCGGTGGATATGCTCATCAAACTTTGTGCGTCACTAGACTTAGAATTGAGGGTCGACAACCTGCCAAGGGATGAAGTGTCCACACTGACTACTCCTCTCGCGAAAAAATCACTGAGATTCTGATGGGACGAAAATCACATACCCGCACACTCTTTTGCTCCATGAACGGATTTCCTGTGGGTGAGTTGTATTTAAAAAATGGACGCATGAGCTTTAAGTACAACCCTGACTGGCTAGAGGTAGAGGGAGGCCGCGCAATCTCCCTAAGCCTGCCTATGCAACGAGCTGAAATACAGGGAGACGCTGTAAATGCTTATTTTGATAATTTGCTGCCGGATACAAGCGCTATCAGAGAACATATGGAAGACCGCTTAGGGGCCGATAGTGCCAAGCCCTTCGATTTGTTGGCCAAGGTTGGAAAAGATTGTGTGGATGAGGTCATAACCGAACGCACGATCACATGCCTGCGCAAAATAACGACTTTTCTGAAAGGATAACGGAAAGCTCCGCTATTTATTCCGAATCACATTAGAAGTAATGTTTCATCCGAAATGATGATTTATTTTGTGGCTTGCCTCCCTTCATATTCGTTCCTGCCAGTTGGCTCACCACTCTTCAAGTTGCTGAAAATCTTTTATTCTGTCTCGCTGCATCGTGAGCGCTTCGAATACATCATCAAAGCTGCGGTTGCTATCTGGCAAGTTTGGCAGCGCCAGATTAGCCTGGATAAAAAACTCATTAGCATTGTCGGCCCAGCCCTGTTGCCACCAGTCGGTAATGATTTGTCTGCTGTGTTGTAACCGGGTAGAACTGGGTAACTTATCTGATTTTTTGGTGTTTATCTGTGTTTTTGTGGGCAATAAATTCCATAAATCGTTATTCGGCCAACGGGAAAATGGCATAGCATGATCGACAGCATAACTTTCAGCTCTCAGTTTTGAACCCGACCAGCAGCAGTTAACTCCATCACCTTTAAGTAACTCATTTACCCGACTTCTTACGCGGGTTGTTGTTCTGCGCGGATCTTCCCAGGTTAACGCTTTCAGCAGATCAGATTGAGAAAACTGCATCGCATCATTGGCGGTGTAGATACGCATCAGTGCGGCCCACTCATTGACCAGTGTAGGCTCTATCCACACACTGAACCTGGCCATGGAATCCCATATATTTACCGGGATATAAAAGCGTCCGAACGACGCTAAGAAGCTGGCATCTATTACGATCCCCCCTGACGGTTTGGTTGTACGTTTACTCTCGACATGAAACACCCCTTCCTCAGTTCCCGGCAGCGTAATATGGCGCACAGGCATTTTCTTTATTGTTGAGGTAACGTCTTTCAGCGTTTGGTAAACCCGCCCGGGCAGTATCACTATTTAAATAGATGGCACCAATGTAAAAATCATTGGCTGTAAACGAACGCAGCTCCTGCCACCCACCCTCTTTAACAAAGCCCAACCCTTTACCCCGGTTGCTACTTTGAGGAATTTCAAAATGGTCAAGTAGCGGCTTAAATAGCTTAATCCAGTAAAGTGCAACCAAACCCACCGGTAATACTACGTGCTCTTTCGTGCGTTCAAGCACAGCGCCGGGATGGCCTTCAGCAATTCTTAACAAGGTGCGCAGTAAGGCCACTTTGTAAGTAGAGGATTTACTATCATTCACAATGATGTTTCGCAGCAGTGGGAATGCCCCTGAACCATCATCGGGTAAAGTGAGGACTACGGTTTGCCAGTAAACATCATCGCGACCCTGTTCATCAGCGTTGACCTGTTCACTCAGCAACCGAAATGACAGGCCAAACTGACGGGCAAAACCAGCCAGCTCGTCGGCCGATACCTTATACATAGTGCGCTCGTCATGACACGCGCCATGCCGCAAAGAGATAATGATTTTTCCGTTGGCTTTGAGCAGGCTACTTAACTTACGGATGCATCGTTCCCGCTCAGACGGCGCTACATGCATCCACACTGCACTGAGTAAGATGAGATCAAATTTGGTTTGCAGACTAAATACCTGAGCAAGCTCTGGCAGCTTGTCGTTCAGCCAGTGTATTGGCTGATTAACCACGTACTGTTGAGCGCGTTCGCGAATACCATCAGCGGGCTCAACGGCAACCACACTCAATCCTTTACCCGCCAGAAACCGAGCATCACGGCCAGAACCAGCACCGACATCGAGCACAATGCCCTTCTCAGGAATTTCAGATAGCCATTCCTGATGTACTTTTTCAAACGCGACGTTGTTATATTGATCAGCGAGTTTTTCTGCGTGAGTTGAATAATATTTAATGTTCTCGGACAAGAAAGTTTACTCTTCGTTACCTTAAAGCAGGAATTCAGTTTTCTGGACAAATAAGCTGTACTATCAGCTTATAACAATTACCTGCTCTATTCAGCCTCAATAGAGCTTACTTTCCGGTATCTCCAGGAAACTCGTAGATCCAGATAACCAGGACGTGAATCTATCCAGAATATCACTCGGATCCAGCTTCGCCTGCCCTTTGAGACTGCACTCCCAGATAACGACAACCCGCCAGCCTAACTCTCTAAGAAAATCCTCCGCAGCTTCGCCACGAAGCCTGTTTTCTGACAATTTTTGTCGCCACCATTCGGTTCTGGTAGACGGTAGTCTGAAGAGTTCGCAATCATGCATATGCCAAAAACACCCGTGCACGAATATTACGACCTTGTATTTTGGTAGCACAATGTCAGGTGTGCCAGGCAGGTTCTTTACATGAAGCCTATATCTGTATCCGGCACCATGAAGGAGCTTTCTGACCAATAATTCAGGCTTTGTATTTTTTGCCCGAACGGCCTTCATGTTCTTTCTTCGTACAAGTTGTGAATGAACGTCCGTCATATTGAAATCTCTCCAAAAGAACAGCCTGGATCAATCTGCGTTTCCTGGTACTATACTGCCAGGTTTTATATAGCTCTATTACTTGCCAGGGAATTATCACCAAATCGCAGATAAAAACTCAGGCAAGTACATATCTGACAACAACGTTACTTCAGATTCAAAATCAATGGTAAAAACATGGCTAAAACTATAAACATTATTGACCTTTTTGCCGGCCCCGGCGGGCTGGGCGAGGGATTCAGTTCTGTTAAATCTGAAGGTTTAAGTTTCCGGATTCGCATGTCCGTCGAAAGGGAGACGAGTGCGCATACCACTCTGACTTTACGAGCTTTCTATCGTTTGTTAAAAGCAGCTGGTCAGGAAAAAGACTATTTTCGTTATGTAGAAGGCGACATGACTAAAGAAGAGCTAACAAATTTACATCCGATTAAATGGAAAGAGGCGTGCGAAGAAACGTTAAATGGACCTACCGCGCTGGGTGAAGACAATAGTAAAATCGAAAGCCGCCTGCTTGAACTGAAAAAGCAATACGAGGGCCAGCCATGGGTGGTTATCGGCGGACCGCCTTGCCAAGCATACTCTCTGGTAGGCCGAGCAAGAAATAAAGGAATTAAAGGTTACGCTGCAGAAAAAGACACCCGTCACTTTCTTTATCAGGAGTACCTGAAAGTTCTCTCGATTATGGAGCCTGATGTTTTTGTTATGGAAAACGTTAAGGGCATTCTCTCATCGAAAGTGAACGGAGAACTGATCTTCCCCACAATCCTGAATGACCTTCAGAACCCTGGCGCGGCAGCTGAAAAAATAAAAGGGGCTCGTAAATATCGGATCTATTCATTTGTAAAAGAACCAGATTGTCACGGCCTTTTTGAAACATCCTACTCAGATTTCAAAGATTTTATTATTAAGGCGGAAGATTTCGGTGTACCACAGACAAGGCATAGAGTTATCTTATTGGGTATTGCCGAAGATATTGATAAAAAGCCGGAAGCTCTTACAAAGCAAAGTAAGCGATCAATTTAGACCGTCTTTTCCCGGCGGAGCTACCCC
>CENT01008444.1_pt1 | contig 16393 bp, 5 predicted proteins | sample 530141 | NCBI WGS metagenome assembly CENT01 (sample SAMEA2591074, study PRJEB7988) | marine metagenome | isolation source: saline water (ENVO:00002010), including | reverse complement strand
ATTACATTCAAATGTGATAAAGATGGATATACTGCTGATAAGGCATATCCAAGATACTCTGATCCATTCTTGAATGAGTGGTTACCAATTTATCATGTTGGTGTAAATACATTCTCTGTAAATGTTGGTGTATCTACTATTGTAAATGCTCACTGGTTCCAGAGTGCAACCACTGGTGGTCTTAAGAAAGCTAGAAACACTGTTGGTATCAATACAGGTTCTATTGTATTCACATGTGACAGAGACGATCATGCTACAGAACATGCTTATCCTCGTTCCTACGATCCTATTGGTGGTAACGTTTCTGTGGGTATTGGTTCTACTTCAGCAACCACACTCACAATTAATGTTGGTGTATCCACAATCGTAAACTACGGTATTGCTACTGCTGCATATACACCTAACACAGGTATTATGACTGTGTTCTCCAACGTTCATGGTCTTAATGGTGCATACGACGATAAGACAATCCAGTTTGCAACCTATGATGCTGGTAGTGGTATTATGACAGTCACCACTAATCAATCTCATGGAATGATTACTGGTAATAGAGTCAACTTTAAGAGAGATTCTGTAAGATTCAGATGTCTGATGAATCAGAGACAGACTATCAGGAGTTACCCAAGAGCAAAAGATCCGTCAGATCAACAGTGGTTATCTGTAACAGGTATTGATGAAACTAATTTTAGTGTCAATGTAGGAACATCACCTTTTGTTTATCATGATCCTACAAGTGGTTCTTATGATCCATATACAGGATTGATGACTATAGATATCGGGTCTCATGCACTGAAAAAAGGAACTAGTGTAAAACTCAAAACAAGAGGATTCAAATTCACTTGTTCTTTAGATAATCATGCAACAAATCACTTCTACCCAAGGGCAAGTGGCATATCTGGTCCAGATCCTGCTTATAACACTTCTGTTAAGATTACTTCTACAACAGATACTACTATCACTCTGGATGTAGGTAAATCATCTAACCAAACAGAACACATCTTTGTTTCTGCTGGTACAAGTTCAGTTATCAGTGGCGGTAATTATATTCATACTTTTGAAAATGCAGACTTAGATTCACTGTTGATTGCAAGAGATACAGTTGGTCTTGCTACTAACTCTTACACATGGAGATGTGCTCAGGATAACTATGCAACTAATCACACATATCCTAGAACCACTGATCCTATTCACGATGTAGAGGTTGGTATTGTTTCTTCAACTCTTGACACATTCACAATGAATGTTGGTATTACATCAAGAGTTAAGTTCAACATAAGTAACTCTACTTACGATCCTAATAGTGGATTGGTAACCATGACGACTGATTCGTCTCATGGATTGTCAACTACAACTTCTGTAGGTTTGGCGACAAATGGATTTGTGTACACATGCACAATGGATCAGAACTCTACTGAACACGCATATCCTCGTGTTACTGACCCTGCACACAATACATCTCTATATCCAACTGCTGTAACTGCAAACAACGTAACTGTAAACGTTGGAGTCTCTACTAGAGTAGAGTACAACATCAACCATGCAGATTACAATGATGTGGTAGGTATCATGACTATGTTCTTACCTACTGCTCATGGTATTACAACCGCATCTGGGGCTCCTAGAAATGTCAAGTTGAAGAATGAGTCGATATACTTCACATGTTCTAAGGACGGTTATGCAACAGCGCATGTATATCCTAAAGGTGGTGATCCTTATTACAATGGTTCAATCGTTAATAGAGTTATTGATAATCAAAATATTGAGATTCAAGTAGGACCTTCAACAACACCTAGTTTCTATAATGGTGGTGGTAAGATTCAAGGTGTTATTCTTGCACCTAGACTTAGAAACAACTCTCCAAGTAGTGAGGACTTCGCAGCTGGCGGTACATTTGTTGATAAGATTATTGACGATCACACTTACGTTGTAAATGTTGGTATCTCCACAGTAGATCACAACTATGCAAGAGGTGGTATTTCACAACAGGGTAAGAGAGTCGCTGCTTCTAATGAGATTGGATTCTCTGGATTTGATGTCATTGAAAAAATTGACGCTGGTAAGTTTAGAGTGAATGCTGGACTCACAACTGAAATCTCACTCTTCAAGAGAGGCGGTAGAATTGACAAACCAGTATTCCTTGATATCACAGAACCAGACGGATACTTCAACAAAGACCTAGAATACATTTCTGGCAATTCTGGACTCGGAACAAATGCAGTTGTTAACTTCCGTATTAATGTAGACGGAAACATTGGTGAATTTGATCTTCGTGAAGAAGGAACAGCATATAAAGTTGATGAGGTTCTAACTGTTTCTGGCATCATGACCAACCCCAGAGTTGGTGTTTTAACTGAATTCCAATTAACAGTTCAAGAACTTGAAAATGATACATTCTCTGGATTCTATCCAGGCCAGTTCATTCTGTTTGATGATATCGCTCCATTCTTCAACGATTCTCGTACAAAGTTCACGTTGTCTGTTACAACCAGTGGTGTTACTGAGATCTTAAGTCTTAAGACTCTGCCTGGTAGTGATATGGATATCACAAACAATATCTTTATCTACATCAATGATATTCTACAGACTCCACAGTCTTCTTATACATTTAAGGGTAGTAGAGTTATCTTCTCTGAAGCACCAAAACGAAATTCTAAATGTTCTGTATTCTACTTTAGAGGATCTGCGAGAGACGTTGAAACTGTTGAACCAGTTGCATCTGTTAAGGCTGGTGATATTGTTCAAATCAAAGAGAACAAACTCAACCCTGCTGATATTGATCAGTTTGAGAGAACAGGTAAGAGAATCGTTGCTTCTGATGTTCTTGAGACATTCTCTTACAATAGTATCGGTATTGACACTAACACCGCTGCAGAAAGACCACTTTCTTGGGAGAAACAGAGACAAGATCAAATTCTCTCTGGTGTTCTAATCTCGAAAGCAAGACCAGGCTTGAAGAGTAAGGTTCTTCCTACAACTAGAATTATTAAGGATGTTGGGGAGTTAGATGACAAAATTTATGTCAACAATGCTTTCCCTGTATTCAATGCGATTGATTTGTTAGTTCAATCTGAGAGAAATGTTCAAATCTTTGAGGATAGTGAGATCACTCCAGGCGTTGTTACATCTATTGTTTCTACATCATCTAGTATATCTTCTTTAAGTATAGTTGACGAAGGAACTGGATATAAAATCTCAAATCCAACCGTTGCAATTTCCAGTGCATTGATTGAACGTAAAGATCCTATCTTTGCTTGGGAGTTTGATGCGATTACTGGTATTACGTCATCTGTTGAGTTTAAATCTATAACCAAAGAAGATCCATATGTGGCTGTTGGTGCAAGTAGTTTCTACATGAATACTAAGAGTGGAACATTCTGGGAGAGAGGTAGAATTGGATTTGGTGGAACTATCACATTCAATGGTGTGTCTGTTGGTAACAGTGCAACTGGTAATGTAAATGTTATGGCTGTGGGCGAGTTTGCATCTATGGCAAGAGGAGTTTCAATCGGTAACAGTATCGGTTCATGGACTCCTATCAATCTACTAGAACAGAGACAAATACCTGCTATTGGTCAAGTTCAAACACTAGACAGTACCTACACAGGACATTTCCAAGATGTTATCTGGGAAGGATCTAGAAATACATGGGTTGCTGTTGGTGCTGCTGGATCTATCTTTACTGCCGTTGGTCTTACAACCGCAGATGCTTTCAGTCAATTCTCAGGAACATTACAAACTCTAAATGCGGTTTGTTACGGACAGTCAGAATACATTGCCGTTGGTAATGGTGGTGTAATTCTTGCATCCAATGATGGAACAGGATGGGGAGATAAGACAAGTAATACTGCCTTTGACTTAAATGATATCATCTATGACGGTAATAAATTCATCGTTGTGGGTGACAGTGGTACTATTGGTATTTCAACCGATAAGAACTTCTGGCAACCTTGGAGTCAACAGTTGCCTGCTGGAACAGTTCACCCTGCTACCTTTGACTTTGCTAAGATTAAGTTCTTTGATAACTTCTATGTTGGTATTTCCACAGTTGGTGATCTTTATTACTCTTTTGACCTTGCAAACTGGAATAAGAGAGTTGTTACTCAACCTAATGAAATTCGTGATCTTGTTCAAACACCTTATGGTGATTTTGCAAGTACAAGAGTTATCGTTGTTGGTTCTGGAACTACAAACTTCTACGCAGATCCAGTTGTCAATAGAGCAACTGCAACTGCATCCGTAACTGCTGGTGTGATTACATCTATCAATATTACTGATGGTGGATTTGGTTACAGAGTAGGAAGTAGTCCTCCAGTTCTCGTACAGTCTGATGCAACTAAGAGAGAAGATATATTCTCTGTTGATGCGGAAGGTGATTTTGGCGACATTGTAGGAATAAATACATGGTTGCCAGGTTCTGCAAATGTATTACCAAGATTGGCTTTTACTCTTAAGTCTCAGTTCAATGATAATACTAATTTGGGTTATGGGTATTCTTCACTCAACTCTCTTGGAGTTAACTTCAGTGGACTTGAGAAGGGAGACTTCTTTACTATCTACGATAGTTCATTAGTTGTTGGTCACGCATTGACTGGCATAACCACATCTAGTGGTGCAAATGAAGTTGTTGGTATGGTCACTTCTGGTGATTATCTTGGTGGTGTGTTCAGAGTAGAACAGGTCACAACAGGTGATTCGGTCTCTGGTCTGGTTACAGTTACATGTGCCTTCCAACCAGGTCCTACCCCTTACGGAAATAATACAATTCAAGTTGGTGTTGGTACAACGGCAACTACTGATACTTTCTGGGGTAAATATAGTTGGGGTAAATTACTTGGATATCAGAATCGTGGTGCTGGCAATCCTACAAGTTTTATCATCAATCCTATGAATGGAAATGTTGGATTATCAACTGCTGCGGTGGTCTCCAGAAAGAAACCACTAACTTAACCACTAAATAAACCTAAAGACTAGTTTTTTTAAAATGCCTGCTATTATATCCGAACAGTTTAGGATTCTGAACGCCGAGACTTTTGTACAAAGTTTTGTTGGAGTCGGATCTACTGTTAACAAATATTATGCGTTCATGGGATTACCCAATTCAGTTGAACCAAAGGCGGGCGGTACTGCCACATGGGCTACAAATACACCAGCACCGTTGGATGGATTTGAGGAAGAATACTCCATAAAGGAGTCTATCATTGCGATGAAGAAGGTTACCGACAAGGATGTTCGCAGACTTGTAAGAAAGGTATCATGGGTTGCTGGTACTACCTATGAGATGTATAGACACGATTATAACATCTATAATCTGACACCTATTACTAGTCAAGGTAGTTTGTATGATGCAAATTACTACATAGTGAACGAAGACCTGAAAGTTTACATCTGTCTACAAAATGGATCAGACCCAGAGAACCCGAAGGGTAGGCCTTCATATGACCAACCCACATTTGTTGACCTTGAACCAAGAGCAGCTGGCACTAGTGGCGATGGTTATGTTTGGAAATATCTTTACACAATTAAACCTAGTGAAATTGTTAAATTTGACTCTATTGAATACATCCCAGTGCCCGAAAACTGGGGCAAGGAAGGCGAGACTGTCGCAACAAAGTCTAATTCTATAGATGGAAAGATTGAAGTGGTTGTGGTTGATAATAGAGGTTCTAACTACCAACCGATCTCGACATCCTTTGCAAATGTTCCCATTCTGGGAGATGGGTCAGGAGGAAAGGCTACTATTACGATTGACTCTTTCGGAAAAGTATCTGAAGTATTTGTTACTGATGGAGGAGAAGGATACACTCATGGATCCATCCAGTTTTTCCCAGGCGCTCCAGGCAGTCAGTCTGGCGGAGTACTTGCTAACCTTACCAATACAGGTATCGGAACGACATCGGTAGCAAACTTTAGTGTCATCATTCCTCCGAAGGGTGGTCATGGACATGACATCTACAGGGAACTCGGTGCATATAGAGCACTACTCTATTCTAGATTTGAAACTCTAGAAACTAACCCAGATATCATTGAGGGTAATGATTTTGCTAGGGTTGGACTAATAAAAAATCCCACCGTATTTGGTAGTAGTACAGAATTGCTAGACACTGCAATGGTGAGTGGGTTAAAAGCTTTGAAACTTGGTGGTATTACCACTGCAACAACCTATGCTGTTGACTCTGAGATCACACAGACGGTTGGTGTTGGTTCTACTGCGATTGGATATGTTGCATCTTGGGATAAAGTTACTGGAGTGTTGAAATATTATCAACCAATGGGTCTTGCTTCCAGTGAAACTGGATACAAACTTGTTCCATTTACTTCTATTCCTGATACGGGGTATGGTGTAACGATTAACGGGTCATCAGTGAACGGTTCGTTGTTATCTATCGATACCAGTTATAACGGTGTCAGTACCTCAATAAATAATAAGACCTACCAATTAGGTATGAGTTTTACTTCTGGTATTTCATCAGCGGAATTCAATACCAAATCAGGTGAAATTATCTATATTGATAATCGGACTGCGATTCCTAGATCTGCAAGTCAGAAGGAAGACATCAAGATAGTACTGGAGTTCTAAAGACAAATGCCACAAAATACCAACTTAAATTCATCTCCATACTTCGATGATTTTAACGAGTTAAAAAATTATCAAAGGGTACTATTCAAACCAGGCTTACCTGTACAGTCTAGAGAACTCACAACACTTCAATCTATTCTACAGAATCAGGTTGAAAAATTTGGTAAGCACTTCTTCAAAGAAGGTTCTGTTGTTATACCAGGCCAGATTGCATACGATAACGAATACACTTGTGTTCAGATTGATGACAGTCACTTAGGTATTCCTGTTTCTGTCTACCTAGAAAGTTTGGTAGGTAAAAAAATTAAAGGTGAGACTAGTGGTGTTACCGCTAAAGTAGAAACATATATTACAAATAGAACGTCAGTCCGAGGAGCATATACTCTTTATATCAAGTATAACAGTTCTAGTGATACTGATTTTTCAAGAAAAACTTTTGCAGATGGTGAAAATCTTTTATTAGAAGAGGATATGAATTATTCTCTGTCTAGTATCAGACAGGGAGCTAGTTTTGCAACAACACTTATCTCAAATGCAGTTTCCATAGGTGCTGCAGCAAAGATTGCCCAAGGTGTCTATTTCCTCAGAGGTTTCTTTGTTACCGTTTCTGACTCTACAGTAATCTTAGACCAGTACAGCAACAGACCATCATATAGAATTGGTCTTCTAATCAAGGAAGAACTTGTAACTGCGTCTGCATCAGATAACGACTTGTATGATAATGCAAGAGGTTTCTCAAACTTTGCAGCGCCTGGTGCAGATAGATTTAAACTATCAACAACTTTAATCAAGAAGTCTCTCACAGATTTGAATGATGAGAACTTCGTAGAATTGATGAGAGTTGTAGATGGCGTTCTACAAAAATTCGTAAAACCTGGCGCTGATAACTATAACTTAATTCGTGACGAACTTGCAAGAAGAACATATGATGAATCTGGTCACTATTATGTAAAACCATTCCCTCTAGTAACTAAGGAATGTCTTAATGACAGAGTAGGAAATGATGGTGCATTTTATCCAAACCAATTAACTCAGCAAGGTAATGTTCCTTCTGAGGATTTGATGTGTTTGTCTATCGGACCTGGCAAGGCATACGTCAAAGGATATGAGATTGAAACACTCAACACAACTACTGTTGATGTTCCTAAACCAAGAGATACTGCAAAGATTACCAATGAGTCTTTACCTTTTAGTGTTGGTAGACAAATTGAAGTAAACAATGTTCATGGTTCTCCTCTAATTGGTATCAGCACAAGTTCTTATGTAAAACTATTCAATGAAAGAACTTCTACTGTTGGTACATCAAATGGCGAACAGATAGGTGTTGCTAGAGTCTATGACATGAAGTTGAAGAATGTTGGATATGCCGACTCTTCTACGGTGTTTGAGACATCCCTATATGACATTCAGACATTCACATACCTACAATTAAATACTGGGACAACAGTACAATGTCCAACCTATGTTACTGGTCAAAATAGTAACGCTATAGGATACGCATATACTTCTTCAAGTAATTCAACACAATTAACTTTATATCAAGTAAACGGACAATTCCAAGTTGGTGAAGAATTATTCTTCAATGGTTTTACTGCAAATAGAAGTGTTACCGAAGTAGAAGACTATGGTGTAGAGGATATCAAACAAATTGTTAGTAACGATCCTACAAACTATCCATTCACAGCTGATCCTGTTTTGGGATTGGGTCATTTGATTGCTCCTGTTGCAACTCAGTTTACTGTGAGTGCAAAGGTTGGTGGAGCATCTACAATCACATCTCCTAGTGCCAGTTTTGCAAACTCTGGTATTAAGACTGGAGATATTATTCAGTATAGTATTTCAGGCAACTCCGTTCCTACATTCAACAGAGTTACTGCTACAACTGCTGTTGCTATCAGTCTTGAAGAGACTACAGATGTTGAGAACGTATGTTCTGGTGCATTACCTACGTCAGTTGTATCTGCAAATGATCTATTCAAGGTCACTTTAGAAGTTCAAAACAACTCGAAAGCATTCTTGTTTAGTGAATTAACTAAAGCTAATGTTGCATCTGTTGAATTGAATGGTGCAGACATTATATTCAAGAAATCCTACAACATTACAGTTTCAAGTAATGCTTTCAGTGGAACTCTAGAAACTGATGCTGATTTGACTCTCGAACCATTCGATGAAGAAGACTACAACCTCACATTTAAAACAACTGGTAAAGTTGAATCTTTAACTGATCAGAAACTAACAGTTAGTGGTAGAACAGTTACTTTATCTGGTTTGGACACTGCTTCTGGTGCTGCTGTATTGACCGTGACTTGGAAGAAAGTAAATGTCAAACCAAAATCAAAGATATTCAAGAGAGCAACAACATATACTTTAAACAAGTCCGCAAAAACCCAGTCAGGCACTGGATTAATGAAGTTAAATGATGGTCTTACTTATGACACAACATTTGGTAATAGAGTTCAAGATGAAAGAATTTCTCTTGGAGTTTGTGATGTTGCAGAAGTTCTTGCTGTATTAGAATCTTCATCAGCTGCTGATCCTCAGTTCCCAATCTTACAACTTACTAATCTAAACTCTAATATTCTTAATGCTGTAGTTGGTGAGACTCTTGTTGGTAAGACATCTGGTGCATCTGCCGTATTTGTTGCAACTAATGGATCTAATGAAGTAAGTTTTGTATCTCAAAACGAAAATGCTTTTGAGATTGGTGAAGAGATCGTATTTGAAGAAACTAAAGTTTCTGGTGTAGTTCAGACCTTTATTCCAGGCGACAGAGACATCAAGAATAATTATGAGTTCGATCCAGGCCAAAGATTAGACTATGTTGACTTCTCTGCACTTGTAAAGAAATCTGGTACGGAAGCACCTACTAGAAGAATTACTATCGTCTATAACAACTTTGTTATTGATGCTTCAGATCCAGGCGACTTTGTAACTGTAAACTCTTACGAGAGAAAGTATTATAAAGGAGCACTACCTTTTGTAGGAACAATTCCAACTTCTGATATTATTGATTTAAGACCTAGAGTTGTATCTACTGTTGCTGGTAAGGCTCCTTGGGAGTTTGACGCTAGACAGTTTACTCCAGGCACTTCATCTTCTTCTCATGTTCTTGCCAAAGATAAATCATTTAATTTATCTTATGAATATTATCTTGGAAGAATTGATAAGTTATTCTTAAGTAGAGAGGGTATCTTCACCCTGTCTCAAGGTGTTCCATCCGAGTTACCAAAACTTCCAAACACCATTGATAATGCTTTAGAAGTTGCAACTATTGAACTTCCTCCATATCTTTACGATCCAGCAGAAGCACAAATCACTATTGCTAGACACAAGCGATTCCGAATGAAGGATATCGCAAGTATTGAGAACAGAATCAAAAATATTGAGTACTATACTTCACTTTCACTCCTTGAAGTTGAGACTACAAACATGTCTCTTCGTGATCCACAAACAAATCTTGATAGATTCAAGTCAGGATTCTTTGTTGATAACTTTAAATCAGTAACTGGTGGTGATGTAACTAACTCAGCATACAAGGCATCTGTTGATGCGGCAGATGGAAGATTAAGACCTCAACACTACACAACATCTATTGACCTATTACTTGGTTCAGAGGCGATTGTTGGTGCTGCAACATCTTCTAATCCTACTGCTGACTACAGATATGTTCAAGATCTTGGTGATTCAAACGTCAAGAGAATCGGTGACGTTGTATGTTTAAATTACAGTGACACAGTTTACTTGGAGAACAACTTTGCAACTCGTATCGAGAATGTAAACCCATTTGCTGTTGTTAACTGGATTGGTCAAGTTGAATTAAATCCAGGCACTGATACATGGATTGAAACTAGAAGAACTGCTGCTACTTACGATATTGAAGGTAGTTTCAATTCTACAATGGGAATCACTGGTGCGGATAGTAATACTGGACTGTCACCTGTTGATTGGGGTTCATGGGAAACAACTTGGACAGGATCAAGTTCATCAACAGGACCTTCTCTGTTCAGTGAAACTAGAACTAGGAGAACTGGCCGAAGCAGAAGAAGAGGTAGGTTTAGAAGAGGTCGTGGTATTCCTATCACTACAACTACAAACTTTAGAGATAGAACTACAAACTTCAGAGAGCAGACAACTACAACTACTACAAATCAAACAAGACAGGGTATTCAGTTCCGTGTTGGTGAAAGATTTGATACTACAAGTCTTGGTGACAAGGTTGTAAACACAGAAGTGATTGCTACAATGCGATCCAGAAACATTGAGTTCATCTGTAGAAGACTTAAGCCAAATACAAGATTATATCCATTCTTCGATAGTATTGACATGTCGAAGTATGTTGTACCTAAACTCGTTGAGATCACAATGGTGAGTGGTACATTTGGTGCTGGTGAAGTTATCGAGGGAAGTCGTCCTAATACTAACAATGATGCAATTAGGTTTAGACTTGCAAATCAGAACCACAAATATGGTCCTTACAATAATCCTGATCAGGTTTATAAACAGAATCCATATGACCCTGCTTCTAGTATTTCATCTACATACTCTTCTACCACAACATTATTAAACGTTGATACTGCATCCTTAGAACTTCAAGCTGCGTCTGGTTTCTATGGATACATCACTACTGGTATGAAGTTGATTGGACAATCTAGTGGTGCTATTGCAACTGTAACTAATATTAGACTTATTACAGATAAGGCAGGAGCATTACTTGGATCATTGTTCTTACCTGATCCTACAGTTCCCTCTGCGCCTTCATTTAATACTGGTACAAAGACATTTACATTATCTTCAAGTCCTACTAACTCCACTATCTCTGGATTCACAGATAGTTCTGGTGAAGCGAACTTCACATCATCTGGTACACTTCAAACTGTAGAGGCATCTACTCTCAGAATGAGAAATGCAGATGTACAAAGAATCCCACAATCTCAGGATAGAACTCTTAGTGATTCAAGTAGTAGACTTGTCGTTGACAACACTTTTGCTAACAGGTCTACATCTCAGACTAGATGGGTTGACCCTCTTGCACAATCGTTTGAAGTTCCTGATGTTAACGGTGTATTCCTTACTAAATGTGACGTTTACTTCCGAGCAAAAGATACAAACCAACTACCTGTTACCTTACAAGTAAGAACATTACAGACTGGTTTGCCTACTCAAGAGATCTTACCATTCGGTGAGTGTATTCTTGATCCTGATGAAGTTGTTCTCTCTGAGGATGGATCTAAAGCAACAACATTTACCTTCCCTGCTCCTGTATATGTTGAGGGTGGAGGAGAGTTTGCTATTGTTCTTCTATCTGCATCTAATGAATATTTTGTATTCATCTCTAGGATGGGTGAGGAAGATATAACTACTCTCAATGCTGCTGACTCTGAAAAAATTATCGTTTCTCAACAACCTCTACTTGGTTCACTGTTTAAATCGCAGAACGGTGCTACATGGGATCCTAGTCAGTTAGAAGACCTTAAGTTCAATCTTTACAGAGCTAACTTCACATCAACATCTGGTAGAGTCAACTTCTATAATCCAGATCTTGAAGTAGGAAACAGACAGATTGTTTCTCTTGCTAACAACCCTATTGATATGCTTTCATATAATGCAGTGGTTGGTTTAGGTAAGAGTTTAACTGCTGCCGAACAGGCTGGATTGACAGAAGGAACTACAATTTACCAACAGTCAAATCCAAACTTTAGTGCAAATCTAAACAAAGTTCTTGGTGCAATCGGTGTTGGTAGTGCTCTAGCAATTACAAATGGTGGTAGTGGATTCTCTGCTACATCTACTGTTTATTCTAATGTGCCTCTCATTTCACAATTTGGTAAAGGAACTGGTGCAACTGTCAACTTGACAGTCGATAACAGAGTTGCTGTTGCTGCAACGGTTTCCATTGGTGGAACAGGATACTCTTCTGGTGATGTTCTTACTGTGTCTGCCACAAATACTGGTGGATTCGGAAAAGACTTAAGATTAACAATTCCAAATAACGTTGGTGTAATCAGTGCGTTTAATACTTTAGTTCTTGATAATATTCAAGGTGTACCTAAAGTTGACTCATCATCTGCTATCGTATATGTTGGTGGCAGTGGAACCAGTGTTGTAAATGGTGGTTCTATTCAATACTTACAAAATATAACTGATGGATTACACTTCCGTGTTAGACATTCCAATCATGGTATGTACTCACAAGAAGACAATGTAATCTTGAGTGGTGTTGAAGCAGATGTAAAACCAGAGAAGTTAACATCTACAGTTAATTCTTCAAGTACAGAAGACATGACTGTCACTGCTGTTGGAATCTTCACGTCATTTGAGAACATTGAAGTCAATAGTTCTAACCCAGGCTATGTCAAGGTTGGAAATGAAATTATCAAATACACTGGTGTAACAACTACAAGTTCAACTCTTAATAACATCACTAGATCTATTGATGATAGTAAGGCTGGTGATTACAACATCAATGATAAGATTTACAAGTATGAATTGAATGGTGTTTCTCTTAGAAGAATCAACACAGCTCATAGTTTCATTCCTACTGACAATACCAAGTATCCTATTGACGTTGATCATTACTGGATTAAGGTTGGTGTCTCAAGTAGAGGTGTGGATAGAGCAACTGGAAATGCAAGCGGATTCCCAGAACTATTCTTTAGTGAGAATAAATCTGGTGGTAGTTACGATCAACAGTATGTACAGGTCAGTAACTCATATGGACCTATGGCAACACAGAACATTGCGTTCAATATTGTCAGACCTAATGTTGCAACTCTCTTACCAGAGGGAACTGACATCAATGCTAAAATCCGAACATTCTCTGGAAATAGTCCCGATGGTAACTTAAAATCATTTGTGGATCAAGGTTACGAGTCTGTTTCACTACAGAGTAATAACGTATTATCTACTCCAAGAATTGTTGCATCTAAGAATAACGAACTTGCAAAACTTGCTGACTTCCCAGGCAGAAAGTCATTTACATTACAAGCAAATCTAAGTACAGACGATCCTAAAGTCAGTCCTATGATTGACTTAGATAGAGTTAACATGATCACAATTATGGATAGACTCAACTCTAAGGTTGATAATTATGCAACTGACAGAAGAGTCAACTCTATTGATAATGATCCTAGTGCCGCAGTTTACTTATCTAAGGTTGTGAATCTGGAGAAGTCTGCTGATGGATTGAAGGTTATGTTTGATGCGTACAGACATTCTACTAATGATATCAGAGTTCTATACAGAATATTCAGAATCGATGCTCCACCTCAGTATCAGTTGTTTGAACTATTCCCAGGCTATAAAAACTTAGATTCCAATGGAAATGTGATAGATCAGGCAAAAAATAACGGTGAACCTGATAGAAGAATCCTTGCATCTCAGTCAGAAGATGACTACAAAGAGTATGAATTCAATGTGAAGAATCTTCCACAGTTCAATGGATTCCAAATTAAAATTATCATGTCAGGAACTAACTTTGCTTATGTTCCCAAGATTCGTGATCTAAGAACTATTGCATCTATCTAATGAATAAAGTAAAAGTGAAAGATAGTAATTCTCTTTATCGAGATGAAGATAGTGGTGCAATTATTAATTGTAATGATGCTGCATATGATAACTACCTCAAATTAAAAGAGAGAAAATTAGAAGAAGCAGCGCAAATGGATAAACTAAAGGATGATGTTGATGAACTTAAGGATATGATGAAACTAATTTTAAGTAAATTAGATAAATAACTAAAACCTCCCTTTGACAGATGACAGCAAGGAACATCAACTTAGTTTTAGATCAAGGTGTAGATTTTGAAGCAACATTTACTATCAAAAATGAAAATGCTTCCTCTTTAAATCTAACAGGATATACTGGATCAGCTCAACTAAGAAAGCACCCTGAGGCATCCAAGTCCACTCCTTTTGTGGTAACTTTTCCCAATAGGGTCAATGGACAGATCAAAGTTGCAATGGCATCTACTATTACTTCGGTAATAGAAGGAGGGAGATATGTATATGATCTTGTTTTAGAATCGCCCAATGCGTATAAGACTAGACCAATACAAGGAAACCTTCTTGTAATTCCAGGCGTAACACGATAATGGCAGATTACTTAGTCACTCTCAACGATCCTGGCAATTATAATGTCGGTGTAGACTATGAGGTTCCCTCAAAGTCGATCCAATATGGTAACATCATTATTGGTAAAACACCAGTACAAGATGGTACTGAAACCACATTCAACCTAACTGATCAAGGAGCTCCATATAGTCCTAACAATAATCAACAACTTATTGTGACTAAAAATGGTCTTTTCCTAGATCCAGCAAATGATTATAATATTTCTGGAGATCAGGTTGTATTTACAACTCCTCCAGCATCAAATGATGATGTAGTAATCATCGCTCTTGCGGCAGCTGCTGATTTAACACGAACCGTAAACTATGTTATCGATAGCGGCAGTCTTCCAATGCAGCCTGGTGACAAAGGTAAAATCACAATAGATGTCACTGGACTTATTGAAAATATCAGAGTTTTATCCGATCAGACTGGTGATATTGTTCTTGAAATAGAAAAATGTACTTTCGCAGATTATCCGAATTTTACCAGTATTACTGGTGGTTCGAGAGTGCAATTAACCAATTCGGATAAATACTTTGATGATGTCCTAAATAGTTGGACGACTACTATTGGAGCAGGGGATATTCTCCGTTTCACTGTAGTAAGCGTGAACAATATTAGAAGGTTACTAATCTCTCTAAAATTAAAATTATAAATAAGTATAGTTCTTAACGTTCTAAGACCCTAGAGGTAGTTTTTCAATGGCATTACTCGTTCCTAATATTGGTGAAATTGAGTCGCTGCGTTATCTGATTGCTCAGAATAACTTTGTCGCAGATTTAGAAGATACATCACCCCGAAATCTTGTATTAAAACTTTTTACAAGTAACACGACCCCTGCTGAGGGCGATGTTCCTTCTGCAACTTCGTACTTTGAACCCTACATTGACGGAAACGTTAACGGTTACGGTACTACTGCAAATACTGGTTATCCAGTCTGTGTAAACAACAGAGGAGATCAGGATTATAACCAGCAGTATGGTATCCTGTTAAATGGATCTAGGTGGGTGATCAAGAACGTTGGTAGTGGTACAACTGCTACATACCCAGAACAGACATTTACTTTCACTGGACCTGCTGGTAACATCTACGGTTACTACGTTACTAGAGCAAATAACATGCCTGTCGCAGTACAGGGTGTTGTTCATGGTGCTGGTGTCGGTATTGGAACTACTGTTACTAAGGGTAACAACACAGACCCAACTATCGGTGTTGTTGGTAACTCTTACCTTACAATCGACCCACAAGTTAGTATTGACGACTTAACACTTGGACAGTTCGTTGCTGGTAACTCTGGTGTCGCAACTGGTACTAAGATTATCGGTATTGACAGAGCTTACAGAACGGTCTACCTAGACAAACCTTTGGTTGATAACATTCAGGTTGCTACTGACCCATCCGTCACATTCAGTTTCGGTAAGATTACGTTCGCCAACCACGGACTTAGAGCGGGTGACATCCTCTACGTTAACGCTGGTACTGGTAACACAACTCTTGAGTCTAATGTTTACACTGTATTCAATGTACCAAACGCAGATGAGTTTGTAACAACTCCATCTATGAGTGCTACATCTAACGGTGTGTTGGGATTAAACACTGCGACTCTCTACAGTTCAATCATGTACGCTGAGAGATTCACAAACGGTCCTTACAACATCCAAAACAACGGAGACCAAATTAAGATTACTCTAAACGTCGCACTCGACTA
>CENT01016111.1_pt1 | contig 16493 bp, 13 predicted proteins | sample 530141 | NCBI WGS metagenome assembly CENT01 (sample SAMEA2591074, study PRJEB7988) | marine metagenome | isolation source: saline water (ENVO:00002010), including | reverse complement strand
GAGCCATGGCGTACCCTGGCGCTACTAAGCCGTAAATACGATTTTCCCACAATGCGCATTCACCAATCGCGTACACGTTAGGATCGGAGGTTATACATTGATTATCGATAACGATACCGCCGCGTTCACCTACTACTAAATCAAATTCGCGGGCTAGCTGATCACTAGGTCGTATACCTGCAGAAAATAACACCATATCGGTTTCAAGGTGTGAACCATCAGAAAATTTCATTCGGTAGCGGCACTGCTCGCCGACCTCGATAACTTCCGTGGCTTTTTGTGTATGTACTTGTACGCCGAGCGCTTCAATTTTATCTTTAAGCAGTGCCCCTCCCATTGCATCAAGCTGCACCGCCATTAACTGTGGTGCAAATTCAACCACATGTGTTTCTAGGCCTGCAGATTTAAGCGCGTTTGCTGCTTCAAGCCCAAGTAGACCACCTCCCACAACAACGCCTATTTTACTTTGTGCTGCAGAGGCACTGATAGATTCAAGATCTTCAATGGTGCGATACACCAAACAATGTTCCTGCTCGTTGCCAGGAATAGGAGGCACAAAAGGGTAAGAACCTGTCGCCAACACGAGTTTATCGTAGGGATATGAAGTACCGTCTTTAGTTGTCACGACTTGATGGGAACGATCAATATTAGTTACCCACGCACCGGTAACTGCGTTCACCCCCCACTGCTGATACGTTTTTTCGTCGGTAAGCGCTAAATCGGCTGCGGTTTTACCCGTAAAGTACGACGATAAGTAAACGCGATCGTAAGCTAACCGGCCCTCTCCACTTAACACGGTAATATGGTAGTCGGCTTTGCTGTTTATAAGTTGCTCAACAAAGTGATGGCCAACCATACCGTTGCCAATTATCACTATGCGTTGTTGCTGCTGTGAGGAAAGCGTCATCTCGTTCACCTTTATTTAAAGCAAAAAAAAGCCCGCAACCATTCCTGGTTGCGGGCTTCATTGCCTGATTAAGTACAGTATTAATTGTGTTGTTACTCGATGATACCTAGGTACCTAGTCGAGACTATGAAAATAATAATACAAGTATAGTGCCAATGCTTTTCATCACTATATTACAAAGACTTAGCAGTATAGCTTTGACGTAAACCAGTGATATCGCACCATAACCAAGCAAAAAAGATAATTTATGGTGCATTAGCGTAGTACTGAATAACTCACTGACTTTACGTAGCTGGAGCCGCTCGCTAAGTATAATGAACAACGAACATAACGATGAGCAATACCAGCAATACGCCAGACACGGTTTGCCATGCCCGCACTGGATGTTGCTCCATCAGGGGCAAACTTTTACGGTAAGACGGATTAGGGTGATTTAAGTCGTACAGAAATTCAGACAAGCTCGGATAGCGTTTCGACGCTTTAGGGTGACAAGCCCGTTTCAGCGCTTCGTCAACCCACATAGGGACAGCAACGTTTCGTTGTAGCAAGCTGATATAGCGCAATTTAAGTAACCCTGCGTAATTGCTCTTCTTGGCAACGTTACTGTTAAAGGGGTACTCGCCACTTAATAAAAAATATAAAACCACTGCTAGAGAAAATTGATCTGCGCTTTCATCAGGCCACAGCCCTACAAAGTATTCCGGAGCGGTGAACAATAGATCGCCAGGAACGGCATGCTGCACATCACTTTGCGAAACATGATAACCCGCTATGCTCGCGGCACCAAAGTCTACCAGTGTAATTTTACCGTTTTCATCAACCATGATGTTATCCGGTTTAATATCTTGATGAAGCACGTCTTGCCGATGCAGTGCCGTTAGCGCACTAACGATTTGCGCACTCCAGTCTCGAACCTCAGAAAGAGAGACACTACCAACGTCGTCTCGATATTGGCGTAAACTTGTTCCAGGTGTGTACGCCATGGCAATATAAAAGTAATGTCGTGAAAAAGGGGACGTGTAATTTTTAAGGACATTATCATGTTGTACCCGCGCACCAACCCACTCTTCTTTCACCATTTCATCTAAAAAGCTTTCGTTTTCATGCATCGACTTTGCAGGAATTTTTAACACTGCCTGATGATTGTGGGGGTTATGCTTAGCAAGAAAAACCAGACTGCGTTCACTGGTATATAACTGCCGCTGTATTGTCCAATCGTCTATGACATCGTTTGATTTGGGCGTATCTAAAAAAGGAAGGAAGCCATTTGAGGCATAATGTACTTTCTCTTCCTTGGCAATGGATAGTACCTCAAGCAGCACTACAGTGACGTTATCGTCGCAATCTGCATTCAGTGCTGCTTGCGCTATATGCTGTGCGCTCAAGTCGATACTAGGCGTATTATGCTGATGTATTGAGTACCATGTTTTTGGCGACAAGGTATCCGCTATGCCATCTGTCATTAATACAAATATATCGCTAGGCGCAAGCGTTCGGATAGCCATATCAATGCTTAAGTTAGGCCGAATACCGAGGGCATTACTTAAATAAGTATTTTTACCCTCGCCGGCTTCTCGGTGTTGGCGGGTGCAAAGCGTTACTTCACCGCGGTGTACGTGATAGATGCTGCTATCACCACAATGCAGTAACACCGCAGACTGTCCTTTCAAAATGACTGCACTAAAGGTACAGACATAGCCTTTATCAAGGTTTTCAAAATAAGGGTTTTGTTGGTTTTTTATGTAAAGCTCGGTGTTTATGGTACGCAGTACATGTTGTGCCGCCCTCGACAAAGACCACACATTGCTTGTTCGTGAGAATTCACGAGCAAACGTTTCAACGGCGAAGTGACTTGCATACTGACTAACCTGACTACTACTTATTCCATCAGACACAACAGCGATAGCATCGAAATTTGCCGGTGGCGAAAGTTCAGGCACCACCACACAATGGTGGTCCTGATTAATCGGTTTTGTGCCCTTGTTCGAAAAGGCACCATGGCGAAGGGTGATCACGGCTTATACTTTGTCATTCACTTTTGCTGCAAGTACCGTTTTATTACTAGCACCTGTAGCAATAACGCGTTTAGGGGCAGTGCGCACATGCGTAGAGTAGATAGTCAAACCAGTAAACGCTAAGCCTCCCACTAAATTACCCAGTGCGGTAGGAATTTCATTCCAAATAAAGTAATCCATCACAGAGAACTCGCCACCCATAATTAAGCCAAACGGAAACAAAAACATGTTAACCACCGAATGCTCAAATCCCATGAAGAAGAACAGCATGATAGGCATCCACATCGCCAACACTTTACCGCTTACGTGAGTAGATATCATTGCACCAACAACACCAAGCGATACCATCCAGTTACACAACATGCCGCGAATAAAAATAGAAAACCAGCCTGCAACGCCGTGCTCTGCATACCCTAACGTTCTCGCTTCACCGATACCCGCCACCTTAGCCGCTATAGCACCACCATCAATGTTGTAGCCCATGGTAAATACAAACGACATCATAAATGCCACGCTCAGCGCACCGGCAAAGTTACCTAAAAACACCAACCCCCAGTTACGTAAAATCTGCGGCCATGTCACGCCAGGTCGTTTTGCCAACCAGGCTAATGGAGTAAGCACAAAAACACCGGTAAGTAGGTCAAACCCCATGAGGTACAGCATACAAAAACCAACAGGGAAGAGTATTGCACCAATTAAAAACACCCCTGTTTGAACCGCGATGGTTATTGCAAAAACCGCGGCTAACGCCAAAATGGCCCCCGCCATAAAAGCGCGAATTAATGTGTCGCGAGTAGACATATATATTTTGGATTCGCCAGCATCAACCATCTTGGTTGCAAATTCAGAAGGAAGTAAATACGCCATGCTTGATCACCTTTTCTATTGATATTAATTCCTTAAAAACATTCTTTACCTAAATGTCAGGCACAAAAAAACGCCCGCTCTTATTTCCTAAAAAATAAGTTGTGGACGCCTTTATCCGAATATTGTTCTTAAACAATCTGCATTGTTCATAAAAAGTAAAACAATATTGATGCCAATATTGAGGCACAAATCTTTGGATGAAATTCTCTTCTATAACAGGCCGTTACTCAACGCTAAGAATAAACGTGTTCGATACCCCCCCATCGTTTGCACCTGTCTCGAGAAAAAGCGCACTAATTTGGAGCATGATGTAGTGCAATCCCTTTGCTTGCTTTTGTGATCAGTCCATTATTTTTAAGCAAGCTAGTAAATAGTGGCGCCCAGCTGCTTACATCGGGTATATCGATGTGAATCCCTTGCAGTTTGATTGAAGGGAACAACATTTGCTTATCCTATGTATCTCTTTTCTGGATACTTCACGATGGGCCATCATAGCGATATCACAAAACGGTTTTTTTTATTAGCCAAGCATCAAGAAATACAGGCACTGCGACACTTATCATCAAATTGCAAAATAGTGAAAGCGGTAACGGAGATGATTCATCAACTGCAGCGCGAGCGCGGTATGAGCAATGTATTTCTATGTTCACGAGGCGAACGTTTTGCAACCCAAAGGGCACAACAAGAAACCGCAAGTGAGATGAGTGAGAAAACACTTCGCAGCTTGCTTAACGCTTTATACCTCTCTAATTCTGATAATGGACTTACCATGCGATTGGTTACTACCATTACATTTGCGTTGCAAGGTATGGACAACCTTAAGGATTTGCGCAGCAAAGTGGCGCTGCAGCAACTCACACCAACCGAATCGACCAATGCATTTTGTCGCCTAGTTGCCGCGTTGATTGATGTGATTTTTGAAGCCGCCGACGTTGCTAACGATCCTGCTATCACTCGACTTTTAGTCGCGCTATTTAATTTTATTCAAGGTAAAGAGTATGCGGGACAAGAGCGCGCCTGTGGCGCAATTGGGTTCTCTTCGAGCCACTTTCAGCAATCTTTGTGCGATCGAATTACAGCACTGACAGACTCGCAAAATCACTCGTTTGAGACGTTTAGTAAATTTGCCGATGACACAGAACTTTCTATGTGGCAGCAACAACTAGAAAGTGACCACGCCCAACACCTTAGCCGACTACGTAAAATGATTTGCGAGCTTGGCGAGACAGACACTTGCACCGCTGAGCTCAGCGAAATTTGGTATGACATAGCCACGTTGCGAATTGACGCGATGCAAGACATAGAGGAACACATTACCGATAGGCTGATAGAAAAAGCAACACTTAGAATTGCTCAAGCCGAGGAGGAACTGCGTAACAACGAACTGCTGATTGCTTCTTTAAATAGTAGCCCTCCAATTAGTAGCCCTCCAACTGGCGATACACCTATTTCGATGATTTACGATAAAACCGTTAAAGGACTTTCAATGGAAGGCACTCATAATGAGGTGGGGATTACCTCAACATCACTTTCTGCACATAAATCGTTTTACGACTTGATTCGTCAACAAGCGCAACATATTCAGGATATTGCTAACGAGCTAAATGGGGCCAAACAAGCCCTTAATGAGCAAAAAGCGATTGATAGAGTAAAGTTGCTATTGATGCAGCAGGGAAAGCTAAGCGAGAGCCAGGCTTACAAAAAGTTGCAATCTGCGGCAATGGAGCAAAATATACGGATAGCTGAGCTAGCACAGCGCATGCTCGAAAGCCTAAGTTAATTAGCACTGGCCGCTGTTCGCTGAGACACAATAACTCTCTTTTAATACTGAGTTGCCAAAAACGGATGTCACGCTCTTTTGCAGCATGAAAGTGCCTGTGATCACGAGATATATGCCGAATGCGCGTTTTAGCATATTGGGGTTTAGGTTGTGCGCAACCTTTGCACCTAACGGAGCGGTAAGCAAGGAAATAGCGCTTATAGCAACCCAACCTATGGCATTTACGTAACCCAAGGAACCCAGCGGTAAGCCCGTTTTGCCCCAACCGATAATAATAAACCCCAGTGTGCCAGGTATCGCTATTAGCGCGCCGAAAGCAGAGGCTGTTCCTATGGCCTGATGGATAGGCCGGTTAGATAAGGTCATGGTTAACACGGTGATAGTGCCGCCACCAATGCCAAGCAGTGCTGATATACCGCCTAAAAACGTGGCAAGCGTTGCTTTAGCACGCCCCTCTGGCATGGTTTTATTTAGTCGCTTGTGGGCCAGCCAGTTGGGAAATAAAAAGTGCACAGAAAGCAACAGGACACCTGCACCAAATACACCCACTAACAGCGACGCATTGGCGTCTGAGGCAATCACTAAGCCCACAACAACGCCCAATATAATCCAAGGTGCCCAGCTTTTTACCATTGTAAAATCTACTGCGTTGCGCTTTGAATGAGAACGCGCGGCTCGCAGGCTGGTAGTGATAATGGTAGCTAGCGAAGTACCAATGGCTAAGTGCACGGCAACATTATCCGCCACGCCCATCTTGTTAAAAATGACAAGTAAAACAGGTACTACAACAAAGCCTCCGCCAATACCAAAAAGACCGGCAGTAAAGCCTGCACAGGCGCCAGCTGACAACATGGCGATAAGCAGCCATAGCGTATCAGCTGACAATAGGGTCATTATTTTACGCCTTCAAAAATCAACTTTTGCACTCGGCGGCCAGTGTTAACTTCTGTGGTGTACAAGTTACCATCGCTATCGGTATCAATACTGTGAAGCCATGTGAATTGCCCTGGATAGCGACCGTTTCTACCTATTGAACCAAGAAGCGTGAGCGACTCGCGCTCATAAATCCATATGCGACCATTCATCATGTCGGCAACGTAGAGGTAAGTTTCATCAGGCGAAAACGCCACGTCGGTTGCCGAACCCACGCCGCCGGTAGGTGCGGCTACCACGAGGTTGTGTTCAAACGAAATATCACCACTTTTCTCTCGTTTAAAGATTTGAACGCGATTGTTGCGTCTGTCGCAGACATAAATTAAGCCGTCTGATGACTGATTAACGCAGTGCACAATGTTGCCAAACAGCGAGTTTTCAACATCGACGCCCTGGGCCTGCGGCTGCGCAGCTTGAGACTGATCAAACGCGCCCTCACGAGTTGGGCCTGTTGGCTTATTGCCATAGGCTCCCCAGATATGTGACGCTTTTTTGTCTTTGGCATCAAAAGCCACCATACGGGCATTAATATAGCCGTCAGAAATAACCACCTCATCGGTATTGGGGTCATAGAAAACATCAGACGGATTGCCTAGCGTTGCATCATCAGCGTTACCGGCTGTTTTTCCTCTCTCACCAAATTGCTGGATGAATTTACCATCGAAGTTGAAGTTAGCCACCACGTGATCGCCTTCACCGTTGCCAGCAATCCAGACTGAATCGTTAGGGTCGACATATAAACCATGCACATTTACCGGCCACTGATTAACGCCATCCACTGTAGGCGCATGCGACGCTCCTCCCCATGCGGTGGCTACCTCACCGTTTGGCGTAAAACGAATAACGTGAGGTGCAGGCTCGCAGCACAACGCCGTTTTTGGCGTGGCAGCTAGCCCAGTATCGAATTTACCGAGGGAGTTAGGACGCTGCAAAATCCATACGTGGTCATATTTATCAATGGACAAACCACTTACCTGCCCGAGCAACCATGTGTCTGGCAGCGAAGGCCAGTTAGCATCCACAGAAAAGCGAGGCATTGGTGCGTTTCCATTAGGATAAGTTTCAATGGGCACTATTGCTTCAAGAGGGCTTTTTTCTTTAGCAGGAGCTACTGAAGGTGAATTACCGTCTTCTTTCATTGCAGCAAATAAGGGAGTACTCAGTAAGCTGAAGACCACAAGCGTTGATAAAGTGCGATGCATAACATCACCTCCATAGTGTTAAGGGCAAGGGATTTGGACAGACAATATCCTATGGCTAAACTTACCGCTTCGCACAAGATTAACGATGAACCTCCACACTTCTTCGTTATTTCAGTGAAAATGGGAATAGTTCGTTGCGGGCGCTCATTTTTCAGGGCCCGTCGACTATGTAGGAATGATACGAAGACAACATGTCGTTATTCCCAAGAAAAGGCGGTTTGATGCTGATTTAGGTGTTAAGAAGGAGATTTTAAAGCGAGGGAGTAAAAAAATGAATTGAGTCCAACGGACCCAATTCATCAAGTGGGAGAGTAAACGTTCAATTTGATTTAATTTAATGTAATAAAACGCTCACATTGGATCTAATGTGAGCAACACTCTTTTTTCACCTTTCGCAACAGGACATGAACGATGTACGGCCCCTAACGACTCATGCCAAGCTTCGCCCTTCAGCATACCAACCTCGAACGCATTCATTGTTTGAATGTCGTTGTCTTTGTAGTACATACCAAAATTCGTTTGAGAAAAGGGCTGCATACTTTCAGTAAAAGGCGTTGAGCACAGTTGCTCTAGCGGAAGCCACTGAGTTCCAGCTCCAAGGTACATGTTTACCAGGCGTACGGGTATATTATCTTTATGAAAGCTTGGGCACATTGCTGAGGTAAGCGGCACTAACCGAAGGCCCACTTCTTTGCAATCGAACAAACATGTGAGCATGTCGGTCAGTAAATAAATATCATCGATAACGTCAGCTTTGCCATCGTGCTTAGGCAGCATATTGTCTAGCAGCTGCTTAAGCGTATTAACCTCAAACACACCTTTTATACCTAACCCTAACGATGTAAAAACCTCTTCAAAGTAGCGAACGATAGCATCATTTTTCTCTCGCTCCCAAATGGTGACGCTTTTTGTATCGCAGATAATATCGCCAAGTACGATAGGTGACTGTCCACTGCTCCAAGAGCATGTATTATTTTCTTTCAATGCAAGCATGGTAGTGCCCCCAAAATTAAATAGCCCGGTAACGCAGACCACTCAAATAACGCTCGAAACAATGTTATAACATAACGAAAGAATTCAATATTGTAAACTTAACAGCTAAACGTATGTGAAAGCGTGTGTTAATTGGATAGTGATGGTATTGAATATGGGAGGATGGCGCACCTGGCGCGATTCGAACGCGCGACCTTCGGCTTCGGAGGCCGACACTCTATCCAGCTGAGCTACAGGTGCTATAAATGAAGTTTACAGAAATTAATGAATGTTAATAAACACATTAGCAAACGCGCCGTAATGATACTTAGGCCATGGGCAGGCATCAACTAGTTTGTTCTTTTCTTTCTATTTAATTGATGTTCGATTGTTAAAAATCCTTACTTTTTATAGGTAATTGGATTCTAATAGTTGTTCAGCCGCCATTTACCGTTATAATCTGGCCAGTTATATTTTAAACAAATTCATCATTGCCTGGAGACAGATGTGAAATTAAAGACTTGGTTAACTGTTGCTGCTACGGCGCTAACTATTTTTGCAGCGCAAGCGCAAGAAATGAGTAACGATGAAATTGCAGATCGTATTAAGCCACTTGGCAGAGTACATGTTGCAGGCGCTGCCGCTGAAGGCAACACTGCCGCCGCGGGCGGAGCAAAATCTGGCGAAGATATTTACAACTCTGCATGCGTAGCTTGCCACAGCGCAGGTGTGCTTGGTGCTCCTAAATTTCAGGTAGCCGCTGATTGGCAACCTCGCCTAGACGACCGCGGTCTTGACGGCGTTTGGCAAAATGCTATAAACGGCATCAACGCTATGCCTCCTATGGGTACGTGTGGCAACTGTTCAGAAGACGATATCAAAGCCGCAATCGAATACATGATTGAAGGTATTTAAACTAATAGTTGATAGTTTAAGTTGTTTGAAAAATTAGCGTTTTTTCGGTGGATGAGGTAAGTTATTCCGCTACATAAAATGTAAGTTTTTTATTGGCGAGTGGAATGTCATCAAATTCGACACAATCTGAGCTGTCTGAAGAAGAGCTGCGGGAACTTATACCGCAGCTTCAACAGCTTACAGATAAGTACAAGCGTGCTGAACGTGTTCAGAAAGCGCTTTTCGATATTTCCGAGCTCGCCAGTTCAGTTAGTAATCTAAACCACCTCTACACATCTATTCATGAAATCATTGGTGATTTTATGAATGCCGATAACTTTTACGTCGCTTTTTACGATCCTGAAAGCAACATTGTTGATTTTTCCTATTTCGTTGATGAATTTGACGAGCAGACCGTACGCCAACTTCCTGCTGAATCGCTAATGGACGGCATGACCGGTTATATTCTTAAGTCGGGTAATCATCTTTTTTACAAGCGTGACGAAGAACACAAGTTTGCTGAAGAGCTTGGCTTTAAGCTTGTCGGCTCTCCCCCTTATGAGTTATGCGGCGTTCCACTTAAGCGCGGCAGCCAAGTTATTGGGGCTATGGTTGTGCAAACTTACGATGAAGGTGTGCACTATACGCAAGAAGACTTAGAAGTTCTGCTTTTCGTATCACAGCACATTGTTACCACTGTTGACCGTGTAAAAAATCGAGAGCTAACCGAACGCACTATTCGAGAAAGAACTCGCCAGCTACGAAGAACTAACGATGACTTACAAGAAGAAATTCTTGAACGCCAAAAAGTAGAGTCGCTTCAGCAAGCACTGTTTGAAATATCCGAGCTTGCCGCTAATCTTGAAGGCGACATGAACGTGTTTTATTCAAGTTTACATGAGATTCTTGCAAGGCTGATAAGCGCTCCAAACTGCTATATTGCGATTGTGGATAAGTTTCAAAATAAGCTTGAATTCCCGTATTTTAGTGACATAGAGCAAGCAACCATTGACCCAAGACCGCTAAGTTTTGGATTAACAGAGTTTGTGCTTCGCACCGGACAGGCAGAGCTAATCAACCCACCCCGGGTGCTGCAGCTAGCTGAAAGTGGCGAGCTTGATGCGACTGTGGCGCAAAAAATGCTGAAAAGTGCGAACTCGTGGTTAGGTTCTCCACTTGTTGTAGATGGCGACATAGCGGGTGTTATTGCCGTTCAAACCTATGGAAAGCACGCCAAGTACACCGCTCGTGATCAAGAGCTTTTACGCTTTGTGTCCCATCATATTGCGGTGGCTATGGAGCGCAAAAGTAATACGGAAGCCATTCAGCAGTACAATATGCAACTTGAAGAACGGGTGAAGGAGCGCACCGCAGAGCTTAATCGCGCCAACTCGTTTTTACAGCAACAAATAGATGAACGTAAAGAGATTGAGCTAAAGCTCATTCACGATGCCCACCACGACTCGCTAACCGACTTGCCAAATCGAGCAATGTTTACCAGTCGTCTAGAACTTGCGGTAGCTAGCAAACAGCGTTACAGCGAAAATATGTTTGCCGTTTTGTTTATCGACCTAGACCGCTTTAAAGTGATTAACGATACCCTTGGTCACCATGCTGGCGATGAATTTTTAATTGAAGTTTCTAAGCGCATTGCACTGTGTATTCGAGGCCACGATTTACTGGCTCGATTAGGCGGCGATGAGTTTGTTGTGCTACTCGATAACTTTGATGACAACGCAGATGTGGAAGAAGTAGCAAGTCGTATTATCTCCTCAATATCAGAGCCTTTCCTACTTGATGGCCGTGAAATGTATTCCGGTGCGAGTATTGGTATCGCTCATTTGGAGCGCTATTACAATAGTGCTGATGAGGTACTGCGCGACGCCGATGCCGCTATGTACCAAGCTAAAACACTTGGCCGCGGACGCTTTGTAATGTTCGATAAGAGCATGCGGCAACGCTTAATTGAAGAGCTTGAACTAGAAAACGAATTTAGACGCGCTCTTAGAGACGAAGAGTTTGATTTTTTCTTACAACCCGTCATCAACCTTATCGACAACAGCATTTTGTATAAGGAAATGTACGTACGCTGGTCGCACCCTACTTACGGTAAAATTGCGAGAGAGCAATTTCGACAAGTAGCGGATCATAGTGGATTAACTATCGATTTAGATCTCTTCCAGTTAGCTAAGGCATGTGAGCTAATAAAGCGCTTTGAAGACACCGACGAAGCGATTGAGCGCATAGCCGTTAATGTATCTATTAATCATTTGCTACAACCTTCAATGGTTAATCACATGACCGAGGTTATTGCCGACTCGGGCATTAAAGCAAGTCGATTAGTGTTTGAGTTCGATGAGAATGATTTGAATCGCCGCTCGCAGTTTATACTGCCAGCCATTAAAAAGTTAAAACGCGCTGGCGTAACGCTGGTACTTGATAACTTTGGTAGTGGTTTAGCCTCGCTGAGCTACCTATTTGCCTATCCCTTTGACTTTATTAAGATTGACCATCGATTCGTGAAATCGTTACCAAGGTCTCAGCGTAACCTCAAACTTATTCAGTCGGTTATGTTAATTTCAGAACACTTGAAGTTTAATGTGATTGCAGAAGGCGTAGATTCGCCCGCTCAGCTTAGTGCATTAAACGACATTGAATGTGTATATGGCCAAGGTAAAACACTGCAGCGCGCCGTTGTTTTAGATATGACTAAAGCAACTGACTAAGCCCCAAAAAGTTAGTAAGCGCTCACATTATACTACTTTTTGCCCAAAATATCTCTTAGGTTTGCAATACCCACCTGAGCCTTTTGTTGACGCTCTTCTTTAGACGCTTTGGGCTTTTGATTTTCCCATTGAATATCATCTGGCGGCAGTTCGAACAAGAACCGGCTGGGCTCTGGCTGAATCACCTCACCAAATTGCCTGCGCTCTTTCGCTAAACTAAATATTAACTCTCGTTGCGCCCGCGTTATGCCTACGTAGGCTAATCGTCGCTCTTCTTCTACATTGTCTTCATCTACACTGCTTTGATGGGGTAACAATCCCTCTTCCATTCCCACAAGAAACACAATAGGAAACTCTAGTCCTTTTGAGGCGTGCAACGTCATTAGCTGAACTTGGTCGCTTTCACCATCTTCTTCGCCACGCTCCATCATATCGCGAAGTATGAGACGATTTACTACCTCTGTGAGGGTCATCGGAGCATCAAGGTCGTTCCCCTCAAGCATATCGGTAACCCAGCCAAAAAGTGTACTTACATTGGCCATGGCCATTTCAGCAGCTTTAGGGCTTGCGCTAGACTCGTAAAGCCACTCTTCATAACCCATCGTACGTATCATACTTCTTACTGCATCTGCCGTATTGCCGCGCTCTGCATTATCAGATAGCTCTACGACCCATCGGGCAAAACCAGACACCGAATGAAACGCTTTATCGGGCAATACGCTGTTTAGGTTGCTGTGTGTTGCAGCCTCAAACATGGACACACCCAGGCTATTTGCAAAATTGCCGAGTTTTTCCAATGTGGCTCGGCCAATACCGCGACCCGGAGTGTTGATAATACGCAGCAGTGCATTGTCATCGTCTTGATTCACCAACAGCCTCAAGTACGCCATGATGTCTTTCACTTCGGTGCGCCCAAAGAACGACATGCCTCCACTTATTTTATAAGGAATGCGGTTGCTCATTAGTAGCTTTTCGAACAAACGACTTTGGTGGTTACCACGGTATAATATCGCGTAATCTTTGAACTTGGTTCGGTTCATGAATTTATGGGCTAATAGCTCTGCTATCACGCGCTCAGCTTCATGTTCTTCGTTTTTGGCTTCAATAACTTTTAACGTTTCACCGTAGTGAAGTTCTGAAAACAAGGTTTTATCGAATAAATGGGGGTTGTTCTGAATTAAGATATTCGCGCAATGCAGTATACGCCCCGAAGAGCGATAGTTTTGCTGCAGCTTAATAACGTTTAAACGGGGAAAGTCTTTTTGCAATAAATTCAGGTTTTGTGGTTTGGCCCCACGCCAAGAATAAATAGATTGGTCGTCATCGCCTACCACGGTAAAACGAGAGCGCTCACCAACAAGTAGCTTCACCAATTCATACTGACTGGTGTTGGTATCTTGATACTCATCAACCAGTAGGTAACGTATTTTGTTTTGCCACTTGGCTCGAACTTCCTCGTTTGTTTTCAATAACAACGTAGGTAATAAGATAAGATCGTCAAAGTCCAAGGCATTATAGGCTTTTAAATTGTCTTGATAGCGTCTATAGGCCTGCGCAAACTCTTGCTCGCCAGTGCTCTGAGCTTGCTTTAATAAGGCATCGGGCAGCACCAAATCGTTTTTCCAATTTGAAATACAGCTTTGCAATAGCTTCAACTGGTCTTTATCACCGTCTAAGGTGTCGGCGGTAAGGTCGGTTAAAAGAGAAAGAGAGTCTTTGTCATCAAATAAGGAAAAGCCTGGCTTTAGCCCTAAGTCTTTCACGTGAGATTTAATAATATTTAGACCAAGGGTGTGAAACGTTGAAACCTTAAGCCCTCGCGCCTCTGGCTTGCCTAAGGTTTGCGCCACCCGCTCTTTCATCTCTCGTGCTGCTTTATTGGTAAAGGTTACTGCTGCGATATAGCGAGCAGGCATGTCACAGTTTCTAACTAAATGAGCTATCTTGTTGGTGATTACACGAGTTTTACCACTGCCTGCTCCGGCTAATACTAAGCATGGGCCCGATACGAAAGTAACGGCAGACTCTTGAGCTTCATTTAGTTTCATTTTTTTCCTAAAACAGGGTTAACAGGTAGTACATGCATAGTTCGTAGTTTTGATTGCATGTCGTGTCGATACCGATAGAATAGTGACACTATTTGAGCTGCGTATTATAAGGGAAATCCATGTTGGATCCGAAAAAACTCGAAGATTTGGCTAAACAGATTGCTGATGCCGTTCCACCGGGCGTAAAAAATATGGCCGAAGGCGCAGAAACACGAGTTAAAACTGTGTTGCAGTCTCAGCTTTCTAAACTCGACTTGGTGACTCGTGAAGAGTTTGATATTCAAAGCCAGGTGCTGATTAGAACTCGCGAAAAGCTAGAGGCGATGGAAGCTCGTATTGCCGAGCTTGAAACCAAACTTAATGGCTAATAGCCTAGACAGCCAATAATCTCGATGTACACAAAGGCACTTTTTAGTGCCTTTTTTATGGTTCACTGACTTTAGCTAATAAAGCAGGTAGTTAACCGCCAATCCTACGGTAATTGATAAGCCCACTAAATGGTTTTCTAAAAACGCGGTAAAGCAGCCATCTCGTTGTTTTCGCTTAATAAATTGATACTGCCTGACACACAGAAGCGCTGCAAATAACACCGCTACAAAATAAGGCCATGCCGCCTCAATGGTTAAGCCAACACACCATAAAGTCACCAGTGTAACAACCTGCAGCGCCATCACAATCATTACATCGTACTGACCGAACAATATGGCGGAAGACTTTACGCCTATCTTAAGGTCGTCATCTCTATCGACCATGGCGTACATAGTGTCGTAGGCCACTGTCCAGGTAAGATTTGCGATAAATAACCACCAGCCATAAGCGGGTACAGTTTCTAAAACCGCCATAAACGCCATTGGAATAGCCCAGCCAAATGCAGCACCAAGTACCACCTGCGGCAGGTGCGTGTAGCGTTTCATAAATGGGTATGATGCGGCCAGCAGCAGCGCCACAACCGACAGTGCGATAGTCTGCCAATTGAGAAATAACACGAGCACAAACGCGATACCTATTAATAGCGCAAACAGCTGCAATGCTTGCTTAGCAGTTACCTCACCAGTAGCAAGAGGGCGTGTGGCAGTGCGCTTAACACTGCCATCAACTTTTCTATCTGCATAGTCGTTAATAACGCATCCCGCACAGCGCATAACAACAACACCAGCAATAAAAATAGCAGCTATATCAAGGGCTGGCATACCTTGTGAGGCAATAAGCAGTGCCCATAATGTGGGCCACAGTAAAAGGTAAAACCCGATGGGTTTGTCTAGGCGCATTAGGCGGGCATAAGCGCCCCAGTTGTGCTGTGTCATACTCTCGTTTCTCTTTTTATCACCTGTTTCTGCCCTTCATTTTGCGCGTAGGCCGGAGAGCCAGGAAGGAACACTTCTGCAACAATCAAATGATGCGACTCAAAGGTAAACACAGACCGCCTACCCCACAAGTTTTGCTTTGTATCGTTCTTTAACTGCGAGTCTGATTGTTCAGCGAGGTGCTGAGAAAACTGCTCAAAAGGTAGCGTACACACTTGAAACTCAGAGCGTATAAACCGCTTATCGTTGAACAATCGTTTGCCTAATGGCTCACTGCCTAAGTTAGATAGCTCTGCTTCGATAATAGCTTGAGGGATGACTGAGCGTGCAAATACCCAAGGCTGTTCATCACCACACAATACAATCTCTCGTATTTGATAGGTTGTTTGGCCGTTCGCTTGTAATAAGGATAACTCAGTGCTGTGAGGCTCTAACGTTTGCTGGCCTAACAGTTGGAGCGAAAATTCACCGCAGGCCGATTGCACCCTTTCGGTTAGAGAGCCAGTATCTAACAACCAGCCTTTTAGCGTTGGCTCAGGTATGTTTGCTTCTGCTAAGGAAAGCCAATTAACGGCAAGACCAACGGGAAAGTCGGCGGTAAGACTCACTTTAAAGCACCCATTTACAAAGACTCACTGTACAAAACCTACTAGAAAAAACTCACTGCTGGCGCCATTCACACAGCTTCTGAACTGGCAACATCATAACATTTATTTTTGCGCTGTAATCTTCAGGAAAAGCTAAACTGTATATTTCCATCACTTTGATTGTAAGCCTTTGGCAGACATTTTTTGCTTATTAACCTGAATCCTGTTTAAAGAATGGTGCAAGCATTTGTTCTATAA
>CENT01007282.1_pt1 | contig 16497 bp, 12 predicted proteins | sample 530141 | NCBI WGS metagenome assembly CENT01 (sample SAMEA2591074, study PRJEB7988) | marine metagenome | isolation source: saline water (ENVO:00002010), including | reverse complement strand
AACTCAGAATCACTTAGTATTCCTTCAAACATATTACTTCTCCTTTTAGTTAAAAAAAAACCCGGCATAGAGCCGGGCTTTGTTGCAGCTATTCTATCGTCGGATTCTCGTCCGCGTCGTAGAAGTCGCCTGCATTGCCTTCTCTATTCTTGAACTTCATAATAACATCTTCTTCAATAATAGTCAAGACACTTTCTCTGAATTTTTCACTCTCAAGCTTAGTGATCCACTGTTTGCGCTGGAACTTTTCTTTTGTTCCGTCGTTGTGGATTAGCGTAAACCAGGCTCCGGACTGTTCAAGTCTTTCAGAGATTTGGATTGCATCGAACCAGCTTTCTTCATCCTGGACACCGACAGCATCATCACCCCACAGGATCTTGAAGTTGCAGGTTCGGCCGTGAGTCCCAAAACGGGACTTTTCCAGCTTTACCTTAACTTCAGATCCAATGCGGAAACCATTGTCATCAACGATGAAACTAGCTTTGGCTTTTCTTGCGGTGAGCCACACACGAAGAGAATAAGCATAAATCATAGCCTTCCCTCCTGGGGTTGTATATGGCTCAGTCATGGCTTGGGCTGGTGTTCTTGCTCCTAGATTAGTCTTCAGTTGATTGAGGACTAGAAAGGTAGCGTTTGCATCAGCGATAGGGATAGTTAATTTAGACATTCCCTTAGCCAGGATTCTAGGCTTTACCGCCATTGAAGACTGAGGGTTAAAGTCACCTTCAACGTCAGAAATCGATGGAGTAAGGGCCAAAGAGTCCCAAATGAAAAGCCACTTGTTACCAGTAGCTAGCAGTTCTTCGATGGTTTCCAGGACAAACTCAACAGATGCTGCTTGGACATACATAAGCCTGTCTAGGTCACAACCTGCTCGTTCCATAAAAGAAGGGTCAATAGCAGACTCTGAATCAAAGTATACCACATCAATACCCATCTTTTGAGCGTTCCCAGCAATCTGGGCAGCCAAGAATGACTTACCAGTACCAGGAAGGCCAGCAATCTCTGAGATTTTACCCACAGGAATACCAGCGTGTCTGCCCTTGCAAATAATGGCATCAAGCCATTTCGAACCAGTAGGAATCCACTCATTTACTTCTGTTGGATTGTTGTCCTGAAGTGAATGGGCAACTTCCCTACCAGCTTTCTTATTGATGATGCCTCGAATAGAGGCAATATCAAGTGCACCTTTTTTGAGTTTTGAAATTTTAGCCATAACCTACCTACTGACTCAAAAGGTCACTAAATGCGGCTTCGACTGAGTCCGTTTCAGTATTGGCGCTGGATCCGAACTTTTCAACCTCTTTGTTACCAGTATCTCCAGCCATAAACTGATCAAGGATCGATTGAACTTCTTCTGTTGTCTTTCGCTCGAAGATTTCGTCGAAGTTTGGAATAGTATCCAACAGTTCTGCGCAGCGTCCATCACCACCGACTGCTTCGTCGCAAAGAACAGTCTTTCGAGGGCGTGGGCGAATATCCGTTCTTGGAAAACTAGCTCCCGGCAACTTACCGTACATTAACTTCAAGTCGTTGCCTGTTTCTGGGTCTGTGATGTCACCATAGTCAGGGTCAAGAACAATCGTAAGAAGCTTTTCATAGGCCATCTTGCCATATCCCCAAACTCGAATGCCTTCTGCTTCTTCACCTCGGACAAGAACCGGGGAAAAGAAGCGTTGCTTTGCGAACATCTCCTTTGCTTGGCGCTTGCTTTCTTCCGTACCTTCGTTCCAAAGCTGGTTTGCGAAATTACAAACCGGACAGTCATCACCAAAGTTTCGCTTTGGGCACAAGAATGATTGCCCACCCACACCATAGTGGAAGAACTTTTCCTTGAAAGGGTCTCCATCCGGAGTCGAAACAATGCGAATATTGCTCTCTCCATCTTCAGGTCTCCAGAAGTTTCTCTTTCCGTCGCCCTTTCCATTAAGTTTGTTTAACTTCGCTTTCATTGCGTCTAAATTAAGTGCCATTTTATATTACCTCCTATGGTATGTTGTTTTTTTGCACGTTTGGCTATAGCAGGTCAGCAAATCTCCTGACCAACTCTCTATATAATATCTTATTTTGTTAATAATGTCAAGAATTATTTGTTGAATTTTTGAGACTTTTCTTGATGAGTTTGGTGGTCAAAATAAGGCGGCCACGAATCCGAGCCTTTTTTTAAGTTGGTGGCTGCGAACATCATTTCTCCGTTTTCAGTGATAGTTTCCCCTCCGGAACTAACTGACTTGACGTGATCTGCATGCAGTTGTCCTGTGTATAAGTCTAAAGCAGAAATAGTTTGACCATCCCTTGTTTTCCAGCCTTGTAAGACTAGTAGATCTAGTTTCTGGTCGTGCTTGAATGTTTCAGAACTTTTTCTAGTTTTTGAAATTACTCTTTTTTCCAAAAGCTCATTCATGGAACTTGCAAAACTAATCTTCAAGACATCTGATATCTTGGTATAAAATGCCTTCTTTGTGTACCTACCAGACCAGTGAGTATACGACCTCTCTTCCGATTCTGATTCTATCACTTTTTTTGAATCTGAAACCAGTTGTGCGTCTGCTTTTAGAAACCACTCAAAGAAGGCATTATGGTTCTTCACACTAAAGCCCGAAAGGTGGATGAGTCTTATCGTTTCCCACAGAGCTTGAGTCTTCGCCTTTGAAAGCTTCGTCTTCAATGGTTCAGGCAGAGTAGAGTCTATCCCCCTATAATCTTTCATGACAAGAGAAATTACGTTAGATGTCGAGTCTTTTATTCTCTCTTGCTCGTATAATTGATCCAAGTCTTTCCTAGCCAGATTCTTTGTGAATTCAGATTCAACTTTCAAGATAAAACATGCTAGCTCTTCATCTGGCTTTCTTTGGTCTATAGAAGCAGGATCTTTGTAAGATAAGCTTAAAAATGCAGATTGACTATCTCTTACTAACTGTCTCACAAAACTTGCAAGGTCACTTCGGCGCGCCTGGCGATATTCTTGAGCGTTTAAGTGCGTAGATTTATTAAAATTTCGGAATTTTGTGCACATTTCGTCAAGTAAAATTTTTGAATAGACAGTAACGTCCAGTTTTTCCGAGGCTTGTAGGTCTAGGCGCGCCTCGGGATCTAGATTTGCCCAGAGGCCTCCTGTTGAAGGAAAATGGTCTTCAAGATATTTGCTTTTTAAGTAGACATCCTCGTATTCCTCTTTGTTTCTAATTTTTTTCTTGCCGACAGGGACATTTTCAGTAAAGGCGAAAATTGTGCTACTGCTATTGTTTCCATCAATAGAGATGTAAGAATATCCGTCATTTCTTATCTCTTCAAAATATTTAACTGAGTTCTTGCAACCGACCATGGTGGCATGGTGCAAACACGAATCGACTTTCGCTAAAATAAGCTTATTCTCAACGCTTCCCTCTAGTAAGCTGTCAAGGTATGTGCAAGAATCTCGATAAGACCAGCCTGAGCCGTTAAAAACACCTCCCAACCTTTGGAAGCTTTCGTCGAGCTTTGTTTGTCTGTAAATGGTTGCGATTTGATGTAAAGTTCTCCTAGTTCTGTTGGCGTCATATTTATCGGCGCCCAATTGAAGGTTACTCATGTTCTATTTCCTTTTCAGCTTATAATATTATAATATCTTATTTTGTTAATAATGTCAAGAATTAATTTCTTGAATTTTTGGCGAAAATAATTCTACGTAAATGTAGTCATTTTCATATTGGGTGGGATAGATCCCAAAACTAACTTTCTTTTCTTTTGTAATTTTTGATTTTACGTTGTTTGTGATTGTCCGAAACAAGTTTTCTTCTGTTCTCAACTTTTCTTCGTTTATACCATAATAATACACCATTTCAACACACTTTTCAAGAGGAAAAAACAAATTTTCTGAATTTTTCAGGTTTGCCAAGCCGATAGTCGTAATACGACAAGACTCTCTTGGTCTTTTGAAAGTTGAAGTTACTGGTTTTGTGTTTTTGAATACATCCATCATATAGTAGGTGCTTGTAAACACACGATTTATCTGCTCGTAATAGTCAAATACATTAGTGGATCCTGCATATTCCTCTAGTTTAATATTAGATACGAGGCAAATCTTCTCGAAAAGCCCAGAGCGAGCGAAATTTTGCAAAACTCCCATAACGGACCTTTCGTGTAAAATTTTTGTTTCAGATAATACTTCAATTTCCGGTGTAAAGTAAACTATATCCATCTTTACTTTGTTTTTATGTAGTTTCTCAAGGGCGCGTAAAGTAATACCACTTGAGTCTGATGCTCCGCACAAAAATATAGTGCACTCACCTTTGACCTTACTGATCCACTTATGAAGTTTGTCCGTTTCCATTGCTTCATATTCTTCAGGACCAGAAAACTCAGGCAATGCAAACTTAAATTTAGAAGTTTTATTAATTTCATTTGAAATATAATAACATTCATACACAGGGTGTTGAGCCAATTGGCTTACCACACTACAGCCTGCTGTGCCGATTCCTAAAATATTCTTCAAAGCTTTAGATCCTTTAAGTTAGCAAAATTTTTTCCAATCTTGCACGTACTCGCAAAGTCACCCCAACGAGTTTCTTCAAATTGTGATTTTATATCTCTTAACATTATAGCATCTTCTTGCGCCATGTCAAGTATAATCGAATCGTGAAGTGTAAAAGCTATTTGGGACTTTTTTCCCTTGAGCATTTTTTGAATTTTGTAAGCATTCTCCAATACTTGATCAGATGTTGTTGATTGAAGTAAATAATTTTGTGCTTTTCTTTCATCCACAGCCAGGCGCCTACCAAAAGGTGTTGTAAGCACTTCGTCCTCAGGGGCAAAAAAATCTCGAAAAATTGTCCGCGAAAAAATTTGGTCGAATCGACTTTTGGAGTTCGAAGGATTATACAGCCACGCAAACAATTCTACCTTCGCTTTTGACCGCTCTATCTCTCCATTGAACACATTCTCCACGACCCACTCATGAATGTCACCTGGGGGCTGTTCTCGGCCTGACAGGGCCATTAGCGTTCTTACCTCTGCTGCATTTAGATCTAATTCTACGAACGCGTCGTTTTGAGGCCTCAATAACTCCCTCTGCTCCTTCTTTAGTGTCAATACTGGTACTGAACCTTTTTTAGTTGTTAGTCTTCCTGTTGCCGAGCCGAAGATGTTATATAATACTCTACCGGGCTGTGTTCCAAAAGTAATATTTTGTTGTGCGATGTTGGTAGTTAATACATGAATCTTGTGAAGAATATCATAGTCATTTTCCCTCTTAGTCATTTTACTAAGATTATCTAGAGCCTGCTGCCTTATATTAAACCACTTGAGCAGTTGGTGTTGTGGTAGTAAATCAAAAAAACACTCTTCCTTTAAACTTACTTTTGCGGTGATTGATGCTTTGTAATGTGCCTGCATTTTACTTTGATAAATCATAAAAAGCTCAGGGTCTGCACAATATCTGGAAAGATCATCATCTTTTAAAGAAAGATACAAATACCGAAAGTTTTCATCCTCTAAGATTGATGAGTGCTTCCATGCAATAGAATATTTTTTAACTAAGTCTTCGGTATTCTCAAGTATGAAACTTCCTTCATGAAAGATTCCTTTACAATTATCTTTTATATCAAGGGTTTGTAATATCACGGTTGTCCTAGAATTTTATTTTTTAGCTGTTCTGCGCAGAAGCTATTAATATACCCAATTGCTCCACTATTAGATAATAACCCAAAATGATTGTATCTGTCAATAGTATTTCTCAGAATTGTTTCAAAATAAGACGAACTGTCATAATCTCTCATTAATGACAGTTCGTTAAACTTGTGCAATAGTAAAGTCTCTAAAAATAACTCTGGCGACATAAGATCTGGCATGCCAACTCCTAAATTAAAAATTCCTCGAAGCTCGTTGTACGCAAAGTACATTTCTTTATAGAGCCTAACGATGGCATCGTAGTCGTCGACTCCCACCTTCATTGTGTACTGGTCTGAGTAAAAATTTTCAAACATTGGTGTTGGGCGCCCATTCATTAATTTAGAAATTGTATACTCGTGGTTTAAATTAACTGCGATTCTCCACGGAAAATTACCATCTACATAAAACCCAAATTTGTTGGCCAATTCAATAAAACACGGGAAACCTTCATCAGAAATAAAATCTGCCTTCTGCTGATCTACGGCTCTATCTGGGGTTTGTCGCAAATCTATATAAAGCCCCGTGTTGTAAACATCTGCGCTGTTCGATAACATAAAACCGGATTTTGTCGCGGGCCTGCCAAGCATGTCTATTTCAAACATCTTTTCATGGCAAAACTTTATAAACTGCTCAAAATTCATTGGTACGCGAGAGTCTATGGCCTTTTGAATCATAGAAGCTTTGTATTCAGTTATATATCTGAAGTAATTTTGCTCGTAATCTTCAAAGCTAATTCGAGGTTGTAGATCTGTAACTAATGCAGGTACAGTAAAATTACCTTGATTTGCTTTCTCTAGGTAGTATGTTCTAAAATCGTTAAATTGATTCACCACAAAGACCAAACCTTGTGCTCCTGCAGAATACTCTCCAAAAGTTGTAATATCGGGTACAGGCGCCACAACTTCATAAGATCTATTAATAAACCCATACAGAGATTGCTTGTAAAGAGTATCTAAAAATTCATATCCTGATTCCAATAAAAAATTTTTGTATTTTATTTTCTCCTGATACTCTTCAGCTAAATTGTTTGTGGAACCCCCGCGAAAAACAAATGCCATAGTTTATCTACCTCCCATCATGTTTGTAACTGTGCTAATTGATTTTTTTGCACTAGCAGACAAAGAAGGTTGCTTATTAGTCTCCGGGAAAGCGTTAAAAAGTAAATTTAAGGTTGTTTCTAGTTGCCCTCCAGAAAAAGATGTAGATATGCTCTCTACTGTATAGTATCCACCGAAACCTAATCTGCGGGCCGCTGAGTTTTTATCTTTAACACTGCCAAATCCAAGTGTATTTGGCTCTATGTAAACTTGACTACCGGGTAGAAACATAAAATTTCCATACATTGCAGCTGTTGCATTATGCGGTATCCTTAATTCATCGTAAAGGTCTCCATTACCTACGACCAAACTAGCTTCCCTAGCTGGTAAACTTATCTTTGAAAAAGATATATTTTTCAACAGTCCCCTATCTTTATTTGGCTGTAAATGGAACATACCGGCTTCACTATCTTGTTTACGATTTCCACTTCCGGGAGACTTTGAATATTTTGCCGGTTGTTGATGAAAGACTATATACTCTACTAGATCTTTAATAGATCCCTTTGTGAAAGACCCTGTAGATTTTTGTGTATCATCAATATCTATTTCTCCCTTGTTTATCTTTTGTTTCAATTTTCGTGCACTATAAGTGGACATCTTATATTCTACATCCTCTATGATTGGTGCGCCGGGGAAGAAGTCGAGTGATCTATTGAGCATTGTTAAAGAAAACTTTAAGAAAGACTTCATATCAAAAAATGCAATGGTTTGCTTTCTTATCTCATGCCAAACCATGGTATAAAAAGTGTCTAAAGAAATTGGTATATCAGCAATGTTTTCGACAAAAGCATAACCTTGGGTACTTTCTTTTTTTCTCTGCACGTTTACGTCAGCCATTAGAACGTTTATAGACTTCAAGCTTTTCAGCGCTGCCTCTGCCTTTTTTATTGCCTCTTCTAAATCCTCTTTCGATTTGGATTTTGGAATCTTCTCTCTGTTGATAGTTTGAGATAACTCTAGCTCAGAACCTATTTGCTTAAAATAGCAATCTATAAAATCACCGAAGGTGAAATAGTGAATTGCATGCTTCTTGAACATGGAAAATTCAGTTTCTTGTTCATTTTTAGTTGTTTCGGCAGGGGGATCCTGTTCGTCTGCAAAATCTGCATTTGTAACGGAATAATAGACCGGGTCGAATTCTGTTTTATGGATTCGACCATTAGAGAATAAATGGTTGAACAGAGTCTGGAAGGAAAGCGCAATATCGTCTTGAGTCTTTTTTTGCCTTTCTTTCTTTTCTTCTTCCGTTTCGTCTCCTTTTTTATCTTCTTTTGGACCTAAAGACTTGTTTATTTGTTTTGCTGCTCTTGAACTTTTTGTTTGTCTGCGAGAGTTTGCGGCTTTTGTCGCGGGGCTCGATAGAAAATCAAAATTAGAGTCGTCACTTACAGTCTCCAAGTAACCGGTGTACTTCACCTGTACGGAAGTTGTGCCGTCCTGTTCTACATTCAGTTCGTGTCCAGCGTAATAAAGGTTGATTATTTGCTTTGTCTGCTCTATAGAAATCATCTCATCCGCGGTGAACATGTTATGGTCTCTTGGTACACAATATCCCAAAGTTGCAACTATTCTGCAACTACGACCATTGGCAAGCGCGGAGGAAGATTGTGTTTTATCAGAGCCAAGCAGGGAAGTTCTAGCATCATCGGCCCGAATGGTAAACAAATCAGCTAACATTGCGTAACCTTTCTTTTCGTTAAACAAGACAGAAAGATTGTCAACTTTTATATTTAAACTCGCATTTAAAAATTTTCTCGTAACCTGGTACGGGTTAGTCCCTGCCATTGTAAAAGAAAAATTTTCAATAACAGCAGCATTGGCAGAAAAGCTAGTTTCCGCGAGATTTAAGGTGTTGCTTTCTCCGGAAAAGTCGTACTCCGCGGCAACAGGAAAATAAAACGGTAAGGTTCTTTGCTCTGTTCCCTCAAATGCCCTATATAATCTAACTTCTGGGACCAATGTGCTGATTTTGTGATTTTCCATATTTAGTAGACGGCTGTCGACAGTGATACCATCTGTGCTTACCAATTTAGAAACTACTACCTCTGGCATGTAGCTGCCTTTTAATTTCGCAACAGGTGCGAATTTGTTGCCGTTTTGTCCCACATTACTATTCGAAAGTTTGTTATCTAATATTGATCCATATGCTTTTTTGTAGACTAAAAACCCTTGAGGGAAAAATAAAGGCTCTTTGTTGTTGTTTTTCTTGCTCATTTTGTTTTTTCTCTATTCCTGATCTCGTTTGTAGGCCTGCAAGAGAACCTCTGGGAGAGGTTCTGGAATCCTTATTGTATCCCCTATTTTGCAATGAAAATCTGTTGGCTTATCGTTGAACCATGCTAGGACCCACCACAATTTAGCATCTCCGTAGTACTCAAATGCAATTTTACTTAACTTGTCTCCGGCGGAAAAAATATGGGTGGCCACAGATATTTGTTCTAAAAACTCCTCATCTACGGGGTCCCCAAAAAATGCTAATTCATAGTGATTAACAAATGTTGCTCCAATTTTTTCAAGAAAAGGCTGCACGATTGGCGTGCTATTCTTTACTTTATCTACTCCTTCATTCCATTTAGTCATTTATAATACCTCAATCATTAATTGTCGGAAGACTGCCCGGCATACGGGACTTCCTTTTTCCAGGCTCCTGGTTATATGGAAAACTCTCATCTAAAAAGTCCCCATCCACGTTGGATCCAAGAGGGGTCTCATGTAGTGGCTCAAATACAACTGATGCTGCATATTTTACCGGAATCATTTCGTTTTCTTGCGTCAAAAAGTGCCCTGCGGCAAAATCTGGATTAAAATTAAAACCTTGAATACAACCCAAGAGACCTTGCTGGCTCTTTGATGACTTTATGTAGTTTGCATACCTTATTCTTATTAAGGGTGCCGCTTTAATTGTCCTTGCATTGTTGCTTGGACCTATAGGTTCGCTAAAAACAGGATAAAGCATCTTTATTAGTCTACCATAATTTTTAAAATTATTCACTGCTATTTCTCTGTTTCTACCAAGAATGTCAAATGCTACATTAATCCTTCTCGTTGTAGATGTGTAGTGCTTGATTGGATCGGTTCTTCCAAATATTGTATCACCGGTCCAGCCAACGTTATAATCGTCGCTAAAGTTTGTAATAAAAGCAGGAAAACTTACTTCATCACCTGTCGCGACAGAAGTAAAAGTTAAAATTTGCCCAGCTCTTTCTGCTATTTCGTCAAAAAATGCCATTATTATTTATCCTCCTTTGGGTCCACTTGTAGAAGGTGCGAAGTTAGCGCCTCTCCAAGTTTTTTATTATCTATTTTAAGAACTGTGGTTGAATTATGTACAATCGATGCCTGTTTGTTCATTCTTCTAATTATTTCTTTCTTTTTTTGCTGTCTTTTGCTTTCGCGTTCTTCGGCAGCACTTTCGACCTGTTTGAAGAGATCAGTATTATCAAATGCGCCTTGGTCAATAGAGGCGGATCCTTTTTTTTGATCTTCGTTGAGGCCTAATTCTGTCACGAGTTCCTCAGATTCCTCATCATTCATGCCACGCATCTTTTCAATAAGCGCCAACTTGAAACCAAATTTTTCAGGGGCGGCCGCAATAATACTTTGTTGAAGTGGGCTAAATCCCCCTCTTATACCCCGACCTAAGACTCCATTTAATGCTTCAGCCTCTATTTGTGCACGAGCGTCACCCTGGTTTATACGCATTGCTAAGTCCTTCAATGTTTCTCTTGTGATATTCATTCCTTTAGCTGCTGCCTCATCTTGATTAAACCGCTCCACAACTTGTTTAAAACCCAAACTTTTTTCCATTGCAAAGTTTACAGCATCCGTTTCACCGGAGTCGGCAAAAACTCCAAGACTTGCTAGGAAACCTGGTTGCCTTAAATTGTCGGCTCTTGACCGAAGTGCTTGTTCATCTTTCGCTTTAAGAAAACCTAATATAACATCTGTAAATTTTTCCAAAGCATCACTTGCTGGACCCATGGCATCTGTAAATTGTTTTGATGTACCGACATCGAAATCATCACGTACTTCTTCTCCTATTTTTCCTTTGAGGCCGCCGGTCTGGAGAAACCTTCTTGTATCGTCCATCCCCAGGCCCAAAACCTCGTTTATTGATTGTAAAGTGAATTTACCTTTAAGACCGCCAGCCAGCGCTTGCTGGTCCAAACCATCCTGCATTAATGCGTTGCGAATTGAAGTCATCCGCGTTTCTTCATCCATAGTCAACAATTCTGTTGCACTAAAAGCATTTCTTCCCAAAAGGGCGTTGATTTTTGCTGCCATCTGCGAGGCGCCTGAAATAGTATCCATTGGCTGACCGAACTTGCCCATTAAATTATCAATAGACACACCGGTTTCGGCGGATAGTTTTTGTATTTTAACAAATTGATCTTTTATGCCATTAAAACTGTATGCTAAATTTTTTGCAACCATTTGAAAGTTTCTAGAAACATCGTCTGGCAACATTCCTATAGATCTTGACAAATCTACTAGAGAAGTATTTATGCCTTCAACGGCGTCTTTGCTGAGCCCCATTGAGTAAATTGCGAAATCGACATTTTTACTGAAGCTTCCGTAGTTAAGACCCAACTCTTTCAAAACCGCTGCCTGTTTTGATAAAGATGCAGCTAGACCACCCTGCGCGTCTTCTGTTGCTTTTGCAATTTGAGAAAAATTCTTCAAAGATTTTGTCAAAGCTCCAAATGCGCGCGCGCCTGCTTCAGGCCTTGCAAGAAATTCATCAAGAGCTTTTATAGATTCGTTGAGACCCTGTTGTAGAGGGCCGCCTCTCACAAAAAAGGCACCTTCAGAGCCTAATTCTTGAAGTGACTTTCTGTATAATTCTTGCTGTTCTGTTATTGCTTTCGTTAACTCTGAAATTGTTCCTAAATTCTGTACATCTTTTTCGTAAAGTTTTGAAACTTTTTCTCTACTTGCTACGTCTTCGGTACGGGACGATCTATCTTTCTTAACCGCGTCGTCGACCAATTTCTTAATGTGAGCCTGAATTTGGGCGTTTGTGGATCCTTGATAATCGAAAGCCATTCGGTTTACCTCTCAAAAGCTTGTACTAATATAAATAGAATATATTTTATTTATTTATCATCTTGCGGAGTTAGATAACTGACAGTTCGATCAACGAACCAAGAGCGAAGGCCGATGGGTAAATTATATGCTTCTGTAAACGAAAAATTACACTCTCGCATCAAGTAAAAGATTTCCTCATAAGTAACCTTTTGAATATATTGACTTGTCAGGGCGAAAAAAGGCCCATGAAGTGGGCACCTCCTTTCGGCTCACCGCCCCGCAGGACTGACACTCTACTTCTTGAATCGTAGATATTCTTGGTTTACTGTTTGAGTACACTTCTTTTATGATTTTTGAATCTAATGCAGGCAAGGCTGTAATTAAAGTATCAATAATCTCCCGCTCTTCTCTTCCTTCGACCGAAACAATTGCCATTTTAAAGAAAGCTTCCGTTCTATTAAAATCCAATGCAAGTTCTTTCTTTTTTGCCTCTTCTTGGTCAATGGCTTCATACTCTTCATCCGAAAGTACCCTTATCTTTAACTTCATATCTTCAAAAGATGGTAATACAACTTCAAAGGTATTTGTACTTGAGTCGTAAGAGGCCCCTTTTAACTCTGGCTTTACAACCTCTTGCTTACTTAAGTCGTATTCAAACAAAGTCACTTGTGCACAACCAGCACAAAATTCTGAAGCCGTATAACTGTTTCCAAACCCTGTCTTTCTAGCATTTAAAAGTATTGCTGTCATATCTTCTTGACAAAATAAAGACGCGTCCACTTGAGGACTGACCAAAATACTCTGTGCGATACGGATAAACAAGTTTTGTGAATTGTTAGCAGTTAAAGAAGAGAGCATATCTTCCTCTTTTGCTGTCAAATGTTTCACTTCGACCTCAGAGACCCCGTAAAGGGGGCTAGTTCTAGGATAATAAAGGCCCTCTGTTGGCAATTTTACTGTCTCCGTACTTGCAATAAATGAAAGCTTGGATAAGATGGCCTCTTTTGGGTCCTGATTTTTACTTTTTGTTACCTTGCGGTTAGTTTGTTTTTGAAACTTCTTAGAGTTTCTTGACATAATGCCTCTCTTTCTTTAAATGTATATTATGTAAATGAAGCTCCACCTTCAGGTGTGCCGGATGGCCATGGAATCGGATTCACAGGGAGACCGCCATCATTAAGGTCTGCCCAATCGTAGGTTATACCTATTGTAATATTTAAAATTGAGTCGTTTTCATAACTTAGGTCGCCAAAAGTTACAGAAGTAATCAAAGGGTTGTTGAGATGCCACCTTTCCTTAACGTCCTGGGCGCCTCCAGGGCCGATCTGGTCAATCTGGATTCTGTTTCCAAGTTGTGTTACCATACCCTGCTTGCTGAGAGTTCTCTTTCCTCCATCTGTTGCGACTTCATCTGGCACAACATATCCTGCATTTTTTATAATGTTATACAAGCTTTGCGCAGAATCTGGCTGGATTGGATCAACAATTGTGATATTTATTGGCTGCCAAGTAACTTTTCCTGGAAAATTAAATTGGTGCTGCAAAAATTGATGTGGTGTCGTACTAATTTGAAAGTTTGGTTTTGTTACAGATTTCGCTACAAACTGCGGCATGCCGTTAAAGTAAAGTAAAAACTTAAATGAACGTTTTGGCTCGACGCTCGCTATATTCCAAAAGTTATTTGCCATGTTATAATATCTCCTAAATTAAATAGTGTTAAAGAAACTTTTTCTTAATCGTCGAAAGAAGCTCCTGTGTTTGTTATCACGAAATCTACCGCGATAAATTCAATTGATCTTGCCGGCTTCAAAAGAACCTTTGCATACATGATATTTCTATCAACAAGATCAGGTGTTGTTGTTGTTTGGTCCAAAATAACCTTGAAGTCCGACAGTCCAAAACGAGTCTTTACGCGTTTCAAGAAAGGAACCACCTGGTTCGTAAATCTAGACCATGTAGCCTGAACGTTCTGCTCAAATAAAAGGTTGTTAGAAATTCTAGAAACTTCCTTCTTTACAAAAATCAATAATCTTCTAACATTGATTCTGTCTAGAGCAGACGGAGTGCTTTGGAGTGTCTTTTGGCCAAATATAACCAACCCCTCCGATACAAACTGTGCAACAGGATTGATGTTTGCCGCATATAGAGTATCTCTATCTTTTGCCAACAACTGCTCAGATGCTTGCATCACAGGGAGACCAGCATTACCGGTGTTTAAGCCGCCGCGGTTGAAACCTGCAGGGGCGAACCATACGTCGTCTCTCTGCTCTGTATAAGCCATAACGCCCAAAGCAACTACTGATGGCGGTACCCAAACATCTCTGTTAAATACCTCGTCTTTAACCTTTACCCAAGGGTAATAAGCTGCACCGTAAGAAGAGTTAATCTGTCTAGCCACTAAAGATTTTGCAGATGACTCTGGTGTGGTTCCATCCACTCTCTGCTTGAAAGTAGTGCACTTTGCCTGGAATGGAGGCACATAGACATTTGGCAAATCTATGATTGCCAAAGAGTCTGCTCTTGATTCACATGTTCTAACAAGTTTAGTGGTTAGCGTAGTGTTGGTTATACCAGGCATTGCAGCCAAATTGTGTTCAATCTGCTCAGGGTCCCTTATCAAGTCAATTGCGCGATCTATTGAGGCAAAAGCGTAATTGTTTGCTGTAGTAGCCGTTTCTGAAACGACCCCCATATTAAAAGGGTCTGCTTCGGTTACGTCAACACCATCGGTGCCTCCTACAAGTGGCAAGTGAAAGCCACTTATAATGTCAAACAAAGTCCTAAGGTCTGCAGATGAAGTGTTTGCTACGCTTGACCATGCGTCGCCTGTGGCCCGAGAACCTGAAACATAACGAATAGATTTGACCTGGCCTTCGTCGGTAATCTGATGCGACTGAACTGTGGCTACTGGTGTCATTATAACATCATCCAAGCTAAATTTATACGATACGGCCGATTTTGTAGATGGTATACCAGATTTCTGATCTGTGACCAGCTGGTCGAAGTCGGAAGCAGCTCTTACGAAATCTACATAACCAGGATTAACAGTGGTTGGCTTGATTTTGCCAAAACCACCAGACCAGGCCGACTTGTAAGGACTGGCTCCAAAAACATATCCACCATCTTCGGTTGAACCGGTCGTAACCAGTGGCAAACTAGGAAACACAAACTGTGCAGCACCATCCGAGGCGATAGCACCTGTTACAGATACTCTTTCGCTTGCGACCCAACTGCTTGCTACTGGTGTCATTGTATAGGCCGCTCCGATCGAAGAGCTTAATATTGTCTTTGGTACTATGGGACCATAGAATCCAAAAGGTAGAGCTTCTCGGTCACGAGGTCCGCCGTTAGATTCAATTTCTGAGTCCATATCTACTCTTATAAATTCTGATACGTTTAAATGGCTTCCGTAAACCTTGTTTCTCTTCTGTACAGGATCCCACTCTGAATACATATCTCCAATTCTGCGCGCGACGAAATTGGGAGAATCAGGATTTAAATTACAATCATCAAATCTTTCAATTTCTACAACTCTAGAAGGAGTAATCTGCTTGACAACTACAGAAAAAGTCCCAAACCTCTCAAAGGCGCCATCACGGGGTGGCTTAAGATCTTCTATCCCTATTATTACGCTCTTACTTGCATCTAAGCCCTCATGGAGAGCAATTAATCTGAAAAGCTTTTGCTGATTGTCTGGAGTGTAAGATCCAGTTTCGGCATTGTTGTCGCTTGCAAAGATCCATCCAGTTCGAGCGGCTGTTAAGCCGTGCTCCAAGCTTTTGAAATCACCCATTTTGGTACCAAGCTTTACAGCCATTGCAACCAAACCGTTTGACCCGGCGGAAGAAGTAAGTTTTTGATAATTTTCTTCGAATGTTTCCCCAAGCCAGTAATGGTGTGACAAAGTGCCGGATACAGGAGTGGAAATAGTATTATTTGTTCTTACTGGATTTGTATTAAAGTCTTTTCTCATTTCATCGAACGAAAAAGAAACATCTCTTACCCCTGCAGAAGAAGAAAGTTGAACTGTAAACTTTCCGTTTGACGGCTTTATTAATGAGCCGCTCAATGTTTTGATACTATCACTGGTAGAGCCTGTTGCATGTTGGCCTTTCATTTTAATACCAAAGTCAGAACCTGAAGCTCCGTAAAAAATAGCAGCTAATTCTAGTGAAGCTGTTGTCGCAGCGCTGTCTTTTTTTGTAAGAAAGATTCCATACGCGCCTCCAGCGGCGTCCCATCCGGGTTCACCCGTGGTGTCAGCGGCAGCATCATCACCAGCTACGCCCGCCAACCTTATTACGGTAACAGGAGAATCAATATCTGCTGATAAGTACGCTTTTGCGGCATACGGCAAATAAGATTCTGCCAAGAGTCCGGTGCCATCTCTCCATGGGTCTTCACCCTGATTACCTGGCATGGGCCTGCCAAATACTCTCTCGAATTCTTCTAATGAACGAACTTTATAAGGCTTCATTGCTGGGCCTTTTCGGGTTCTGCCGATAATCACTGGTCCGACACCTTCTGGTGTTCTTGGGAGTTGTGAGTTGTCTATTTCTTTGAGGAATACCCCAGGTGAAACGAATCTAAACTTTCTAGATGCCATGTTAATATCTCCTTTGCGGATCAAGATAAATGTTATTTTACTTAATAAATAGTTTTTCCATTCCGCAAAGGAAATAAGAAAAAGAAAAGCCCGCCAAAAAGGCGGGCTTGGGTGGGG
>CENT01019460.1_pt1 | contig 16559 bp, 19 predicted proteins | sample 530141 | NCBI WGS metagenome assembly CENT01 (sample SAMEA2591074, study PRJEB7988) | marine metagenome | isolation source: saline water (ENVO:00002010), including | reverse complement strand
GTCGTGCTCATACCTTCGGTCATTGGTTCGACGAATGCTCCGTCGCTCCCGTATTGAAACGATGGTTGCATCAAATCACTCCCAATGACAAGACCGTTTCGACGAAGGGTATTGCCCGAATGGACTTGAATGTTGATACCTGCAAACATACCCGCTCCGTCCTCATTCCATTGCCTGTCAGGCACGAGAGGGTGTGCGGGGGGTGCTTGGGCGTATGGAGGGTTAGAGTGCTTAGAAACGCTTAGGAATGCCGTTGCTGAGATGATTCCTTCGTAGCCAATCAAACCACAGGTGTCAGCGACAACATGGTTCCCCAAATCAACACGACCGAGCGGGTTGGCAAGTTCTTGTTGATTCATACCTTCATGATTGCCTGCGTCAGTAAATTTGTCAGCGACAATTATTGTTTGCACCGTTTCAGGTGGCATATACAGAGATGAGTGGTCGGCGGCGGCTATGCTATTCGATAACCCGTCAGGCCCACTTAGAGGTTTGCCGAGTTCCAATTGAGTCTGTTCGACTTGAAGATTCATACCCCAATGACAAGAGTATCTCCTATTTTCTTCGGTTCCCAATGCGTCACCGATTCCACCCGTGTCTAAAGCATTCAGCGAACACGACCATAGAGATGAGATGAATGCCGAATTATGACTGTCCCCGTAGGTTCTCCCGTAGCCGTTGCTCGGCAGGTCTGTGTTAGCCATGTGAGTGATTGCTGTTCCGTTTCGACTGACCCCTGCAAGAGGGTCTTCATTTCGACATGACCCTATTTGTAGGTCTATGGACGGCATCATACGACTTAGAGCATACGCATTGGTGTCAGCCTCCGCTCTCAATCCTTGCCATGTATGATTTGCAGGTCGAGCCGAAGCGTAGTATCGACGAGGGTGTTGTAGGTGTCTCCCTGCCTCAGTCAAGGTTGCCTGCACGAGAGGTGTGAACGATATATTTTGGGCGTTATCACTAAACGAAGGGGTTAGGCACATGGTCGCTTGAGCGTGCTCTAAGGAGCCTGTGCCGTAGTTCAATCGTGGAGCGGTGTTGTCAGCCACCGCACCAGCCCATTGCGCTGTGAGATAATTAGGAATTGTCGGCAATGGGCTGAGAGCGTTGTTTGAAGGGTGCAACAGAGGTGAAGCAGGCTGAACCTTGCCGTCAGTAGGTCGGTCTCTCGGCGTCCATAGCGCAGTATCAAACAGAGCGAGGTTGGTATTGCCTGCACCTGCTGTGTCAGCGAAGTTATCAGCCCACACGAAGGTCAGAGGCAAGCCTGCCCCCGCTCCGAGCGGAGGGACAAGGTCAATGCGTGACGCAGGCACGGCCATGTTCGGGAATAGAACGGGTGTGGTTCATAACGGTGAGGGTTCACCCTCTGTGGAGTATGTCGGTATCAATAACCCATTCATCAACCTTGCAGGTGTATGTGTATGTCTCCGTCTCGTAGTGAGATTCGTATTCATCTTCACGAGTGATGGTTATTTTGTTTAGTCGCTCGCTGTGAATACAGAGATTCAAACCTGCTTCAAAGGCTTCGTCTTCAGAATCATAATTGTCGTAGGTCTGTGCTTCGTAAATTAGGTCGCCGTTTTCATCTCGGTCTCCGTATTCTCGATACACGGTTAGGGCATAGGTTTGGGTTGGGGTTCCGTCCATGATTAACCATAGGGGGTGTCCTATATCAATGTTTCGCCTATTCTTCTTCACACATGACAAGTTCACCTTCGTCGTTTTCATAGAAACGAGACTTGCCTGCGTTCTTGAGATACACGACTCCCTTGCTGTCTCGTGCAAACGCATCGAGTGGCCTATTCTCACGCATAGCCATCGAGCATAATTCGCAGTAGTGCTGTGATTCAGCCGTGTGTCTTGGTGCTCCTTGAATCGCTCTTAGAGCATCAACGGTGGCTTGAATTTTCTTGTCCTTGTATCGAGTTATGACCGTGCATTGCTCTCCATGAATCTGACATTTATGGGTGCATCGTTTTCCTCTCAAACGCTTCTTCATAGCCTCAGCGGCCTTCTTTGAATACATATCAGGCATGGTGTTCCACCTTCGTATTGTTGCCGTGTGGGTGAGGTTGGTCTTTGGCCTCCAATAGGATGCGTTCTAACTTGTCAGTTAGCATATTCCAATCGCAGTTCTCCATCACCCATTCTCTTGCCCTCTTAGCCATCGTAGCACGCTTCTTCGTCCACGCTGTCATTTGAGTCATTTGAGTGGCAAGGTCTTCGATTGAGACGACTGATAACTTGACGCCTTGCGTTGGCCCCGTTATGTATGTGTCATTTTTGACAAGAATTCCCCTGCTCAAATGTTTTTGGCCGATGAGTTCCCTCGCTGTTGAGTTATCGGGGAGGATAACAGGCAGGCCACAGGCCATTGCCTCAACGGTAGGCAAACCGAATCCTTCACCCGCAGTAGCCGAGACATGACAATCAGAGACTTGATACAATTTTGCCATCTGTTCTCGTGTCAATCCATGAATCGGATTGCTCGATATATCAGAGAAGGTGATGTTGGCCTCTAAGCCCATCTCACTCACCATCTGTGGCAAGTTCCACCCTCCGAGACCACGAAGGTTCGTAGGGTCTCCTGTATGCAGTATGAGACCGTATTTATGGCGGTCTTCGGCAGGTATGCCATCGAGCATCATAGCAAACGCTTCGATGAGTCGAGGTATCTGTTTTCTGTTGCCGTTTCGTCCGACTGAGGCGAATAAAAATTCCCATTGAGGGACGCCCAATTGCTCACGCATTGCTCGCTTCTCCTCTTGACTAATTGGTTTGAAAATTTCAGTATCGACTCCATGATAAAGCACATCAGTCGGAGCAATGTCATAACGGTCGAGGAATGGGTCTCGTAGCCTCTCTTGTCCTGTTCCGTCTGACTTGTAGCGTTCGACAAATTCTTCAAATTGCTGTTGTCCGAATCGACTCATCCAAAGTGGAGTGTGCGTCATGGCGATAATCTCTTTCCATTGATACGAAAACGGTGAACCGTCAATCGGCAAATACGAGACATGAGGAACGCCCATTTGATTGCACGAGCGCACCATGTTCGGCGTAGCCCAAATGTCTGTGAGGCTGAAATACACATCAGGTTTGACGGTGTGTAGGTTCCAATCAAGAACCGTTAATTGGTCATTGATGTGGTCGGTTCCTTGCCCTTGTAGCCCTGCATTGATTAGCGTCCAACCTTCTTCGTGGTTGATTGCCTCTCCGTTGTATTCCCATCCCATGACGAAGACTTCGTGGCCTCGTTCGGCCAATCGCTTAATCAATTCACGGGAGACTACACCGTAGCCCGTCGGTCGTGTGGGTTGCTCAGAACCCCATAGGATTCGCAGTTTGTCCTCGCTCATGGTTTTGAACGGCACACCCTCGTTTATGACCTTATCGCCAATAGATAGCCCATGTGGTGTCGTTGATTCGCTTTACGCAAGCACGACCACCGTCACGACGAATGTGCATTGCTTCGATGCGTGCATTATCTTCGGCGTCGTCGATGTGAGCCATCCACATACCTTCTCGGTGAATGCTGTGTATCGTGTAGTCGTAGCCCCTAAATTCAATGTGGTTAGGGACTTTTGTTCCGTCTTCGTATTCATAATGGACTTCTGCCATGTTTAACCCTATGGGGTTCACCTATATTAAGGTGTCGCCTATGGTTTCTTGACAAAGAGAGGTGCGAAGAGTCGGACGGTTCTTGCGTCGGTCACGCCGCTCAGAGAATTTGTCCCACCTGATGCAGGGTAGGCTGTGGAGTCTCCATTGGAGCCTGCTGTTATCGCTTTCGATACCTTCGGCGTCATCTCAGGTTCCTCTTGTTGTCCCACCAACGGATTCGTCCCACCTACGGTGCTATATCCGCCACCCGCAGGGTATGGCATTAGCCCGTTCGCTTTGTCCTCAAGGTTATTCCCTGCCCCAATTGGTGTTCGGTTATCCCAATCAATGTTAGCGACTCCCTTGCCGTATTTGCTGTATTTGTCAGCCATCTGTGTCAAGGGGTTGCTATCAGAAGACCGAAGTGTCTCCGTCGTTAGTTCAACAACACCTCCTAAATTGCCTCCTAAGCCTTGCCAATTGAATGCTGATGGAGTCGTCCCTGTCTGATAGTATCGTGCGCCAATCGTCTGTGCTCGTATGGCTCCTGTGGATTTTTCGACCTCGTGAGATGAAATGAGATTGAGATAGTTCATTCCGTATTCAAGAGGGACGCCGTTGTTGTAAATGATTAGAGGGTCTTGAGGTGCTGAGAAGAATGCTATTTCATCGACGATTGCCTTATCGAGATAATTAGGCGTCCCTGTGATATTGGTTCGTCCGAGTGTATATCCGCTTATCACTCCTTGAAATTGAACGGGAGTCGCTACGACTAATGTTCCATTGATAGCAACCTCAGTCACAGTCGGCATAAAATTGATTGTCAAATTGACCCAATCAGAGTTCACGACCGTTGCTTGTAGTGGTGTTCCGAGAACATAGACTTTGAGTGTATTGCCTGTGCCTGTTCCTTCGACCTGCACGGATATGTAGTCGGTGCTCGGCCCTGCAATGGCAAACACCCCTCTTATGCCTGCGACGGGTATTGTATCGGTGATGCGAAGCCACATTGTTATCGCTGTGTTTATGTTATGAACGAGAGTATCTGTTTTGGTGTAGTAAAAATTAGCGGAGCCTGCCGTCAGCCATTTGATTGCATACGGGTCAGGGCGACCTCCCCATTTATGCCAATTCGGCACTTGTCGGCACGCTCTAAGCATTGCCGATGTGTGGAGATTGCGTTGCACCATGCTCTTGTCTTAGCCGTCATGGTTTAGAACCTTCTCGGTAGTCTTTCAACACGAGCCTGCCTGCGGAACGAACATCTGTGTGCCTCTGTTCGACAACCTCCTCTTTTTTCGCAGGTGGCTCACCATCTTTAATCAGGGGAATACGGCTCTTGCCATCCGACCAACCGCAGGGCTTTGTAGCCTTTTGAGCGGTTATCCCTCTCTTCTCGTTAGCCTCCCTCTTTTCTCGTCCTATGCACTCGGCGTAGGAATAGTCGTAGTCTCGACTCTTATGAGTCGATGGGGCAGGGTTCCGATAGTAGCAAGGTGCTCCACACTCAGGACATGGCATTTTGCTCACTCCTTCGTGTATTCAGCGTGCGTCTTTGGCAAGTTCTTAGTCCGTGTAGCCATGATGCCATCGAGCCTCTTAATGAGGTTCTCAGCGGCTTTATCGAAGCGTTTTGTTGAATGCACATCGTCGCACATCACTTCTCTCAAATCAGACAAGTCAATCTCAGAGATGATGTGGTTTAGAATCTCCCACTCGGCGTGCTGAACGCTCTTTGCTCTCATTCCTCTTCACTCTCCTTGTCGAGCATCCAATCCCATTCTCTCTTCATAGGTGTTCACCTCTCATCCGAGCAGGGAGGACTTTCGTCATGTTGCATTTGTCGCAACATAGGCCACCTTGAGTTAAGGTGTGTCCTCGTCCTTCAAATAATCCGTCACATAACTTGCATATATATTGGTGCATATACAGGCTTAGGTGACACACCTATATAACTTTATCGCCTAAGACTTGCGATTTGGCCCTCTGAGATGGCGACCATTTTCGACTGTGTCATCTCTTGCTTTGTTGGCTTCTAATGAATGTCGCTTTCGATTCTTGCGACGCTGTTGCTTTGAGAGGTTGGGGCGTGGTTTGACTGTCGTGTCTTCACCTGTCATCTCGTTTAGACGGTGCTCGTGATAGCCCTTCTTGCGGTGGCAATTTGCACAGAGCACTTGACATTTTTCAATCTCCTCCATGATTCGTTCCCATCCGTAGCCACTTGTCACGAGATGTGATACAGAGACGACTTTATCGTCAGGGTTGAGATGGTCGAAGTCAAGACTCCATGCGTTGTCTTTGCCACTATGACCGCACTCACAGCACGATAGCGTCTCCTTGTAGTCACGATAGCGTTGTTTCAATTTACGACGCCTGTCACGCACCTGCTGACGCCTGTGGTCGCCATTTTGAGCATACCAACCTTCGTGATACTTCTTCTGATAGGACTTGCGCCGTGAAGCATCCTTGAAGGGTATTTTTATCCCTCCATTATTCAAGACTCAACAAGAGGCAGAGTGGCTTGATATTCTCCGCTCATCTTCATTTGGCGGACAATTTCAGGGAGTGGATAACCTTTCACATCGACGAGACCTGCATAGTATTCAAGTTCGCTCTCGGTCGCTGAACGACCTAAGAGTGCTTGGTGTGCCTCTTCGACGAATGTGGTGGTTGGTTTAGCATAGCCGACCATTTCGGGCAATTCAGCCTTAGCCTTAGCCTTAGACTTCTTCTCAGCCTTTGGAGCAGGTGCAGGTTCCTCAACAGGAACCTCTTCTTCAACAACGGCCTCTTCGACCTTTTTTTCGGTTTTCTTAGACGCCTTTTTGGATGCCATGATGTTCAAGACCCGCACAGGGTTCTTAACAGGTTCGGCGGTAAGAGGCTCTCCACGCCTCCTTAACAGGCTCAGAGGTCTTGCCACGACCCATGCCAAAGGAGATTGCCATGCGAGTTCCTTCGGAGCGTTCCGAGCGGATTGCGTTAGCCATGTAAATTTCATCAGCGACCTCGCTGTTAGCCCATGTCATGAATCCGTCTTTGGCCGAGATAAGGCACATTTCTTCGTCGCCAATCATGAACCAATTATGATACTCGATAGGGGCTTCGTTAGATTCAAGGTTGAACCATGCGTTCAGAGGAGCAATGATTGAACCGTCTTCGGCTCCATCCAATGAGATGAGTGCTCGGATTGCGTTTTGGGCTTCGTATGAGTAGCGTGTGTCTGCCATGTTTAATCGTAGGGTGCAGTCCTATATAAAGATGTTGCTGAAAGAATCACTCATGCCATCGGAGTTCGACTGACAAATCCATCCTAAAACCCATGCAGTCGCCTGCATTCCTATCGAATCCTCTCGACACATCGACGCTGTTGAACGCCTTTGCTTCATCTGACCGTGCTAATCTCACCCACCGATAGTCTGTGTTGCCATTGACCCCATTTGTCGTTAGGCTTCGGTCATTGAATACTTTGGTTATCGCCCTGTATAGCGTCCACACGCCTGTCCTTGTAGGATGAAAGAGAGTGATTAGGAAAAATTGAGAGACGATACGGGGTATCGCATCCGTCCCGTCATCTAAATGAGCAGTTCCGACCTCACCATATTCTTGCGTTATTGCGATTTGGTAGGTCTTCTGTTTCTTTGCCTCAATCCATTCTGTATTTACAACGGGAGTCCAACCATTCGTGACAGGGGTATTGTCCTCGATAAGTCCTTTCAGGAGGGAGTGAGGGTCGGTATTCGGGGGTTGGCCGCCATTTACTGTCACTTTCACGCACCACCGTTGCCAAAGACAGAGACCCCGACGAGAGCATCTCGCTTGACACGGTCGAGCATCTCACGATATTCTTTTTCAGAAGAGTCCAACAAGCGACGCCAAAATTCCTTAATTCGTTCCTCGCAGTTCTCATCATTCATTGCCGCACGAGCGGCCTGACGAACCACGAGCATGATTGTAGCCATTTTAGCGGTCGTAGTAGGGGCTGTGCGCCCTGATACATAGGTGACTTTGAAGAATTGTAGGGCGTCTATTCCGATTGCGCTATGAAAGCGGATGATTCCTGATTCGGAGTCATCAAGCCACCAATCATCGACACCGTCACGATTGCGACCTTCAACCAAAGCAGTTAGAGACCCGTCGGATTTGACTTCTTCAACCGTTGTCACAGAGACAATTGGGCGGTTGCCTAAGACGAGGTGCTTTAGACGAGCCGTTGAGTCAAAGTATTCGACTTGATTTTCAGTTCCCGCTATCTGTTTGCCTGCGTAGGTATCAACCAATCGTGAAGCATTGGTTATCATTGTAGCGATTTCAGCATCGGTTGGCCCGATACCGTCGCTAAAATTCACACCTGAGTAGGCTTCAACATCAGCAAGGGTGCAGTAGTCTATCGCTGTCATGGTATTCACTTCTCCTGTGGACGCTCGGTCAAAGAGCGTCGGGAGAAGCCTTCAACCGATGCAGTCAGCCTCAGACGGTGATGTTGCGGATTAGAACAATTGCTTCGGGGTATCGAACACCGAAGGCAATGTCTTGCTTAGGGATAAGCACGAATCGGTCTTTGGTTGGTTCGTCGTGGAAGCCAATGCTGAACCTGCGCTCGGCGACTGTTGGGTTGCCGATTAGAGGAGAGCGGATATGGGTCAAGACAGCCAATCCCTTGTCGCCGTTGTGAGCCGCAGGGACTACACCGTTTGCATCAAGGTTGGTTGGCAATGCACCTGTTCCGAAGACACGGACACCGTAAATTTTTCCGATTTCACCGTTAAGGATAGTAGCGGATGGGCCGTATTTATCGACTGTTTGAAGTTCTGTGATTCCGAGAAGGGCGACTTCAACAGCACGAGGGACAATCAGAGCAAGGTCGTCACGGTTGTCAGCATAGACACCGAGACCTGCGATTGCAGTTCTGAGTGAAGCAAGTGAAAGACCACCTGCGGCATTGATTGCTGTTGCAGTAGCGGACTTTCGTAGTCCATCAAAGAGCAATTTGTAGTCGTTTGCTGTCCCTGAAACACCGAGAGGGTTGTTAGCGGCGTGATATGCACCGTTGATGTTGTCAGCATAATTGTTGGTTGCTGTGGTGTCGCCGTTCAAAAGAAGGCTTGCTTCATTGAAGGCAAGACGAGAAGCAATGTCGTCACGAAGAACAGCCATCAATCCTTCAACACCGTATGCTACAAGGTAGTTTCCGATAGGAATGTTAGCAATCATCGTCTTCAATTCAAGAGTGATTTCAGAAGTAGCGTGTCGAGACTCGCCTGCCGCTGTGCCTGCTTCGGTCATACCGAGCGTTTGTTGGTGGAAGTCCACAGAACCTGACAATTTTGGAATGTTCATCTTGCGACGACCCATTGGCATAGCAGGGAAGAGACTTCGCATGAAGTTCCTCTCATATACAATCCCGATGATTTCTTCGGCTGTCTCGGTCGGGAGCATTGTTGCACCTGTGGCGTTTGCCGCACCTGCAAGTGCATCCTTGACTCTTTGTGTTAGTTCTGTGAAGTCGATTTCTTGGCTCATGTTTTATCTCTCCTGTCTTGGTGGGTATTAACCGTATCGGTCATAATACCCCGCTTCATTCCGTGCGGCGACCTCCGAGTCGTCCTTCAAGCCATGCTCCTAAGTGGGCCATGCCTTTGCTGACTTGCGGGTTTGCACCCTTGTCATGTGAGGTCACATCTGTTAGAATGTCACCGTGCGGTTTAGCGGGGGATAGTGATTTAGGCGAAGCGTTAGCAGGTGTAGCACCTTGCTCGGCCAATTTTTCAGCGACCTTAGCATCGACAGCGGCGTCAAATTCAGCCTGCTTTGCATTTGCATCAATGGTCTCTGAGAGTGTAGCGATTTCAGCATCCTTCTCAGCGAGTAGTGCCTTCAAGGATTCTGTCTCGTCCAAACGAGCGATTAGATTTGATAGCCCCGTCTCGACAGCGGAGAGTGCGATAACAACCTCGCTTAGGACTGCGCCTTCAACATCTTCTGATTCCTCTTTAGTCTCGACAGGAACCTCAGCGGATTCTTCTTCGGTTGCCTCAGCAACCTCTTCGACGAGTTCTTCTTCAAGGACTTCTTCGACAGCCTCTTCTTCGACTGCTTCTTCTTCAACAACCTCTTCTTCGGCCTCTTCGGCCTCTTCTTCTTCGGTTGCCTCTTCTTCAAGGACTTCTTCTTCGACTTCTTCGGACTTAATGTGGTCTTCGGACTTCATAGTGAAAGTCTCTTCGGGAGCGGATAATTCAACAGGTGTTTCTTCAACAACCTCTTCGACTTCTTCGGCGAGTTCTGCTTCGGTCATAGTCGGTTGGCTGTCTTCATGGGTCTTAACGGTATCGCCACCGATAGGTTCGGGGAGACGACTTTCGAGTTCAGCCATTTTTGCCTCCAATCCAGCGATTGTATCAAGCAGTTCGATAATCTCATCCACTTCATGTTGCATCTCTGTCCCTTCTTCGGGAGAGGACGGTATGTCAGGAGTGTCTTCGGATTTGCCGAATTCGATAACATAGGAACCTTCACGCTCCTCGACAGCGATAATGTGTTTTGCTCCATCGTATTCGACGACGGACTTACTCACATTGAATAGAGCGTTGGGTGAAGCGGGAATATCGACTACGCTTGTCTCAATCCATTCAATGTTAGTGAATTTGAGGTATGCGTTGTCCCCTCGCCCTTCTTTGATGGCGGCTTTAGCAATGAAGCCGATTGAGAACGCCTTGAGCATACCCTTGCGGATTTTACGGGTGATGTTCTCCTCTCCTCCGTCAATGATTGCACGACCGAATACTGCTTGTATTTTTTGTCCGTCAGGCTTCTCGTATGAACCCATCTCGACTGTCTCCATACGACCGATAACACCGTAGTCCTTGCGGTGATTGTATAGGATAACAGGGTTCTTTGAATAACTGTCCCATGAATCCATGATGGCTTCAGGAGATACGAGTTCCTTATGGCGGTCAAGCATCTTCTCGTCGCCTACATAGACGGGGCCATAAACGACAACATCATCGTCGTCATGCTCAGGAGTGTGCTCTTTGACCGTAAATGGTGTGTTGATTTTATACTCAAAGGTGATTGTTTTTTCTTCACCTTGAATGGATGCGAATAGGTCTTCGTCATCGACAATAGTGGCATTAAGGAGACGACTCATGCCCCCCTATTGACCGTATGTGGTTTATGAGGATTGCTTGTCCCATAGAGTGTTGTTGGCTCTCCTGTCGAATCCGACATTCTTGTAGCCTGCCGCTCTAAGAATTGGGTGGACTCCTTGAGGGGAGCAGTCCCAATACTTGTTAGCCATAACCCGTTTAGTGGTCTTTTTGACCTCTTCAAGGTGATTATTGAGACTATCGACAAACCACATAGTAGGTTTGGGTTCATCGAGTTCTAATGACTCAAGGTATTGCCATACCCACTTAGGCACTTTACGCCGTAGCCTCTTCGTCATAGTATGGGTTTCAATACCCACCTATAAGAAGTGGTGAGAGCACACAGAGGGGGACTTACCGACCTTTGGAGGGAATGCGCCATGTGTGCTCTCAAACCATCCTACGGGTATGACCTATATAAATGTGTTGGTCAAAGTTCTTTCTTTTTGCGAGCCTCGTCAATGACCTGCTTCATGTGACTGATGCCACGAGAGCCGACCATGAGCCACTTAACCTGTGCGATAACCCCTGCAAGTCTATGGTCTTTGAAATGCCGTGCGCTCCACGCTTCACGAAGTCGAATTGCCTTCTCGTCAGTCGGTGTCTTAGGTGTGCCATTCTGACCCATGACCTTTCGCAGTCGGTTGAATTGGGTGTTGCCGAGAATGTTGCCCCCCTTGCCCCAAATGTCAGGGTGCTCCTCTCTCAATTTGAGAGCGTAGGCCAACGGGAATACCTTGTAGCCACTATTGCTGATACTAACCTTGAGGTCGTCACCACGCTTAGGAAAATTGGTTTTGGGTGCTTTGGTTTCAAACGACTTTGACGATTGAGGGTGTCCCTTTGGCAATAGGTCTGTGTCGTGCTTGCCACTTCTGAACCTGCCGTTCCTTAGAACATAGAGGAATGAATTGACACGAGCATACGCCCATTGGTCGGCTGACGACACGCTCGGACGCACCGACGAGGGGTTCGTATTGTATGCACCCACGCCCCTGCGAAAAACGGCTATGAGCGTCCGTGTGCTCGTTCTTTTGGTCTTAACATCTCCGACCTTCTCATTATGCTTCTTAGCCTTCTCAGCCAATCCTTTTCTAACCGTTGCACTAACCATAGTATCACCTAATTCTTCGTGGCACATTCTGTTTTATGAATTTGCTCATCTCCTTACCTACAATTTTATTCGACTTGCTTTTAGCGTGTCGAACAGCACGGGTTAGGAATAGTCGTGGAGGGAACGGGGCAAACGCTACACGACCGAATTCAACAACCATAGCATACTTGACCTTGCTGTTCCCAAATCTAACTTGTAGCCCCTTTCTGTCTTTGGTTTTGGCTATTCGCCCCGATGCCCTTAACGCACCTGTCTGAACAGGCACGATTTCCTTTGCACGCTTGAGAATGACTTCGGCAATTTTTTGTTTCATTTGCATTGTTGGTGCATCAATTTCAGCCTTCAAATGCTCAAACATCAATCCCAATCGTCGAAAAATTCCTGTATCGACTTTGATTTCGATGCCGTCCTGACCCATTCAGAACCACACCTTGTCCTTATCGTTATCATTCTCGATAGCCTCTTCGGGTTCTTCTGCCGCTTCTTCTGCCGCTTCTTCTGTCCCATCATCCGATTCGGCTTCTTTTCCTTTGTTGATTGCCAATTTTGGAGAGAGATAAAACGGGTCGCCCGCCTGTTCTTCATCCAACATCTCGTAGCCCAACATAGAGCGGGCTTCATTGATACTGATAACTCCCTCTTGACGCAGGGAGGCGATTGCTTGTCCCTGACTCTTGACGACCTCAGCCATGACCTTCTCCTTAGACGGTCGTATGGTGTTGAATTTGAATACATAATCGGTCACATCGAGTAGCGGGAGGATTCGATAATTGATGAGTCCCTCAATGCGCTTATGGTATGATTCGACTACATCATACCACGCTTCTAACTGCTGTTCGGGGTTGCTCATTTTTCCTGTTTGAACCCATCCTAATTTCATTGGAGGGATGCCGAATACAGCGCATATCTCCTCTCGGTAGTAGTAAAGCAGGTCGAGGTGCTGTCCGTCCCTAATGGAGTCGATAAGGCGGTGAGTCTCAAATCCTGAACCACCGTTCACGGCGACAAGACCGAATGGAGATTTGCCACCGCTCAATTGCTGTTCAAGCATAGCGAGCATCGTCTTCATCTCGGCGTTGCTCACATCTCCAACATTGAGAATGGTCTTCGGCAATGTGCCTGTGAATTGCTCATTGATGTAGTTAGAAAGGTTCAGGTGGCCTGCTATCGTATTCAATAGGGGAGTGAGAGGTGAAGTTCCATATCCTCTGTCCGTTTTGTATTTGGCAATGTGAAGCAATTTGTTGGCGGCGAACCTACGAGTGTCACCATCGAGATTTTGCACATAGGCCATCTCAGGAGCAGGCGGGAGTCGAGGATTAGGGATAATCTCAACCGTGTCAGCCGAGACATTCCAAATGGACGCTAACTTGCCTCCAAAGACCCAATCCTCACCATCGTTAGTCGATTTATCGGCTGTCCCATCTAACTCAAGGTATGCGTCTCCATAGAGTGTTAAATCATAGACGAGAGACTCAAGCCACTCATCACCCATGTCTTCGGGGTTTGGCATCTTGAAGAACATTCTCAATTTTGCTAAGTCAGCAGGGTTGCCCTTATCGGTCTCATCAGAGAGAACGAAGCGATAGCCATTGCCGAGAACATCGTCCACCGTTCGGCGGATGATGGCGGCGATAACTTCGGATTTACTGCTAATCTCACGAATCAATTTGTAGGACACGCCCGTAGGTGCTCCGATTGTTTTGCCTGACCTCTTATCGACTGCTGTCGCCTCTCCAATACGGGAGAGAGACGCAAGGGCTTTCAAATCGACCTCCATGCTGTCATCGACTTTTTGTTGCCGACCACGAAAGAATCCGAATCGACGCTTGCGCTCCGCCATGACCCTCACTTAGGCCACAGGTTCTAAACGCTGTCGGCTTAATCAAGCCCAAATCTCATCGAATGTTGGCTCTCGTGGAGTGCCTTCAAGAATGCGGGTTATCATTTTGAAGTTCTCAATTTCAATGTCCTTTGCTTCGGTCAATGCACGATACTTTGCATTGATTTCAGAGCGAGAAAGTTCTCCGTCACAGGTTAGGTTTTCGGGTGACAATTTGCATTCGATTTCAAGAATTGCCTCAAGCGTTTCTTTCTTGAGTCTCTCAATGTCATTTATCTCGGTTGGGGTTAGGTTGCTGTTCGCCATGTTATAGCCTATGGGTCTCCCCTATATAACTGTATCGCCTATTCTTCTGTTGAGGAGGCGGCGGTCTTTTCCATCAACATTTCGTGTTCATGTTGAGCGGCGTTGCGTTCTAACTCGTGCTTCAATTTGAGTTCGGCTAACTTGCCATCGGTCTCAGCGTTTGGGGTCATTAACTGAATATCAGTCGTGGTTTCTTGCTTGAAAAGGTCGAGGAGGTTGGTGATAATCAACAACGCAGGCCCACCCACGATACCAATAACAGTCAATTGATTCTCGGTGATTTCAATGCCATTAACAACGCTCTGATAAACGGCCAATGAGGCAAATGATACCCATGCTAAAACAATCGGGACTGATACAAACCAAAACAGGTTCTTGGTGCTTGACTTTTGTTTCATACTATTCCTCCTTGTCATTCGTGGTTCATAACGCCATCGGGACACCGAGCGAGGCGGTGACGGCTGTGAGGGCGATAAGGAGGATTCGATTGACGGCTGTGCCGATTTGACCTTGTAGTTCGGTCTTGAATTCCATAAGGTCGTCAATATCTCGGCGAGTCTCAATTTGCTCCGTCTTAATGTTCTCAATGTCCTCTGCAATGTGAGCGAGGTGATTATCCCTAATCGTAGCAACATCATGTCGAAGCCCTTTGAGCATCTCAAGTAAGACTGCGTCAGCATCTCCCATATCTTGTCCCATATCGGGAGGAGGTTTAAGAGCATGATTCCTCTTAACAGCAAGTAAAATACCCATAGAATCATGATGGAGCCAAACAACCAATCCGATGTGTCCCATTCATCAAAAGGTATCATCATCGACCGCCAAATGTCTTCATTTCAGGTATGCCACCGCCGTCACCAATCTCAACGGCGAGCCGAGCATAGAGGAGGGCGTGAAAAGCGTGGTCGTCTCCATCTCGACCATACTTCGTGAGTGTTTGTCCTCGCACAGGTCGAGTGTTCTTTTCGTCCTTCTCCATCGACGAGGTCAGACAGCACCACTCGTGAGCGACCCATGCAAGTGATTCGTCCCGATAGGGCAAGGAGACCTCTCTGTTCTTGATTGCCTCAATTGTCTGTTCAACATAGGTCGTCCTATCGACGACGCACATGAAAATTAGATTGCGGTTGTTGTCTCTCTTCTTGTATTCGTAGGGCGTCATTGGCCGAGAAGAATAGTAGCAAGAGCGGACACGCTCACCGAATTCTTGTTGTAGTTCCTTGACTTGACGAGCACCATATCCAATATCACAGACCACTTGAACGCAGTTATAGCGAAGAATCATCTCTTTGATTTTTTCGACTTCGTCATCATCTCCTGATTCTCTTGAATCCAATTTGACAGCGTTGAGTATGTTGCCCTTATTATCTGTGATAACCACAGTCGTCTCTCGTCCCCAATCGACGCCCATAAACGATTCTTGAGGTGGAGATAACGATTCGACAATGTCCTTCTCCCTATCGAGAACAGGCAACACCTCGTCAAATGTCAAAGGCTTCGTAGCACCTGCGAAGAATTCGCCGAGCACTTCGTTAGAAAACCGACGAGGGCCGTATGTCTCCTTCTTTTGGGCTATATCTTTCGCTGTTATGTCAGGGTGCATTGGTTGAGATATATGATAGCCGATAATGCCCGCCTTAGTGTCTCCATGCACCCATGACTCAGCCTCAGAATCCCATTCTCCCTTCGTCGATTTTTCCCATAATTTCCAAAATTCCGACCCTTGCTCACGGGCTGTTCCTGACACTACGACCCATTTGTATTCTGATTGAGCGAGCATCTCAACCAACATCGGCAGTATGTCACCTCCGCTGTCCTGATACTCGTCGATACAACATAAATCGGCCTCGATACCCAACAGGGCATGAGCATCTCCCCAATTGGAGTAGGAATACAGGTGATTAGGTGTTTTGGCTCCAACATCAAACGACTGATGGCTCACAGACGCCTTCACTCGTGCCTTCATCAAGCACCCTCCGTTGATTGACCCCATCATAGCCCCATTGAGCCTCTCCTCGACGAATCTCGTCACTTGAGGCTGTCGGGGGGCTGTATAGACGGCGTTGAAGTAAGGTATGTTTAGGAGGCCGTATAGGAGCAAATTGCATATGGTCTCGGTCTTCTCGACCTTTCGACTGCATTTTAGGACAATCATTTTCGTGCTGTCGTTCTTCTCGGTCGCCCCGAAGTGCCTGTAAATCTCTGTGAGATAAGGACGAGCGTCGAGCCTAAACGGCTTGCCGTCAATCGTGCGAAAGTAGCATGACCAACGGTCAGGGTATAGGGCAATTTCTCGTGCCTGTTGAGCCGTCAATTGGCCCGTCTTAGCATCCGCCATGTCCCCTCATGGGGAGGCGGGGTTTGAAACCGTTGCGGGTGTTCAATGATGGTGTCCGCACCCGCAGGTTGGTTCGGGTTGGCGTCGGATGAATCGCCATAGGCGAGCCGACTTCGCTTGAAGCCACCACCACTTCTCGCTGATTGCGTTGTTGATGGTGTAGTAAAGGCCATACTTGAGGTAAAAGTGAGCCTCAAATGC